>Ga0209345_10005980_pt1 | contig 11129 bp, 12 predicted proteins | sample Cruoilmetagenom7_FD_187294 | JGI IMG/M metagenome (GOLD analysis project Ga0209345, IMG submission 187294) | Oil polluted marine microbial communities from Coal Oil Point, Santa Barbara, California, USA - Sample 7 (SPAdes) (version 2) | ecosystem: Environmental > Aquatic > Marine > Oil seeps ...
TAGGACACATCTATACCCCGTTCTGCCATCATCTCCTCGACATCACGAAAGCTGAGATTAAACCGGAAATATAACCAAACCGCTCGTTTAATAATATCAGGATGAAACCGATGCCTTGAATAAATAGATGTTTTCATGCAAGTCTGATAGCAGCAGGTGGAAAACAGCTAGTTAACCTGACAAAGCCGCACCGATCGCGAATATGACAGCCATCATGGATATAGCCCATGTAATAGCAATACTACCATCATCTTGTTGCAACGTTGTTATATACTTATAGGTTTTACTAGACTTCAAACTCATAAATCCTCCACAAGTGAGGAAGTAATGAATAGAGCGCCAATAGATTCTTTGCCCCGCCAAATTAAGCGGCATTTTTTGGTAGTATTATCGTATGTAGATTTCAATGTAAAAACATCCGGTATTTCTAAGACATGCTTAGTATCTATTCTTGCTCCGTCATCAGACAAGTCCCTCAAAATAGCATCAAATGTGCAATATCCATTGTTGAAAATAATCTGCACATTTTTAAGCTGACGTGAACGCTGAGAAAGTTTTCGCTTATTTTCGTAATGTTTAGGTGGAGGTGGCGGAAGCTCTTTAATTTTTAGCGCTTCGATTACCTCTCTCTGGCCGAATATTTTTGTTTGCTGTGCCATATTTTTTCTCTCATCTAGATTTTATTAGTTATAATTTTTATACTATTTTCACCCCGTCGACTGCATCCGTTCATTAGGAGTTGAAATACCAAATACGGGCGTGACATCATGTGTGTATCTAATATGTGCGACGATGGATTGGGATAAGGGACTGCCAGGCAAGAGAGCTGTTCTTCGGTCTGCTGTATAGATTACTTGCTCATGAGTGCCCTTAAGAACACTACATGTTCTCTCATGCCCCGGAAGTTGAGCATTAGTGCCGAATTTTTTACCTTGCATTGTACCATTTAGGGCAATTCGGACACAGACCTCACCAGCAACCCCCTTCATCGTAATGAAAAACGGTGCATTGGAGGCGATCATAATTTTCGACTCACCGTTTTCCTGGGTCGTCTCTCCAATCACTACTTTTTGCGGAACGGTGTATTCTATTTGATAGCTAGATTGCGCGCCGGACGAACTAAATAACAAAAGCAGAAAGAGGCTGGCAACAATGGTTGCTCTGAGATGTTTTAGTCGACAAACAAAGCTCCTAGGGGAGCCTTTCCGTGCAAATATGGTTAATAATATGTTGAGCATATAGCTTCTCCATTATACTACTTTCCCATATTATTTTTTCTCTCTTCCCATATTTACTTATCAATTTAACATAAGTGAAATACCCTAATTTCACGTTAAAGGGTAGATTGATACTCAATCCTACAAGTGTATCATCAGCCTTATTAAATTAATCCCCGCCTGTTTCACAGGCAGTTAATTTACCACGGTTAGGCAGCAAGTGGTTCTACTTTCTTATTTTCGAGTGTATTAATGTAATTAGGAATTTCTTGTGCCAGGAGTGGCCTTGAAAAGAAAAAACCTTGTCCGTAGTCGCACATCAAACCAGTAAAAAGGCTTTTTTCTTTTCCAGTCTCAATGCCCTCTGCAACTGTATTTATATTTAGCTTCTTTGCTAACCCTATAATGGAATTTACAATGTGATAGTTTTTCTCATTACTCAAAGACTTAGTTACGTAAGATTTATCAAGTTTAACATTAGTTATCGGTAGATCTTTTAAGTGAGATATCGAAGAAAATCCGGTTCCAAAATCGTCTAAAACAATGGACATCCGCGCTTGTTGCAAACTATTTAAACATTCGTGAATATATTTATTTTGTGAGTTAAGAATGAAATTTTCAGTAATTTCTATAGCGTACTCACTTGGATCCAAGCCGTTTTTCTGAAGCTCACTTAACAGGAAAAGAGGAAAAGCGGGGTCTAATAAATTGACTGTTTCAACATTTAACCCCACATGGTTAAAATTAATGCCATTCCTTTTCCACTCAGCCATATCCTTACAGATACGCTGGTGCATAACATATGCAATCTTTGCGCTTAATTCGGGAACTTCAAATACATCACTAAAATCTGCCGGGGATAACATTCCTCGCATTTTATGGTCCCAACGTGCTAAAGCTTCTAGCGCATACAGTTTTTGTGTTTTGAGATCAATTATCGGTTGATAAAATGGGACTATTCTATCCTCTGACAGTGCAACTTTGAACTCATTTAAAAGGTCGAATTTTTGATTAAATTGTTTTGCAATTTCGTTATTAAATACCTTAATATTACTAGTAGATACCTTGGCCTTATATAGTGCCAAATCTGCAAATTTCATGAGCTCGGATTTACTTTTCGCATGCCTTGGGAAATGAGCTATGCCAGCGCTAAAGCCTACCGGAATAATTCGTCCTTCATGCTCAATTTTCAAAGTGTTTAATTTCATGCCGTTGAGCATACTTGATTTATATTTTGAGAAATCACCAATTACAGCAAATTCATCGCCACCTAACCTAGCAACAAAACTTTCTTGGCCAAAAATAGTTTGAAAATGGCCTACAACCTTAGTTAAAACTTTATCGCCAAATAAGTGCCCATGAAAGTCATTCAGTTGTTTGAAGCCGTCTAGGTCTATTATGAGGAGAGTAAAAGGCTTCGTAGGTTTTCCGTTTATGAGGCCATTTATTTTTTCCTGAAAACTGTGACGATTATGCGCGCCGGTTAAAAGATCGTGCTGCGCCCTGTAAGCGATTACTTCATTTGCTGTAATAGCTTCTAATGCTGCACTAAAAAGAGAGCTAAAAATAGTAAAAATATCAATCAAATCATTTATATAATTTGGCTCCACATGGGTACTTAAATTTAATAGCCTTGATACCTCGTCGTTTTTAAAAATAGGAATAGACCATGCATAATTCGTTTTGTTTTTTTGTGGGTTTGTTTTTTCTTTGTCATCTAAACTAGTGTGGAATTGCGTCTCTTCTGTATTGACAACATTGGTCAACAAATTTTTGCGCATAGGAAGGTCAATTTTTATTGATGAAAATTCTCCATTGTTGCATCCATAGGCCAATGTGAATTTTTGCTGTTTTTTATCCACTGTGACATAGCTCATTTTATTCGCAGATAGGTTTCCCGAAAAAAAATCAAACGCGACTTGTAGCAAATTCTCCTCAGTTCTCGCATGAGATAACTGCATAGAAATTTCTGTAAGCATTTTGAGCCTTGCAGCATGTGTGTTTATGCGACTTTTCGAGCTTCCAATCATCCCGATGAAATGTATTTTTTCGAGGGCGGCTGAAACAAGTAAAGCAATTGTTTCAAAAACCTTCTGAGTATTTTTGCTATACACATTTTTTGTGCTACTTGCTACATTGATCGTGCCGATAGCTTGCCCTCTAATATAGATTGGTGTCGTCATGCCCGTTACATAACCTAGTTTACTAAATGCTGCGCAATATGCCTTGGCTGCACATTTAGAACATTTTTTATTCGGGTACTCAGTGACATAAGTGCCTTGCTTTAACAGGGCAAATCCAGAAGTGGTTGTGTTCGTTTGCAGGATTTGTGCTACAGGATGAGTATTTTCATCGTGAGTAACTTCTTTCCCAGAAAGGTCGTATTTTTTTAGCGTTTTATTGGCTTCGTCCAGGAGTGACACGCTCGCATGATCAGCGTGAATAAGACTTGGTAATTTTATTGCAATATATTCGTAAATGTCTTTCTTGGTCTTACATTCATTTATCCCGTGGATAAATTTATTTAAAAGGTTCAACCGTTTTACAACCCTAATATTATGGCTATTTTTCATTTCATTCACCTAGTGTAACTGGTTACATAATAATGCCCAGATATCTATTTTTTGCTTTTGTTTTTTACGCATCTTTTGAAGCGTCTATCTGGATTTTTTATTTTCTCTGCTTTGGCAACTAAAACACCTGTACACTGAATTTTTGCACTTGTGTTTTTGCCAGCAATTGTTGCGCTCGTAATAAGGCTAATACTTATTATGGCTGTGATGAGGCCATATTCGAGAGCCGTGGCTCCGGCCTTGTTTTTTCGAAAATGCTGTACATTGTTTTTACAAAATTTCACCTCATCCCCCTTACAATAATTGTCCCTAGACAAATTGGGGCGGAAAATAAATCGATGGTGAATCAGTTTATTTCTCGCCTGTCAGAACAGTTGGAATATGGGAAACCTCTATTCAGACACTTATTTGCCAATTTGATGGTGGGTTCACCTTTTACAAGGCATGTAGGACATACCACCATGAGTAGTAAATATTTGAAAATAGTTGATATAAAGTTAAACAGCAAAAAAATAATCAATAAATACAAGTAGTTATATGTTCATCAAAATCGTTGAAGTTGCATTGAATTGCTGGATTATTCTAAAAAATTCAAAAAACCATTTTGTTTTGCTTGGATTAGTCGTGTTTAAGACTATCTAAGTCTAGCAATTATCACTTGTTTAATTGGATGCGTTAATGACATTCATGCACACCGCCAGCTTAATTTTTAGTGCAAAAAAACTGGCTCGTATAACTTATTAAATGGGAGAACAATGGTCAGGTATTCTTGAGTTTGCATCAGATCAACTATCATTAATTTAAGGGAGGGCACACTAAAGTATACTTTAGGTGTTAACTGAAAATTAAACAATACACACTATGGTTGTAATATAACCATTAAATGGCACCATAATTAAAATAGCGCCATAATTATAATTAAAATAGCGCCATAATTAGCTTGGGAAAGCTACATACCGTGAGGCAAGTATGGAATATAAAATCAACCCATTAATCGCTTATAACACAACAACAAGAGTTGCTTCAGAGACCAACATGCAAGAAATGCGTGCACTCATCCATTCAATGTCAAGTGGATTTCACAAGATAGTCAGCCAGCATATAATTCCTTATCTTGCGCTAAATGCAGAATTACGTATTCGCGAGGTGCTGATTATTAATTTCCTATATTCAGTTGACGAAGTCGCAGCTGCACATGAAATCTCCAAATTCGTTGGGTTTGATGCGGCTACGGTCAGTCGATCTGTGTCCAGGTTGGTTGATCTAGGTATAATAGAAAAAACAAGCTCGCTCAAGGACAAGCGACTAAGCCTGCTGAATTTGACAGAGGAAGGCATAAATATTGGCAATGCCATAATGAAGGCGACTTTAAGAATCTTTAAAGGCCTAACGGATAACCCCGACTTAAGAATAACAATTGACGAATACAAGCAATTTATAATCACTTCAAAGAAGATGCTCGGCCGATTAAAGGTGACAGATCAAATTTGCACTGTTTTAGATGAAGAATTTTGTAAAAATTGTATCCAATCTCGGCCAAACCCACCGGATGAATGGATGAAATCAAGGGCCGAATGTTGGCCTTGCAACAGGTACGATTGCTCAAAATAAGGCTTCGTCAGGGGCATTGTCAGAGTAAAGCCACATGATTCTAAGATACTGTTAATGCTCAAACTTATTTTGCAATTTGCCCCCATTCGGTCAACCCCAAATCTCGATATTTCTTAAAACTTTCTCTGCGGTTTAAGTGTCTTTCGTGGTTGTGGAGTCGGGCGTGGCTAGACACGAATTTTTGCCGTGTTTTCTCTACTCTGAATTTATTCATCGCGCGCTCTCGTCGACGAATAGGCTGGTGCGAATTCTCTGCCTGATTGTTGTAGTGTTTTATCGTGTCTTGTTTGTTTTGGTTTCCAAGCTGCCGCATTGCAGCTTTGTATGACCTTAGTTTATCAGTGATTTTTGTTTGTGACGGGCCGCACTTATAGTCTTGTTTTCACAGAGGAATAGCTGACAATCAACCTAACCAAGTAGTAAATATTTGTTAGTTCTGGTCAGCCTCCCTTTTAATAAACTTTACGTTTATTTTGCTGCTCGGTCGAAGTGATGCGGTTACTTGTGGCTTGAAAATTTCACAATCAATTATAACCTCAAATTTCCTTACAATTGTGACAATTGCCATCACCGCTTCAATTACCGCAAATGATGTACCGATACAAACTCTGGGGCCGTCTCCAAAGGGTTTAAATTGAAGGGCAGTTCGCTCGATTGTAGGGTTGCGTAGAAATCGGTCGGGGTCAAAACTGTTAGGGTTGCTCCAATAAATTTTTGATCGATGCATCACATAAAGTGGAATAACCACAATCTCATCTTTTTTTATTTTAGTGTCCAATACTTGCGTATCACAAGTCGCCTCTCTGCCCAAAATTGGAATTGGTGGAAACAAACGAATCGCTTCATTCAAGACGGCATTCACAAATTTAAAATCATTTACTTGTTCAAATTTAATCTTTCCATCCCCCGCAACTGCACGAATTTCTTCTTGAATTCTTTCTTGTGTCTCGGGGTGGGATCCAATTAAATATAATGCCCACGTTAAGGCAAGAGCTGACGTTTCGTGGCCCGCAATGAAAAACCCTATTAAATTGTCCCTTTGCTCTCTTGTCGTTAGCGCGCGTTTTGTTTTAGGGTCGACTGAGTGGCATAATAGCCCAACGAGGTCATCAGTATGATTCTGATTTTTACGTTCTAAAAGCAATTGATTTGCCGCTTTGCGTAGGGCTCTCAATGCAAAGTAACCTCTGGGACTGAGTGGTCTTGGCAGCCATTTTGGGTGCGGTAAAAAATCATCCAACCTAAGAGTTCCAGTTTCCGACACAACTGTATATGCCGCGCGCGCCAATTTCTCTCGATCAATCCCCTTTGGATTACCGAGTAACGTTTTCGCCAATACATTAAAGGTTAATTTTGTCATGGTGGCGGATAACTCTAATTCGTTTTCACATTCACCCAATGTATTCACAAATTCTTCCAATGCTTCAGATATATGCAGGCTATGTGTTATTAAATGTTTATGTTGAAACATTGGTGCAATAGTGCGCCTTTGCGCTTGCCATTGTTTCCCATGCACAACGATTAATCCTTGTTTCGTGGCAGGTCCCATTATACGCTGATTGAGTTCTGATTTTCTAAAATTTATAGCCTGCTTTTTAAAAATAATGTTAGCCGCTTCAGGACTAGTAACAACATGCATTTTTACCGACAATAGTTTATGCTTAGTTATTCCAGCCACATACACCTTGGCATTAAACCCCTCTAAAGGGTTGCGAATGAATTTGACGATTGCTTGCAATCGGCTCTCACTACCATTTAATGGCATGGCGTGAGGCGGGGTCCACAATCTTTCCTTATTTCTGTTATTCTGCACTGCTGATATTTTTATATAATGGCGCTAACTTCATGTCAGGTGTGGGCTTCGGCCACACGAGTGGGTAATCATTACTGTAAAGAGGTTCCCCATCTTCAAGGTGGTTAGTTATATATGGTTGAGGCACTGCGCCCGGCCGATTGTAATATGTGATATCATCCCCACAGTACCTAAATGACATGGCACGGCGAGTTTGGTCATTTGACATGTTTCCCCCTGAGCCATGAATAGTCATCACGTCATGTATAATAATGTCTCCAGGGTCGGCCTCAATTGTAACTATATCATATGCATCAGGGTTTAGCTCAATATCAGGCAGTTTTGGATCTTGTGCATCAAGCATTAGTGTTTGTGTGATAAATAAATTTGGCGCAAATTGAGTTTTCCACAAATGCGACCCCCGAATATATTGCATGGCTCCAGTGCTTTTTTGCACGGGGTCTAAAGGCATCCAGACAACACAACACTTTTTCCCTCTAATTTGAAAATACGTCAAATCTTGATGAAATGCGGTACGTTGGGGTGTGTTGGGTGTCTTAATAAAGGTGGTATCCTCCCAAAAATTTACATAACTTGAATCCATAAGATGAGCACAGATTGAGGGTAATTTTGAATCAAACGCTACATCTCTTATTTCTTTGTATTTGCGCCATCCGGCCGCGTCATAAAAAAACATTGCATCATCAGATGGCTCGTCAGAAAGGTCCCGCAAAGGCCGCGCATCAAGATCAGACTCCGCTAAGTGTTTGTATAGCTCTAGCTCAAAGCGGTCTGCGGCACCTGATTCAATTTTATTCGAACCCGACCACAATTGAGTTGCCAAAGATTCAAAATCATATCCGGTAGTCGTATTGTTAGAATTAGACATCTGAGCAGTAGCAGCTTTTTTTAAATTGCTAATTTCAAATGCATCAAGCGCATTCCTAATTAAGAGATACCCGTCCCTTTCATATGCCTCGATTTCCATATCCGTTAGGTAAGGGTTTGTTTTTTTAACTATGTTGGCCATTTATTTCTCCTGCAAGGTCAGTTCAGCGAAAACGCTTAAACATTCAAAGAAAATATCCTCAAATTGCCGCCTATGATTTGGGTGTTGTAAATAGTACTCTATATCATTCATAATGCTCTGGCCGTTTGAAGAAAGTGGATGAAGTTTATCTACTAACACATTCCCAGGGTACAACGCATCAGAGCGTTTATATAAAGCCCTCACTTCAGATATGCGCTCCGGTTTTCCATTGTCATTACTACTTATCATTCCCCTTTCCACAACCCTATGCCGCTTGCGCAGAATTGTAGATTGGTATGTCGCTCAATGGGATGGGTCCTTCTAATTTACAAAACCTTCGAAGGCGCCGAACCGCCTCATCTGTTGTATCCATGATTGCCGCTATATACTCAGCGTCATCTTCAGGGTAATGTTGCGGAAGCCCGAGAGGTCTCGTTTTCCACACAACTATTGATTTTACATATTTTGATTTATTGGTTAGCCACGTTAATTGCTTAAGACCGATACTGATAGCGTACTCCGTAGCAACTAAGCAAATTTGTAAATACAGCCGCACCTGCTGAGCATGGGTCAACTTAGATGGATCAACAATAAAGCGCGAAAATTCCTGTATTGATTTACCTTTTGGAACACCAGAAAATTCGCATTGATGGGGAAATATTTCGCTCAGCAGATGCGGCTGGACTGTTGGATTTAAGCGACCGCATGCAACCATTTCGCTGTTTTGATTGTACACCAAAATATAAGTAGTGAAACGGGTGTCAAATTGATCTTTATCCAGTCCCCTTTTTGCCGTTGGGATATTCCAACCCCATTGATCCACGGCAATCTTATAACGCAAGCGGTACATTTTAAGAAGCTCAGATTCAGGAATCCTGGTTGCTTGTTTAATTACGAAGTACAACATTACAGTCTCCTTTTAGCAATAACGCTAAAGATGAGTGTAAGAAGCACAATACCCTCGAACGAGGGGGCTATGCGATTATTAAGCCGTTACGAATTGCTGTAGAAACAGCATGAGCACGATTTACAGTATTTAGTTTGCATGCTATATTCTTAAGATAATCTTTTATAGTGTACTCATTGAGGACTAAGATTTTGGAAATTTCCCAGTTGGTTTTTCCTTCAGCTACGTAATGCAAAATTTCATTTTCACGCTTGGATAGTTTTGCTGTAACATATTCTTGCTCACTGCCCTTCAGTTTAATCATGTGCATATAGCAGTTTATCGAAACAATTTCTACCATGGCTAAAACTTGTAGGTCATAAGGAACTTCGTCAGCACCAAGCGAAACACAGCCCAATGGGCCGAACCCCGTGGTGATTGGAAAAGCAATGCCGTCACGAAAGCCATAATCATGACTGGCTTCCATTATTTTTTCCCATACTTGGAAGCATATTGAAACGCAGTGCACCAGGAAAAGGGTTTTCGACTTTTTAACAGGAATTGAATGATTGGGTCATGCTGCATATAGTCATTGGACCACCAATGTTCTCGCCATCCATCCGACCAATCCGTTATAAAGACAGGCGGGTTTTCTAAATCAATAAGCATTGGATTAACCAGCTGGCAAATAGCTACGGAGGTAAATCCGTGCATGGATATATACGCCTTAAATACAGCTAAAGTATCTTCCAGCGTTGTCGTTAATTCTATTCGGTCAATAGCCGCTAGCCCACCCGCTGCAACTTCCTCATTTTCCATATCGCGCCCAACTTCCTGACACCTCTACTACTAAATATTATTACTTTCTCTCATTACCCGTTACGTATCACCTCCTTTCCCTGTGATAAAGGAAATTCATGTTTTTACGGCCATTGATGTTTTTTGCATTATTGATTCTCCATCCGGCATCAATCAATTTGCGGATAAAAATACTAAAATACGTTGAAAGGGAGGAATAGCATTTTCTATTCCTCCCTCGCTTTAGCTGCATTTTTGTACGCGCCCGTGTCTGACGTCAGCGCTTATGAGGGCTTTGTCAAGTTAACGCGGCAGGTTGAGCTTAGTTCTGTTATATTTGTTTTAGGCACACACGGGTGCCGTTACAATATCCCATTGGTTTTGCGCTTGATGTCTGAATTTTCTAAGGGAAGATCTGGAGATGAGATGGCGCCTGAAGTTGAATAAGTTGTAGATATGACTGTGTGCTGATAACAATCTTTGCGCAGATTTTATAGATCGAAACTTCTGCGCTTTACGTTCTCGCCTTCGGATCGGTACGTGCGAGCATTCAGCCCTGTTGTTCTTGCGCCCGCCAACATCTTGCAGGTGTTTCTGACCTATATGTTCCAAGGCTGCACCATAAGAACGAAGCTTGTCGGTTACTATCCTCTCGGGCCTAATGCCCTGTTTCTTCAGGAGTTTACGCAGTAATCTGAGCGCCGCTTTACGGTTTTTACGGCTCTGAATCAGGACATCAAGCACAGTGCCTTCATCATCAACGGCCCGCCAAAGATAAACCTTTAGACCATTTATCTTTGTGAAAATCTCATCCAGACGCCAAACATTAGAAGGTCGTTCGGAACCGGCCCGTAAACATTTTGCATAAAGGTATCCAAATTTGTCAACCCACTGGCGCAGCGTTTCATAGGATACATCGACACCACGCTCTGCCATCATTTCCTCGACATCGCGAAAGCTGAGATTAAATCGAAAGTACAGCCAAACTGCCCGTTTAATAATATCAGGATGAAACCGATGTCTTGAATATATGGATGTTTTCATGCAAGTCTGATAGCATCAGGTGGGAAACAGGTCGTTAACCTGACAAAGCCCTGGTGGGTGAGGAGGGACTTGAACCCCCGACCAGCCGGTTATGAGCCGGCGGCTCTAACCAACTGAGCTACTCACCCTCAAGCGGTTATGCTTGCCCTATAACGGCTGGCTGTGGATATGAAAAGCC
>Ga0209345_10005981_pt1 | contig 11127 bp, 8 predicted proteins | sample Cruoilmetagenom7_FD_187294 | JGI IMG/M metagenome (GOLD analysis project Ga0209345, IMG submission 187294) | Oil polluted marine microbial communities from Coal Oil Point, Santa Barbara, California, USA - Sample 7 (SPAdes) (version 2) | ecosystem: Environmental > Aquatic > Marine > Oil seeps ...
TCGGATAAGGTTGCTTCAGCTGGTACATTATAGACCAAAATAAGATCTAGATCAGATGCGGCAGTCATTTCGCGGCCGCCGAGTTTTCCCATTGCAAGTACTGCGGCAGAACCTCCAGGCACCACGCCATGGCGTGTCTGGAAATCCTGCTCGACCACTGCCTGCAGCTGGCGAATGACTTCCTCAGCCAACAACGCATAAGCACCGCCAGCGTGTTCAGCACCGATTAACCCTGTTAACAGTCGCACTCCGATAAGGAAGCTCTGCTCGCCACCAATAATCCGGGCTCTATCAAGCGCATCTTCAAAACTATCCGACGTTCGAAGCTCCTCGGCAACCATCGCGGCAACCTCACCTTCGGAGGGCACCACACCCATGATGCCGGGGTCCAGGACCGCATCCATGACACGGCGCCGAGCGCTCAGGATCTTAGCCAGGCGCGGGGCGCTGCCGGTAATCTGTGCCACCAGGTGCATCAAGTCCGGATTAGCATTCAGCAGTGCGAAGAGTTGAATGCCACTCGGCAGGTTACTCAAGAAGCGATCAAACCCTGCAATGGCGGCATCTGGGTCTATCGTGTCTGCTAGCGCTTTCAGCAATAACGCCTGAACTATTGTTAGACGTTCGCGCGCCCCTTCGGAACGAACGGCAGAATGGCGACCTCGATGCCAGGAGCGTACCATTGCGATGACTTGAGAGGGACGATGAAAACCCATTTCAGCGAGCGCTGCCACGGTATCAGGATCATCATCTTCCCCTGTAAAAACCATGTTCGCATTTTCTGTCGAGAGTTGGGGAAGATCCTCAAAAAGAGCTGCATAGTGCCCAAGCACAATCCTAAGGTAGTGGGTCAACTCTTCGCCCAGTGTAGTGCTATCAGGATAGCCTGAGAAACGCGCAAGCGTTGTCAGTTGCTCGTCGTCTTTAGGCAACATTTGGGTTTGCTCGTCAGCCACCATTTGAATGCGGTGCTCAAGCCACCGCAAATAGCAGTATGCCTTACTTAGATCTTTGCAAACCGTCGGCTCGACCCAACCACGTTCGACCAGGCTTTCCAGGGCAGGCAAGGTTGCACGAGAGCGAAGATCCGGTTGGCGGCCACCGGCGATCAACTGCTGGGTTTGGGCGAAAAATTCAATCTCGCGGATACCGCCGCGTCCGAGTTTGATATTGTGACCGGCAACTGCAATCTGTCCAAAACCTCGGTGGACGTTGATCTGACGCTTCATGGCGTGGATATCGTCAATGGCTGCATAATCAAGATACTTGCGCCAAATAAACGGTTGCAGCTCACCTAGGAATGTTTCAGCGCTTGCCATGTCGCCCGCGATCGCCCGGGCCTTGATCATTGCCGCGCGCTCCCAATTCTGCCCGAACGCCTCATAGTAATAGAGCGCGGCGGCCGTTGACATCGCAACCTGGGTGGCGCCGGGGTCTGGCCTGAGACGAAGATCTGTTCGAAACACATATCCGTCCGCCGTCCGCTCATTCATAAAGCGGTGGAATTGCTGGGTTAGTTTTACGAAAAACTGCTGAGGCTCAACACCCTCGCGGAGGCGCGCTTTACTGGGATCGTAAAAAACGATGAGATCGATATCACTTGAATAGTTCAGTTCAAATGAACCGTGCTTTCCCATGGCAAGCACGAAATAGCCTGAATTCTTTTCAAACTGATCCGCTTCCGAAGTATCGTCTGCACACCAATCCCCATTGATAGTCGCTTGACGGAATAAGAAACCCACGGCGGCATTGACCGTAACGTCAGCAACTTTGCTCAACGCATGGGTCACGGTCACAATCGGCCAGACACCCCCTAAATCAGCGAGCGCAATCAGCAACGCCGCCTTGGTTTTGAAGCATCGCAAGATGGACATCAAATCGTTGGCATCAGTTGCGGCACGTGCCTCGTCATCAAGTGCGATGCACATCGCCTTGAGATGTTCCTCCGGAGAGGATGCCAATAGCGTAAGCAGCCGGAAGGGATCACGGCGGATCAAACCCGAAAGATAAGTAGAGCCTGCAAAGATCCCCCCGAGTAACTTTACGACAGCTGGATCTGCAAGTATCTGAGCCCGGTCATCCATCCCAACGGATTTAAGCAGTTCATCAATTGTATCACGGTCCCAAGCTTCATCCCGCCCGAGCGGGCCTGCGGTCAGCCGAAGGCATAACGCCTCCTCCTGGCGAGGGTCGTTATTGAATGAACCACTGTTCCACAGGGGCATATCTTGGTTGTTATCTATTTTACGGCTCATGCAGTCTCATTTGCGTTTTAGATGTGCTGCTCAATACTAGAAAACTCTTTGGCATGGAGGCGCGCCTCGGGCAGGTGAAACTCTGCAACCAAACCGGGTTCATTGTCCAATAACTCAATAGTTCCGCCGTGACCGCGCGCGACCGCGGCCACCAAACTGAGACCCAGTCCCGTACCGGATTTTGTGCGGCTGGCATCAAGGCGGATAAAACGTTTCAGGGCATTTTCACGCTCGCTGGGCGCAATACCGCAGCCATGATCACTTACGCTTATAACAGCACCGTCTGGCTTGCGCAGCAAGGCTACTTGTATTTCATGTTTTCCATCGCGAGCGAGATTAGGCATTGAATTCGGCACACCATATTTGAGTGCATTCTCAATCAAATTGGCGACAGCTTGACCGATCAATTGGCGGTTTGCCTTGATGATAATGCTGTTATCGACTGCTACTTCCAGCCGCACCCCGGCCTCTTCCGCAACGGGCTCGTAAAGTTCGCTCACATCCAATAGCAATGCGCCAAGATCAAAGACCTCATAGGTGTCATCCATAACACCGGCCTCAAGCCGGGCCACCTGCAGCAGTGCATTGAATGTTCGTATGATGTCGTCAGTATCAGTCAGGATGTGTTCCAGTGCCGCTCGGGAGGCAACCTCGCCGCCACGCTCCGTCAAAGCCTGCTCGGCGCGAATACGCAACCGATTGAGTGGTGTTTTCAGATCATGTGCAATATTGTCTGAAACCTCACGCATCCCAGCCATGAGTTGTTCGATGCGATCAAACATTTTGTTTAGATTACGTGCAAGCCCATCCAGTTCATCATCATAGACACTTACAGGGATACGCTCTGAAAGCTCCCCATGCATGATCCGCTCGCTGGTTCTAGTAACAGTCCCGATCCGTGCCATCACCGTCCGGCTCAATGCTAGCCCTGCCAACGAGCCGAAGAGTAGCAGGACGAAGCTGCCTGCGATCACGATCCAACGCATGCGCGTGGTCAGCATTTGCTGTTCAGCCATGTCCCGCGCAACCAAAAGCCGGAGACCGGATGGCAACCGATAGGTAATCCCCAAGGCCAATCTTTGTTGGCTCGGTTGACCATACGAGAAGACCGTCAACTTAGTGTTGAGTTTGCGGGTTTTAGGAAACACTGAACGTTTGGGGGATAGAGCAGGGTTTGCGGCAGGCAAGGTTGATGTTTCCTGCCCCAAAGATTTTGCCGGCACATCTTGAGCCCGCATAGCTTTTGGCCAGCGCGCAATGTTACCTGCCAAAATTTTACGACCACTCCGGTCAGTTAGCAGGTAAAGATCGCGAGTGCTGCCCGATGCCTGCTGATTGACCAGGGCTACGGCGCGCATTCGATCGGCGCTCACAAGCTCTGTGATGAGGATTGCGCCGCGTGCCGTCACATCTTCCGCCGCAATGCGCACAAGAATATTGGTGGTCGACCAATAAATTCCCCCAATTATTAGGATCGCAGCAAATAAAAACAATGCGGTAACAAACGCCGTCAGGCGGAAAGATGTTGTGCGCCATAAGGCGCCCATCCTACCCACTGCTGCCTTCATCCATCATGTAGCCACGACCGCGAATAGTGTGCAGCAAGGGGCTCTCGAAGTTCTTATCAACCTTGGCACGAAGTCTTGAGATGTGCACATCAATGACGTTTGTTTGAGGATCAAAATGGTAATCCCATACGCCTTCGAGAAGCATGGTTCGCGTTACCACCTGGCCTTTGTGCTTCATGAGATACTCAAGCAGGCGAAATTCGCGCGGTTGTAACATGATGTTACCTCCACCACGCGAAACCTTGTGAGATAGACGATCAAGCGTCAGATCGCCAACTACGTAGCGCGTACATTGCTCCTCAGGCTGACTGCGTCGGATAAGCGCCTCGATACGAGCCAGCAACTCGGAGAAGGCAAAGGGTTTGGTAAGGTAGTCATCGCCTCCAGCCTTAAGGCCTTTGACACGATCATTAACCTCGCCAAGGGCCGATAGGATCAAAACCGGGGTCGTGTCGGCAGAAGCGCGAAGGGCTGAAATGACTGATAAGCCATCGAGTTTTGGTAACATTCGATCGATAATCAAAGCATCATAGTCGGCACCCTGGGCCAATGTCAGTCCACTCTCACCATCGTTAGCCGTGTCGGTCGTGTGTCCAGCCTCATTCAAAGCCTTTTGAATATAAGCCGCGACTTCAGCATCATCTTCGATCACCAGAATGCGCATTAGACATCCTTTTTTCATGTCTAACCGGCGCTGCGCATTTGCACAAATCGCGCAGCGCCGGTTCCTATTTCTCTAGGGAAATTATATTGCGTTTCCCTAACCACGTTCCGTGATTATCAATCGTCGTCCTTGAGCTGGATTGCAACAAAGGTTCTTGTTTGGCCACGCTTAATTGTCATCAAAACAGCTTTGCGGTTCTTCTTCTCCGCATCTCGGACTATGCGGTCAACGTCGCTGGGTTGATCAACCTTCGTACCGTTAACCGCAATAATAACGTCACCTTGGCGCAGCCCCTTTTCTGCGGCGTCAGAGTCCGGATTAACATCCCTGATAGCCACGCCGCCGATACGCTGGCCAAGCTTCTTAGGGGCCTCAACTAAGTCTAGACCCAACGTTTTCAGAGCTGTAACACGCGGTGCCTGGTCATCCGTTTTGGCGACCCTTTGACGACTGGAGGGGAAGGTTCCCAACTTAACGCTGACAGTGATATCCTGGCCATTGCGACGTACGCCGACATTGATGGTGCTTTGTGGTGAGAAGGCTGCAATCTTACGAGCAAGATCACGACTATCTGCAACCTTGGCGCCATTAATGGTGAGGATCGCATCACCCTCAAGGAGACCTGACTTGGCTGCTGGCGCGTTTGGCGTCAACTCACTGATCAGTGCACCGTGAGCACCTGGCAGGCCAAGGCTTGCAGCGATATCATCAGAAATAGTTTGGATCTTGACACCCAGCCAGCCACGCTCAACCTGGCCGCTTTTCCTGAGCTGTGCGATCACCTGGCTTGCAGTAACAGCCGGTACTGCGAATGCAATCCCAACATTACCACCAGAGGGACTATAGATTGCAGTGTTGACGCCAATAACTTCGCCTTTGAGATTGAAGGACGGACCTCCAGAGTTACCCCGGTTCACAGCCGCATCGATCTGAATATAGTCATACGGGCCTGAACCGATATTTCGTCCAAGGGCCGACAACACGCCAACCGTTACCGTGCCACCAAGCCCAAAAGGATTTCCAACCGCCACGACCCAGTCGCCAACCCGGCTCTCGCCCGTTGCGAATTTCACGTATTTGAACTTCCGTTTCGACTTGATCTTAAGGAGGGCCAGATCGGTACGCGGGTCGGTTCCCACAATTTTCGCAGGATAGTTTTCCTTTCCGTCGAAACTCACAGCGATTTGATTACCACCACGAACGACGTGATTGTTGGTAACGACATAGCCATCTTCTGAAATCACAAAGCCTGAACCCTGCGATCGCCGAGGGCGTTGGCGTCGGCCTTGTTGCCCACGGAATTCACGTGGCAGATTCTTAAAGAGTTCATTTAGAGGATGATTGCGGGGGAGGTCGGGGAAGGCTTGTCTGCCACGTTGCTGCCCAAATCTCCGTCCTCGCGGACCATCATTTCGCCGCTCGCGGCGCTCACCCCGCGACCATTTCTCTGAAGCGTTCCGAGCACCTCCACTTGATACCTTGATGCTCACAACCGCCGGCTTAACACGTTCAACAATGTCAGCAAACGTCGCGGGAGCACGAGCAAAAGGTGCAATAGCTCCATTAGAGGGGGCTGTTTTTTGAGCGAATGCGGGCGTTAGAGGCGCGATAAGCATGGCACTTGCAATAACGGCACTAAGCGCTCCTGCAAAAATGGCCGGCGAGCCACGCACCCGCTTGACGGGGCACTCGTTTGCATTGGAGTACATTTGCAACATCTAATTGCCTTTTGTGTTGATCCGCAGGTCTGGCGGACTTCATATTTAAAGTTTGGCAGCAGTTTCGGCCAAAGGTTTGATGTGAAAATAGGGCTTCGTATCCCATCACAATGGAACCAAACGTACTGAGGTCGAAGTTACCAACGCATTTCGTGTATATTAATATCCTGTAATGATTGCCCAGCGGACAACCCAGGCAAACCCTGCAGCTAGCAGTGATTTCATCAAACCAGTCGGGCTTTACTCTGGCAAGCACGTTGGCATGGCAGACGCGCTATCATGAGCCTTACCGAGGCCGCAGCTTAGAGTAGATCTTCGGAAGCGCGAACTTTGGGTTGATCTTCGGCAGTGGCTGCTTCGAGGATTTCATCTAACTGCTGCTGTTCTTCTTCGCTCAGATTCCGGTCTGGCAACACCGACTGATCATCGATTGTGCGGAAAGTTGAGCGCGCAAGCGCAATACCCGCGCCAAGTAGCAACAACGGAGAAAGCCATAACAGCAGTGTGTGCCAGGCAAACCTCGGTCTCAGCAGCACGAACTCGCCATAGCGGGCGACGATGTAATTGAGAATTTCTCGATCGCTTAAGCCTAGCTTAAGACGCTCTCGTACGAGCAGCCTAAGATCACGGGCCAGGGGTGCATCAGAATCATCGATAGACTGGTTTTGACAAACCAAACAGCGCAGCACAGCAGACAGCGCACGGGCTCGCGCCTCAAGTTTTGGGTCTTTGAGCAACTCGTCAGGCTGGACCGCCTGACTGGGCGAAAACATGGACAGTGCCAAAACAACCGATAGAGCGAGCACCACCAAGCTGCGAGAAAAGGCACGCAAATCGAAACACTGCCAATTGAAGATGGGGGTTTCTAAATGAGGGTGAGTACACATTAACAACTATTCCGCAGGTTGGGACGTGCTGGATGCCACTAGATTACGAGAACGGCGTGGGGCTCCAACCCGCAGCCGGCGGTCGGTTAATGAAAGCAAACCTCCAAAGAACATAATCAATGCACCTATCCAGATCAGCCGCACAAGAGGATTAAAATACATCCGCACTGCATAGGTCTGGGCGCCTCGGCTTGTATTATCGGAGCCGGCGATCGGTTTGGCGGCCTGATGATCACCAAGCACAACATAAAGATCACCCAACAAAGCCGTATAGATACCTGCCTCGTTAGTGGCCTGCCTCGGAACCAGATAGAGACGTTTCGACGGATGAATTTCTGCTATCGCTCTGCCCTTAGAGGCAATCGAAAAGCGGCCAATTTGCTCTTGGTAGTTTGCCCCCTTACGCGGGCTAACACCATGGAAGGTCAACTCATAGCCGGCAATTTTGACAGTCTTACCGGGGCTCAATATATGGACCGATTCAACACGATAGGCCGACGTTGCAGCAATGCCGATGACCATGACGCCAACACCAAAGTGCGCTGCCGACATACCCAGCGCCGAGCGCGGGAGACCCTTCAACCTGCTCCATGTATCAGGCAATGGAGCGCGACCCAACTTGATCCTGAATGCTAATTCCTGGAGTGTGCCAACCATGACCCAGACAGCCAGCGCCAACGCGAACGGTGCGAGCCAGGGACCACGATGGAAGACAGCCAAGCATAAAACGGCCACCAAAAGCGCCGCGATCGCACTGAACAATAATCGCTGCGAGGCAGCCAGAATATCACCGCGTTTCCAGGCCAGAAATGGCCCAAACGGCAAGGCCAGAAGAACCGGGATCATCAATGGCACGAAGGTGAGGTTGAAGTATGGGGCGCCAACCGAAATTTTCTGCCCTGTTATCCCCTCCAGCGCCAATGGATAAAGCGTGCCGATTAGGACAGTTGCACACCCTGTTGTCAGCAACACGTTATTAAGAATAATGCTGCCCTCACGACTGATTGGCGAGAACAATCCACCTTGCCGCAAGCCCCCCATCCGCAATGCAAAAAGCAGAAGAGAACCACCGATAAACAGCACCATGATGCTCAGTATGAAGATGCCGCGTTCAGGATCGACGGCAAATGCGTGCACCGATGTAAGAACACCGGAGCGCACCAGAAATGTCCCCATGAGGCTCAACGAGAAAGCGAGTATCGCGAGGAGTATAGTCCAGACCTTCAGCGCCTCACGCTTTTCCATCACAACGGCCGAATGCAGCAACGCGGTTCCCGCCAACCATGGCATGAAGGATGCATTTTCGACCGGATCCCAGAACCACCAGCCGCCCCAGCCCAGCTCATAGTAAGCCCACCAGGAGCCCATCGCGATGCCAATCGTGAGAAACATCCATGCCGCCAAGGTCCATGGCCGGACCCATCTGGCCCAGGCTGCATCGATACGGCCATCAATTAGCGCCGCTATGGCAAATGAAAACGCCACGGAGAAACCCACATAACCCGCGTAGAGAAAGGGCGGGTGAAACGCAAGTGCAGGATCTTGCAGGACGGGGTTTAAACCGCGTCCGTCGAACGGCGGCGGATCAAGCCGAAGAAAGGGGTTGGACGCAACGGCGATGAAAAGTGCAAAGGCTAAGGCAATCGTCGACTGCACCATGAGCACCAGCGCGCGCAATCGGTCTGGCAGATTGCGCCCGAACGTGGCGACAGCGGCTCCGAACCCAACTAACATCAACAGCCACAACAGCATTGAGCCTTCGTGATTCCCCCAAACGCCGGACAACCGGTAGAGCAGCGGCTTAGCCGAGTGGGAGTTTTGATAAACATTGGCGACCGAAAAATCAGACACAACATAGGCGTACGTCAAAGCCGAGAAGGAGATCGCAACCAGAACAAATTGAGCTTTGGCTGCGGGCACCGCAACAGCCATAAGACGTGTGTTTCCAGTCCTCGCACCCCAGGCTGGGAGCACGATCTGGACGACGGCAACGACGAGTGCTAGCAGAAGTGCAAAGTGGCCAAGCTCTATAACCACAGGTCAATCTCCAGTGTTCTTGGACTTGCCAGTATTCTTGGGCTTGGAAGAGACGGACGGAGAAGCGGCTGGATGTAGCGCATTCTTGCCGAGTTTGACCCCCTTCGCCTTAAGGGCTTTGGCAACATTGGCAGGCATATAGTTCTCATCATGTTTGGCAAGCACCGTGTCAGCCATGAATGTACCGTTCACTGCCAACCGGCCTTCAGCAACAACACCCTGCCCCTCACGAAACAGGTCTGGCAGCACACCATCATATACCACCGGCACTGAACCAATTGTATCGGTAACACTAAAGTAAACTTTGGTGCCATCACCACGCTTAACCGAAGCAGCCTTCACGAGGCCGCCGAGGCGGATACGCTGCCCCGGCTTGATTACTTTAGTGGTCAAATCGCTTGGGGTATAGAAATAGGCTATTCCATCGCGCATCGCGAACATCACAAGAATGAGGGCTACCGCCAAGACAGTAACCCCACTGGCAATCAGCAGGCCTCTTCGCTTTTTTCTACTCATCCGTCTGCCATTGGGTTTACGGGATTTACTATTGATTTTTTTGAACCATAACCAAGAAGCACGCTCATTTCGGTTGCGCACCTGCTGGCTCCAGCCCAAGTTTAATCGCCAACGATTTAATCGCCAGACCGGCAGCACTATCATCCTTCACGACTTTAAGCGCCGATGCATAAGCTATCTTGGCTTTGGCGCGTTTGCCAAGAACCACATACGCACGGATCAGCCGCTGCCAACCATCGGGATTATTGGCATTACTCTTTAGACGTTGCGCTAAGCCTTCAACCATACCTTCGATCATTTTTCGCCGCTCACCAGGGGGCAGCGCAGTTATCGCCGCGGCTGCGGCACGGTTGGGTGCTCGTAGCTTTGTGTTTGCCGACGGTGATGCTGTGTTGTTGCCAATCACAAGTGCGAGGCGCTGGCTCACCATGCCTCGGAATTGTTCGTTCAAACGTTTATCCGACAGAAGTGCTCTATATCCATCAGCGGCACCTGCAGTATTGCCACTTTGCTCTTTCGCCATGGCCAGCCAGAAGCGGGCAATGGGGTCGAGCGGACGCTGTTTCAGAAGTTCAGTGTAGGCTGTATGAATCTCGGTTGTGACCCTGCCATTCGTGACAGCAAGTGCCGCCTGAGCAAACCCCGCAAGACGTTGGGGATTAGCCCCGAGCAACTTAATCGCTTCTTGGAAGGCATTGGCGGCATCTCGGTAACGCCTTAGCTTCAAATACACTGGCGCTAATACGTCCCAGCCAACGCCATCTTTGGGATGCTCACGAAGACGTGCCTCAACACGAGAGATTTGCTCAGAAACGCTGGTTTCCGTCGGGTTGCGGCTGGCGCGCTCAGCATGGTTTGTACCGGGCAAACCTGGGCGTCCGAGGCTTAGATAGGAAAGAAGGCTGGCGATGAGAACAAAGCTTGCGGCCAAGCCAAACGGAACGATACTAACGCCCAAAATGCTAAGCGCTCTGCTTGCCCCCGCACCGGGGCGGACTTCGCGTTCCGAAGAAATATCGCCGGTTTTAAGCAGGCGCCGGGAAATTTCGATCCGCGCCGCGTTGGCATCGGGCTCGGAGATGAGGCCGCGTTCCTCATCCCGGTCAATCTCGCCGAGTTGATCTCGATAAACTTGTACATCAGCCTTAGTGCGTATGCCATCAGGTTGACTGGCATCCACAATCGGACGCAACATCCAAATGATGGTCGCCGTCGTCAATAGCGCGCACAGTATCCAGAACAACATTCTGTGGTAATCATTTCAGTTTGGAATGCTCGAAGTGCATTCAACTGCTCCAGCACATGTTGCCCGCACTCACGGCCAACATTGACATCATAGGCATATTCATCTTTGCGCATGTACCAAGCCATCATACAAGAACGCAATCTGCCGCAATGCAAGGCAGTAATTTTCAAGTGTCGCTCGACCAAGTCCCATCAGGGTTGCGGCAGGCGGTACCACGCAGCTGCTCCGGACGGCCA
>Ga0209345_10005982_pt1 | contig 11126 bp, 8 predicted proteins | sample Cruoilmetagenom7_FD_187294 | JGI IMG/M metagenome (GOLD analysis project Ga0209345, IMG submission 187294) | Oil polluted marine microbial communities from Coal Oil Point, Santa Barbara, California, USA - Sample 7 (SPAdes) (version 2) | ecosystem: Environmental > Aquatic > Marine > Oil seeps ...
TTTCAAACACTTTCTACTTCACCTAGTACCGCAGGGTTTCAGTCAGGTGATACACCGCTGTTGTCTAAGTCTGGCGGTAGCTTTGATCGTGACACGGACTCTCTTGAGGCATTACGGGAGGCAATTGATACTAGTTCCAGTAGCGACGGAATCACTGCTGATAATTTTTATTCTGCAGGCGGAAATCCCAGGTATTGTCTTAAAAAAACGCTGGATTCAAGCGGAATCGTATTTGAAACAAATATCAATTGTAATTTAATGTGTGACTCTACTAACACGAAGTACTGTTCGTCAAATGGTGAATGTGTTTCTAGTCCTTCTGTTCCGATTACTGCCGTGGCGAATGGGCAATATCATTCCTGCGTAGTTCTCTCTAATGGTGCGGTGAAGTGCTGGGGTGCTGGTGCAGACGGTCGGTTGGGAAATGGGATTGCAAATAGCTATATTCCAGTCTCCGTCTCTAGTATTTCCACTGCCACTACTGTGGCAAATGGCGAAAGTCATTCCTGTGCGGTTCTTTCCGATGGTGCGGTGAAGTGCTGGGGAGATAATACCTACGGTCAACTGGGAAATGGAACGACTACGGACAGCGCCACTCCAGTCTCCGTCTCTAGTATTTCCACCGCTACTGCTGTGGCGAATGGGCAACATTATTCATGTGCGGTTCTTTCCGATGGTGCGGTGAAGTGCTGGGGGCGTAATGCTAATGGGCAACTGGGAGATGGTACGACTACTCAAAGAACTACTCCGGTCTCCGTTTCCGGTATTTCTACTGCCACTGCTGTGACGAATGGCGCTAATTATTCTTGCGTGATTCTTTCTGGTGGCACAGTGAAATGCTGGGGATATAATGCTTACGGTCAACTGGGAGATGGAACGACTACTCAAAGAATTACTCCCGTCTCTGTTTCCAGTATTTCCACTGCTACTGTTGTGACGGGTGGCTACTTTCATTCCTGTGCAGTTCTTTCCGATGGTGCGGTGAAGTGCTGGGGGCGTAATAGTAATGGGCAACTGGGAAATGGTACGACTACGGATAGCACTACTCCTGTCTCAACCTCCGGTATTTCCACTGCCACTGCTGTGGCAAATGGGCAATATCATTCCTGTGCAGTTCTTTCCGATGGTGCGGTGAAGTGCTGGGGACGTAATAACACTAATCAGCTGGGAAATGGAACGACTACGGATAGCACCACTCCTGTCTCAGCCTTTGGTATTTCCACTGCCACTGCTGTAGCAGGTGGTTATTATCATTCCTGCGCAGTTCTCTCTGATGGTGTAGTGAAGTGCTGGGGATATAATAATTATGGACAACTGGGAGACGGAATGATTACTGCTAGAATTACTCCACCTTCTTATTCAATTGCATTTTCCAATCAGTCTTGTCCCTAATTTAGTTTTTTACACATAAATACAGGAAGTTCGACACGACTTTTAATTTTCGACCCCTGAGTTATAGTAAAGCTTCAGGGGTCTTTTGTTTAAAAACGAAGCGAAAACCTTAGTGGTTTATTGTTGAATTGTTTAAATTCATGGCAATAGGCTTCACTCTAGTTCTCTGCGAGGGGGTGATTTTTTGTTTATGTTCGGATTCTCGTTTCCCGACTAGACCGAAGACAGATTTTGACTTTATGGAGAACACAAAAGAGACGAGAACTACAAAAGATAATAGAGAAAACAAAGACGAACATTTGACGGAAGATAAACAGAAGATGAAGCTTGCATAAAGAACAGTTTTAACCGTGCACCAAACAAGCTCTCGAGACTCTCGCTTCTTTCAATAATAGATAAAAAAGTTTTACAGAAAAAGTTTGCTTGCCGAAGGAGCTGGGCTGTAAATATTAGCGATTGCTTGTGACAAACACAGTTGTTTGAAGTGAGACAGAACGGTTGATAAAAGAAGGGTGTTAAACATGGTGATTGTCCAAGGCGTAAGGATTTTTGACAACGATAGTTGTGTGACACAAAGATACAAAAAGCGTAATTAAACAAACAGCTTAATAAAGTTTAGATGATGGCTGAAGCAAAAAATGCTTGATGAAACATCACTCGCTATTTTTAGTAGAAGAAAAATTATGTATTTTGCTTTTAGTGCTATTCGCGAATTGTTCCAGTCGGAAGATCGGACTACCGCGAGTGTTTTATGGTAATAACGGTTTTATTTGGAGAACAGCTTTGTTCTTTTTCTTAAAAACCAACTTCCACCGAAAGCGGCAATCAGAGATGCAAACACGATGGCGAAAGGACCCACTTCAATTTTGGCGATATTGGAAAAAGTTGCTGCTTCTTGTCCACTACTGCTAACGGCACGAACAGCAAAATAATAATTTTCATTAGCCATCAGACCTTCGGGGCGGAAGTACGGTGTTGTGACCGTGATGGTTGGTAGATCGAAATAATTTGGCTCGGTGCCCGCATAAACACGATAGCCATCGGCATTAGACACTGCACTCCATACGAGAATAGTGTTGCCATTTTCATCTTCGCGCTGCCAGAGCTGAATTGGTTGTTCGGACGGTGCTTCGTGACAGGCGCCCGCGATTGGTGTGGCGCTCACTTCTTCATCGGGTGAGAAAATTACATTACCACTGGCATCAAGTCCACGAACTGTGATGAAATATTTGGTGCCATTAATCAAGTCACGGAGCTCCCACTCAGTACGATCACGTCCACCCGGCAGCATACGCTTTTCGATGTAGTTTGTTGAGGCAACTCCATATTCCACACGATAACCGGCAATATTTTCGTTTGGCTGTTTTAGCCAGTTGATCCGAATTTTTTCGCCACAGCCTGTAGCATGAAGTTGGAGCAGACTTGTTGGCGTAGCGCTTACGATATTACTAAAGCCGTTTACCTTATCGTTATTGCCAACGGAGATGATTTGAAAATAATAAGTAGTGTTGTTGTTCAAGCTCCCGATATACCATGCCGTGCGACTGTCGGAGGTTTCGAATTTTTTATCAAGATTCTCTTTCGAGAAACCATAAAAAATATCGTAATGATTAATTTCAGCATGGTTTAATGGAGGATCCCATGAGAGATCAACACGCTTATTTTTAGGAGTAGTAATTGCTTCAGCAATCGTGAGTTTTGGGGTGGGCTCTTCAACGGTTAATGTTGCCGCGCTGTTGGCGTTGGTTTTATTACCAGCCTCATCTGTGAGCTCCACACCGAGGGCGTGTGTGTTGGCGCTGGTAGTTTGAATTTGGGCAACATAAATGCCATCAGCTTCTTCAAAGAGGGCAACGCTATTCTCACCGATGACGAGCGTTGTCCCAAAAAGACTAGGCTCACTTTTTACAGTAACTTTTACGTTTGTACCAATTTCTACTTTTTTTCCAGGGTCTAGAGATATGCTTTTTAGTTCCGGTGGAATCGTATCAATGACTACAGTTATCGGTTCGGATATTGGACCAACAGAGTTATCGGGATTAAGTACAGCCACGGATATTTCTTGTTTGCCGTCAGGTAAATCGAGATCAATGAGAAAATCACCGTTACTGTTTGATTCTCCTTCATCAAAAAGTTGACCGTCTACAAAAACAGCCAAGTCTGAGTTTGGTGCGGCAACTCCAATCAAAGAAACAATTTCGTTGGTAAGAAAATCATCAGAAGGACTTTCTACTGTTGGCGCATCAGTATCTGCGTATTCTCCTACGATTTTTATTTTAAAGTCCAGTGGTTCAGTAAGGTTGTCATCGGTGGTTACTTGGATGGTCTTTGTGCCTGCGGTTGTGAAAGTTATGGCATTAGCAAATGTATGGATTCCTCGATCAAGTTCTTTGAAAGTATAATCACGCGGAAGAATCGCCTCGACGTCAGAACTTTTAAATGAAATTGTACCAGTGAAGCTTTCAACCACGTTTCCGTCAGCATCGGAAATTCCCACGGAAATATCGGAAGGTGTATCGACTAATCCCGAATTGGGAAAATCAACTTCAATTTTTTTATCAAAACTGAACGAAGAACTGTCCGCATCAAAGGTTAAGTCGGCGTCAGCTATATCTGATTGTAGTAAGTTTCCGCCAATACCATTAGTGTTTTTCAAAAAAACAATACGAGGGCGTTCGGTGATTGCATTGCCACTTGTTTGATCAATTGCAGTGAATGAACTGACGCCTTCTCTGCCGGCAGTCGCCGAAAAAATAATTTCTCCATTTGTATCTGTAGACTGGTGGATTGTTTGAATTTTATCGTCGGCACGACTGCTAATAAGATTGACTTTATGATTAGCAAGAGGTTGCCCTGTGGAATCCCGCAGTGTTGCAATGAGGATTAATTCTTGTCCTACAAAACCAAGCTCTTCACTTGAGCGAAGAGAGGATGTTTCTGCTGAAATTTCAGTTGTTTGTGCGGGGGTTGCTGTAGTTTGTGTTGCGGTAAGTGCGCTAATCGGTACGAGTGCGTAGCCTGCGGGAATTTCAGCAGCAGTGATTGCTGTTGTTGCGATGAAGATAAACGCTCCAATGATTCCGGCTAGCAATTTATTTTTCATTTTTTCATTTTTTTAAATCTTATAATTCTAGCATTTTTAGTGTGTTTTAGCAATTGAGAGGACTTGCCAGAAGTGTAGAATCATTTTTAGGCAAAAAACATGCTTATTCGTTAAAATAACTTTTGTTGCTTTGTAAATATGCGCCCGTAGCTCAGCGGATTAGAGCACCGGTCTTCGGAACCGGGTGTCGGGGGTTCGAATCCCTCCGGGCGCGCCAAGCTAGCTAGCAAGAAAGTGAGCACCAAGGCTTTTTTTGCGGCTGAGTGTGGCCATAGTTATGAGCTTGGCTGTTTCAACAGCGTTGATGCTTGATTGGCTTCGGGGTTTTAATTTTCTAAGAATCTTGAGTGCGGACTGTAGCCCAGTGCGTGTGCGCACAATTCCGACGTGATTCCACATTGTCTCACGTATAATTTTAAGAGTGCGCCGATCTTCATCTGAGTCAAAAAAATATTTAGAGATTTTGAATTTTAGTTTTGTTGTTTTTAAAATTTGTGCTGCATGTCCGGCTGCACGACCAAAAACGACTGCCTCGGCAAGCGAGTTGCTGGCAAGCCGGTTAGCTCCATGAAGCCCTGTTCGGGCAACTTCGCCAATCGCAAAAAGATTTTTCACGCTTGTTTTTCCGTGCAAATTTGTTTCAACGCCTCCACACAAATAGTGAGCAACAGGAAAAATGGGAACTTGGTCTTGCGCAAGGTTAAATCCTGCTTTTGCAGTTTCGCGCCAAATTAGCGGAAAACGGTTTTGTAAAAAAGCTTCTTTTTTCTGGGTGAAGTCAAGAAAGACACTCCCCTTTTGCATTTCTTGAAAGATTGCACGTGCGACAATATCACGAGGCGCAAGTTCGTCGATAAATCGTTCGCCGTAAATATTTCGTAGTGTTGCACCTTCTCCTCGTAAAGATTCCGAAAGGAGATTTAACCGTTTTTGTCGACCGACAAGCGCGGTTGGATGAAACTGGATAAACTCTAAGTCTTTTAGTTTTGCACTAGCTCGATGAGCAACGGCAATACCGTCTCCGACCGAGACACTCGGATTTGTTGTGCGTGCAAAAAGTTGACCAGCTCCACCTGTCGCTAAAAAAGTTTGATTAGCGCTGATAATACTATTTTTTAAACCATGACGAACAATCGCCCCACGACAAATTTTTTGCTCGACGATAAGATCAAGAATTATAGTATTTGTCAGAATTTTGATGTTTTTATTGGCGCGGACTTTTTTTGCTAATGTTTTTTCAATAGTCTCTCCAGTTGAATCCTTGGTGTTCCAGACTCGCGAGCATGAGTGAGCAGCCTCGCGGGTTGGTTTGGGCGCGAACTTTACTCCCATGTACTCTAGCCAATCAACAGCTTTGGGTGCATTTTTTACAAGGAATTTTACGGCATTTCGATTGTTTATATTACATCCAGCAGAGAGAGTGTCGGATTCGTGTTTGGCAAAACTATCGTTCCGCAAATTACGAACGGCAGCAATACCGGCCTGTGCGTATCGAGACGATCCATCAAGCAAATTTGATTTTGTGATAATCAAAACATTACCTTTATGTTCTGTCAAGGTAAGTGCGGCGGAAAGTCCAGCAATTCCAGAGCCGATAACAAGAAAACTGGTTTGCAACAAGAGGAAGCTTGACAAATGGTATCTTAACAGATAAGGTGGAAAACTTTAATTTTTTACGTGAGATGAAGGAAAATGAACCTGGAAAAATCGAGACAAAAAATGAGGATGTTGATCGTGCGGCGGAGGAAATTAATCATCTAGAGCAAGACCTTTTACTTTTACAGAAGGTACTCCAAGAACACACTAAAGCAAACAAAGGGGTGTATTTGTGGTTTGTTTCTTTGGTTGAAAAAACTTTTAGACTGAGAAATAAGTATTCTAACTATAAAGAGCCACAGCGAGCGCTTAATGATTTTATCGATAGGTTGGGGTTTATGGAATTGTTTTTCAATGAAGCTATCGGTGCTGATTTTACGAAACTAGTTAGAAGGAGGGTGGCAAAGATGTTTGCTGAAGACCAAGAGCCTTTCCAAAAAGCAATTAAGAGAAAGTCGGTTTTATCAGCTCTTCGTGGTAAAAAAAGAAAAAAGAAAAAATTACGCACCAAAAAACCACCTAAACTTAAGCCAGCCGAAAGAAGAAAAATTCGACAGGAACCTAAAATTTTTCACCAAGAAGAACTAAAGAGGCAGCTAAAGCGCACTAAGAAAGAAGCTGAACATGTTTTCGGTTAAATGAAGTTTTATTACATGGTTCATGTGAGTATGTAAAAAACCTATTATTTATATTTAATTTTTTGAAAAACGATACGTAATTCAAAAACCCAGACAGAGTGTTTGTTTGCAAAAACAGAGTGTAAAACTCGCAAAAAAATGGATGCGGAAAAACATCAAGCATGGAGAAAAAAACAAAGAGAGCGGATCGAAGACCACTTTGCCAAAAAACAAGAAAACACTTTACCAAAACCCCATAAATTAAAAAAGGAAAAGGGCAGTAGATTTGACGTGAAGCATGTCAAAAAGGGTAGGGGCGGAAGATCTTTTAATTGTCACTAATTTTCAAGCTAAAGTCGATTGCTGGCGTTGAGTGTGTGAGTTCTCCAAGTGAAACGAAACTTGCACCACTGTTTAAAAAATTTACGGCATTTTGTGTTGTTATGTTGCCGCTTGCTTCAATTATTATTTGTGGACAAATTTTACGTAGATAAGGAATGATTTTTTTTAATTTTGCGGGAGTAAAGTTATCGAGCAGTAAAATAAAATTTTTGTTTTTACTAAAAAACTTGGCAAGCGTGCATGCAAGTTTTTCGGAACTAGCTTCAATTTCAAAAAAACTTGTTTTCGTGGACGAAGAATCCCGATGAATTTTTTCCCAGACTTTTGGTTCAATCGAAAGATGGTTATTTTTTATGAGGATTTGGTCGGCAAGATTTAATCGGTGCGGTAGTCCTCCGCCTAGGCACACGGCGCGAGAGTCGAACAATCCGAGAGGTGTCTTTCGGGTGGCGGCAAACTTACGAACGCCGATTTTTTTAGCAAGGTGGTTTGAGGTAGTTGCGATACCACTCATCCGTTGGATTAAGTTTAGTGTCGTGCGCTCGGTAGTGAGGATTGCCGTGGCTGACCCTGAGATTTTTGCAGCAGTTTCGCCTGTGTGCAGGTAGCTGCCATCGGTTTTTCGCGTTAGTGTTTTAATTTTATTTTGGCGTAAGAAAAATTCTATTTCATCGAGTCCTGCCAGAATGCAATTCTGTTTAGCGATTATTTTTGCCTCAATTTTTTGTCTTGGTCTTGTAAGTAGCTGTGTAGTTATATCGCCTGTGCTGAGATCAGACTGAAAAAAAAGTTCAAGAAGACTTTTAGTAAAATTTCGATAAGCGGGGTTGTTCAATGATAGTTGAGCGATTTGTTTCGTAAAAAGTTGTTTTTTCATTATTTTATTAGTAATAAAAAATCAATGATTATTTGGCGTGGAGTTTTTTTACAACGTAAATACCGTCACGATCAAGTCGATAGCCCAATTGGCGATAGTATGGGCGCACACCAACGCCAGAGATTATTTTAAGCTCGCGGAATTTTTGACGGATAGCAATTTTTTCCGCAATTTTAATGAGTTTTTTACCAAAACCGTGATGTTGTCCGGAGCCTTTTTCGTGTTCACCGAATTTAAGTTCAGCACCATATGAATGTATTTCTCGAACAAAGGCACCTTTCTTGCAAAACCGTAGGCGTAAAAGTGCGATTAGTTTATCTTTTGATTCAAAACTTAAAAAAATTTCTTTGCCTCCGCTTGCACGATACTCTCGCTTAATGAGTTGAGTTTTTTTTGGGTCGAATTTTTCGTCACGAATTTCGCGACAGCGAATACAGTGACAGAGTACTTTTTTTTGCTGTAGGACTTGTCGTAGGTTTGTTATTTTTGATCCGGCGATAATTGATTCAGCAGGAATGTCACGAATTATGCGTGAAAGTCTCACCCAAGGGGGTACTAATTTTTTAATTTCTGTAAGTAATTCAGTAAGCGTTTTGTCAGAGTATGGTTGCCACTTTTTGGCAGCCCACCACTTCTTCAGCTCAGTATTCTCAACAAGAACAGTGGGGTAAATTTTGAGCTGATCGGGTGCAAAATCTTCATTAGTAAAAAGCTCATGAAACATTTCCAAGTCAGATTTGGGTGTCGCGCCTGGAAGGTTTGGCATTAGGTGTAATCCTACTTTTAATCCCGCGTTTTTCAGTAGTTTTATTGCATGAACCGTATCGGCAGTTGTATGATTACGCTTTACCTTGGCAAGAATTTTATCCGATAGATTTTGTGCGCCGAATTCGACACGCGTACATCCCAACATTAAAAAGCGTCGTACTTCGTTCTCTGATATAAAATCAGGTCGTGTCTCGAGTGTGAGCCCGACAAGACGATGACGAGAAGTTTCGTTGGCTTTTTTGAGATCAGCAAGCGATCTAGATCTGGATTTATGTGAGTTCAGTGCCGTTAGGCAGCGACGAATAAACCAGTTTTGATATTGTTTCGGGTGTGCGGAGAACGTCCCCCCCATTATTATTAGTTCAATCTTGTTTGTGGCGTGTCCGCAGGCGGTAAGCGCGGTGAGTCGATCACGAACCTGTAAAAATGGATCAAACTTTGCACGCACTGCACGCATCACAGCTGGTTCGTTCGATAAATAACTTTTAGGCATTCCTTTTTCGGTTGGGCAAAAAATGCATTTTCCAGGACACCCCATTTCTTTTGTCAGCACCGCAACAGGCGAGACTCCTGAAAGCGTACGTATGCGCGCTTTTTTTAAAATTTTTTCAAGGGCTGGATTACGTTGAATTTTTAATTCACGTAAAAGTTCGACGTAAGCCGCAAAAAGCTCGGAATTTCGCAAGAGTTTCCCGGACTTTCCGGCAGTTTTAACCTTTAGTGCGCGTAAATTTACTTCACTCGCGCAATTTTCCTCAATCGCCCGTAAAATAAGTCTGTGAGAGTTCACACTCAGAGTTTACGTGACAAAACTGCTGCCGACTATAATGCGATTGCGAGAGAGTGGAATCGTACGCGCCAAAATTTTTGGGGCGAGTTTGAATTTGCACGTTCACTTTTACAGACGCAAAAAATCCTTGATGCTGGCTGTGGAAACGGTCGGCTTATTCGTTGGTTGCGTGAAAATAACTTCAAGGGAGAGTACCTTGGTGTTGATTTCGCCAAAGAATTACTAGCCATTGCTTGTCAAAATTTTTCGTGCGAGAAATTTAAATCAGCGGATCTGCGTACGTTTGCGCTACCGGATAAATTTGACGCAGTTTTTTGCATAGCAGTACTTCATCACTTTTCAACTGCTACTGAGCGGTTGCGTGTACTTCAAAATTTACACGCGAGTCTTGCTCCCGGCGGACGAATTTTTCTTACTGTTTGGAATCTTTGGCAGCCACGCTTTTGGAAGTTTTTTTTCAAAAGTTTTTCGAAAGAACTTCAGATTCCGTTTGCTAAAAAAGTTAATCGTCATGTACATGCATTTACTTTGCGCGAACTTCGCAAACTTTTTCATAATGCAGGTTTTCAGGCGATTGAGGTTTTTGGCGCAAAAAAGTCAGAGCGAGCTAAAATTTTCTCTGCACGCAATTTAATTGTACTTGCTCAAAAATGAAAAATGATTCTTCATCCAACAATTTAAACAAGGAGACCGAAATTCTTGAAGGTGAAATTATTTTAGATACTCCTAAACAGAAAAAAAGGGAGTATTCAAATTTTCACACCATGGGTTTTTCTCCGCATATTAAAATTAATAATAATTGTGCAACCAGCTGCACGACATTTATTGTTTCAATTGTATTAGCAATAATTTTCAAAAACGGATTGTTATTACTATTGGCATTTTTATTACCGTCGTGGATTTTTTCTCGTCGACGGAAGTAGGAATTTTTCTTTGAAAAAAGAAAAACAAAACTTTTGATTTATTGCGTTTGTGGCAATAGGGCTTATTTCTTTATGAAGAAGATGAAATTTACATAAGATGTAAATATTTCTTGCGAATGTCGTTCAATAAGGGATTGTTGGGTTAGTGCTTGTGTGAACTTGTTAAAAATGAGGAATGGGTTATTTTGTCAGGCATTAAAGTAGTATTAAGTCAGAATTTTTTCCAATCATAGATAGTTGATTTGTGGAGATGGGTTTTGTAAACAAATAAAAGGTTTACTCATATATGGTAATTTGCGAAAATGTTTCCGTGTCGAGGCTTTCAACTCTTACGAAAAATCTTACAATCACGGTAATAGCTTTTTTTATGGCAAGTGCCGTGGCGCAAGCGATGATTTTTCCTGATGTTCCCGGCTCACATCCGCACGCTGAAGCAATTGATTTTCTCTCTGAAGAAAATATTCTTGGTGGTTATCCTGATGGTACGTTTCGTCCAGAACAGTTGGTGAATCGAGCAGAGGCATTAAAAATTTTGCTTTTGGCAGGTGGTATTGATGTGTCGGGTGTTACTCAGAGTAATTTTTCCGACGTGCCGAGTTCGGCTTGGTTTGCCCCTTTTGTTTCCGTAGCGCGCTCGCATGGGATTACTGACGGCTATCCTGACGGACTGTTTCGTCCGGAGCAAACAGTAAATTTAGTAGAGGCACTTAAAATGTTG
>Ga0209345_10005984_pt1 | contig 11125 bp, 8 predicted proteins | sample Cruoilmetagenom7_FD_187294 | JGI IMG/M metagenome (GOLD analysis project Ga0209345, IMG submission 187294) | Oil polluted marine microbial communities from Coal Oil Point, Santa Barbara, California, USA - Sample 7 (SPAdes) (version 2) | ecosystem: Environmental > Aquatic > Marine > Oil seeps ...
TTTAATTTCACTACGCACCAGGGCTTTTTTCTTTGATTTATTATATACAGGTTGTTTAAAAGTAATTTCCTGCCCGTCATATGCTGCAAATGCACTAGAGTAAGTTCTTATAAGAATTTTTTCAAAGCCTTTAATAAAAGCAATTTTTTGTTCTGCTGAAGCCGTTTTCCAATAATCCCCTAACACCAGCCTTGAAATTAATTGATCATCGAAAATGGGAATGAGTATGTCCCCAACCAACATCTCCAGATGCTCTGGTTTTTGTTTAATTATAGCTTTATCCGCCATTAAACGGGCAGTCAACTCATTCGCAGCGTTTTCAGTTACGCTCAAAGGGTCGTTTGCAAATACCTGAGACGGATAAAGACTTAAACAACTTAATAACAATCCACAAACGCCGAATAAAGGGAGCTTATTTTTTGCTGGTGTGAAAACACTTACTACATTCTGCATGACTACAATCCTTTTCCAATATTGCATGAATTCCTCTACGTCTATAGGCTTAATGATAAGCTTAATAATTTATCATTGCCGGTCACTTTTGAATATACCACTCATGTTAACAACATAAACATAGGAAATGTTAGTACTCATCTCATGAAAACACTATTACTTTTATGTCGACCTGGCTTTGAAAAAGAATGCGCCCAGGAAATCCAGCAAATACTTGAAATAAAAGGAATTAATGGCTATGTAAAAACCAGGCCATTGTCTGCTTTTGTCGTTTTCGAATCTTTTGAAGCGAATCAATTTTTAGAGTTATTAAAACAAATTAAACTCAATGAGCTTATTTTTGCCCGACAAATGTTTGCTTCAACGGGATTGATGGGCAATTTACCTGCCAATGATCGAATTACTCCCTTAATAAAGCAATTCAGTTCTTTCCCAGTGTGCAAAGACATATTCATTGAGTACCCTGATACAAATGAAGGAAAATCACTTTCAGGCTTTTGTAAAAAATTTACTACGCCATTTAAAATGGCGCTAGAAAAGCAAAAGATACTACAGCCAGACTCCAACACTGATTATCGCGCCCACCTTTTCTTTCTGGATTCGGCAAATGTTTATCCAGGCGTTTCATTGATTGATAACAGTTCTCCCTGGCCTTCAGGTATTCCCAGGCTCAAATACTCAAAATCAGCACCAAGCCGATCTACGCTGAAACTAGATGAAGCATGGCAAACTTTTTTTAAAAAAGATGATCAAAATAATTACCTGAACAGAAAAATGACCGCCGTAGATTTAGGGGCCTCCCCGGGAGGCTGGACCTGGCAATTCACCCGACGATTTATTCATGTACATGCCATAGACAACGGTCCGATGCAGAAAGAATTAATGGACAGTGGCCTGGTAACACATTTAAAAGTGGATGGCTTTAATTATAAGCCACCAAAACCTGTTACCTGGATGGTTTGCGACATAGTTGAAAGCCCAAAAAAAGTAGCCAAACTTATCAGCCAGTGGTTATGCAATGGATGGTGTACCTATACGATTTTTAATTTAAAATTACCGATGAAAAAACGCTACCAGGAAGTGCAGCTGTGTAAATCCATTATTATTGAAGCCTTAAACGAACACGATCTGAAATACGAATTTCATTTAAAACATTTGTATCATGACAGGGAGGAAGTCACCGGCTTTCTCAAATTGCTAAATCATACTGTTCAGTGACACCTAAATGCACTTTTTTATAACAAATTTAAAGGTCTTCTATTTTGTTTGACTGGATACCCGAAAACGGGAACTTTTTTTATATTTTGGCAGCATTGTCGCCATTGTCTTTGATAATCATTGCTGCCATAGCACCATTGGTCATCGTTCGCATGCCAGAAAATTATTTTACCCACAGACATCGTCAAAAAGTAGTTAAGCCTCATCACCCAGTTTACAGATATAGTTTACTTATATTCAAAAACACGCTCGGCAGTTTATTTGTTGTTGCCGGTTTTCTGATGGTGTTTATACCCGGGCAAGGTTTACTCACCATGCTAATAGGTCTTATATTGATGGACTTTCCCGGGAAATACCGCATTGAACGTTGGCTTGTAAGCAACACGGGGGTTTTGAAACCTCTCAACTGGTTAAGAGAAAAAAAGGGTAAACCTCCCTTACATCTTTAAACCTGGAAACCGCAGTTGGATGGCACACACAAAAAAGCCCGAAATATAATAAATATTCCGGGCTTAATTTTTTTGCTTAAAACAGCTAGCTCTAAATCAATTTCTCCAGAGCAGGTACCGCTTCAAACAAATCAGCCACAAGACCGTAATCAGCAACCTGGAAAATAGGCGCTTCTTCGTCTTTGTTAATAGCAACAATAACTTTACTGTCTTTCATACCGGCCAAATGCTGAATAGCACCCGATATACCTACTGCAATGTACAAGTCAGGAGCAACAATTTTACCTGTTTGACCCACTTGCATATCATTTGGAACGTAGCCTGCATCAACAGCAGCACGTGATGCACCTACGGCAGCACCCAGCTTATCGGCTACAGCTTCAAGTATTTTGAAATTTTCGCCATTTTGCATGCCACGACCACCAGAAATAATAACGCTGGCAGCGGTCAACTCAGGACGTTCAGACTTAACAACTTCTTCATTAACAAACGAAGAAACAGCTGCATCATTAGCAATATCAACAGTTTCAACAGCGGCAGAACCACCTTCAGCAGCGGCAGCATCAAAGCCTGTGCCACGAACGCTGATAACTTTAATTGCATCAGAGCTTTGCACTGTAGCTATGGCGTTACCCGCATAAATGGGTCGAGCAAATGTGTCTTCCGATTCAACTTTGATGATATCGGAAATTTGCGCAACATCTAACAACGCGGCTACACGTGGTAAAAAGCTTTTACCATTAGAAGTCGTGCTTGCCAAAATATGGCTGTAATCTTTACCCACTTCAGCAACCAGAAGGCCAATGTTTTCAGCCAACTGATTTGCGTAAAGTGCATTATCTGCAAGCAATACTTTGGATACACCGTTAACTTTTGCTGCAGCTTCTGCAACAGCGGCACAACCAGCACCAGCAACCAGTACCACTACATCGCCACCGATTTGTGTAGCAGCAGTAACGGTGTTCAGTGTCGCTGCATTTAAACTGGCATTATCATGATCTGCATATACTAAAATACTCATTAGATTGCCTTCGCCTCATTTTTCAGTTTATCGACTAAATCTTCAACACTTTCAACGATGATACCCGCTGCACGTTCCGCAGGTGGCTCAACTTTTAATACTTTAACGCGGGGAGCAAGATCAACACCCAGCTCATCAGCAGTTGTAATGTCCATTGGTTTTTTCTTGGCCTTCATGATGTTAGGCAGAGAAGCATAACGAGGCTCATTTAAACGTAGATCTGTTGTTACAATGGCAGGTAAAGTGATACTGAGGGTTTGCAATCCACCGTCAATTTCACGAGTAACAGTGGCTTTATCACCGTCAACCACAATTTCAGAAGCAAATGTTGCTTGTGAATAGCCAGCGAGAGCAGACAACATTTGACCGGTTTGATTGTTATCACCGTCAATGGCCTGCTTACCTACAATAATAAGACCTGGTTGTTCTTTATCAGCAATAGCTTTCAGCGCTTTAGCCACACCCAGAGGTTCTACCTCTGCGTCTGTCTCGACCAGAATACTTCGGTCAGCACCTAATGCCATAGCCGTACGTAACTGTTCCTGAGCCGCCTTAGGCCCAATACAAACAGCGATAATTTCAGTAGCCACACCCTTTTCTTTCAAGCGAATTGCTTCTTCTACCGCAATCTCACAGAAAGGGTTAATGGCCATCTTCACGTTATTCAGGTCTACGCCTGTGTTATCAGCCAATACATTGACTTTCACGTTAGCGTCAACCACGCGTTTAACAGCAACAAGAACCTTCATGGAATCCTCGGATTTTTACTGATGGGTTATACAGATCAGGGTGATGGCTTAAATAATAAAATAGCTCACCGATCATGCATTCACAATGACATCCTGACCGGTTGCCCCATGAAATTTTTTGATCATGTGCTGTTAAATAATCAAAGCAGCATTACCCCACATTTTGAGGCCGTATACTGAACGTATAATAGCTTTAGGTCAAGTTTTTAAACAACTGTTTAAGGCTTAGCAGGCTGTCATTATTTTGTAGGGGGCAATTCAGCAGCCTGTTAATTTTATCTTATTTTTCAAACGGTTAAAGGCATACCCTTGATAAGGATGAAGCTATATTCATTAAAGAGAGCACGCTTTATAATAAAACCTCATAGAGAATCAATCTTTTAACACCATTACCTTAGCCTCGTTGAAATGACTTATGACAAGCCAACAAACAAGCATCAGCTATAATTTATAATTAAGTATGGGTATACAATTGAGACTATCTAGCCCGGATATTTCATGAATACGCTACCATTCATCTTGTAGCCGGCATGATTGCTGGGGTTGATGTATTTACGCGAAAAGACAGTTTGTACCAGGCTCGCCGCTTGCCAAATGCTGACGTGTTCTGATACGTAAGGAAGGCACATGCTCCTTAGGCACCAGCCCGGCGTTATCACCTTCGCAATTCACGAAATATCCGGACTAGTACCTAAGCTTAGCAGAACTCAATTGCGTAGTTTGAATAGTAAACACTGAACACACAATATTAAAACCACTTACTTAGGCTCTATTATTGGCCTTTGTTATTGATATTTATTATACTACTGCGCGAATTTTTCATTCTTGGTAACTGAGGATTTGAATTGCTTTTAAAGCTCCTTTACCTGGGGCGGCAAATACTTAGCCTTGTTAAAAAGTAGCCATTAATTATTTACAGGAGACAAATTGTGGAACGTGAATCAATGGAATTTGATGTTGTCATTGTAGGCGGTGGCCCAGCTGGTTTATCCGCAGCATGTCGTATTCGTCAAATAGCTCAGGAAGCCGGAGAAGAAATCTCCGTTGTTGTCGTTGAAAAAGCATCTGAAATTGGTGCTCACATTTTGTCTGGTGCCGTTTTTGAGCCCAGCTCACTAAATGAATTATTCCCGGACTGGAAAGAAAAAGGCGCGCCCGTAAAAACCGAAGTAAAAGGCGATGTTTTCCATTACATGTTAAGCCCCACCAGTGCGGCAACGGTTCCCAACTTGTTCATTCCTAAAACCATGCACAATGATGGAAATTACATCATCAGTCTCGGTAACCTGTGCCGGTGGTTGGGAGAGCAGGCGGAAGAACTGGGTGTTGAAATTTTCCCTGGCTTTGCTGCTACTGAAGTTCTTTACAATGACGACGGCAGCGTTAAAGGTATTGCTACTGGCGACATGGGCATCGATAAAAACGGTGAGCACAAAGGCTCTTTTACTGCCGGTTATGAACTACATGCAAAATACACTATTTTTGCAGAAGGTTGTCGAGGTCACCTTGGCAAACAAATTCTGGAAAAATTTGACCTGGCTAAAGATTCTGACCCACAGCATTACGGTATCGGCATCAAGGAAATTTGGGAAATTGATCCTGAAAAGCATGAAGAAGGCAAAGTAGTGCATACCCTGGGCTGGCCTATGAACGACTCAACAGAGGGTGGCGGATTCCTGTATCACGCTGAGAACAATCAAATATACATGGGATATATCGTTTCACTAAGCTATACCAATCCTCATTTAAGCCCTTATGAAGAATTCCAACGCTGGAAACATCATCCTAAGATCAAGCATTATTTAGAAGGTGGCAAACGGATCACTTATGGTGCTCGCGCCATGATTAAAGGCGGCTTGCAATCCTTACCTAAAATGTCTTTTCCAGGTGGTCTATTAGCAGGTTGTGAAGCAGGTACTTTAAACACAGCAAAAATTAAAGGCTCTCATACCGCTATTAAATCTGGCATGCTAGCGGCTGAAACAGCGGCCAAAGCTATTTTAGCCGGTGATAAAGGTGGCAAAGACCTTACTGAAATGCAGACTAATTTCGAAGCGTCCTCACTGCATGATGAATTGTATAGATCCCGTAACTATGGCCCTGCTCTACATAAGTTTGGCACATTCATAGGTGGAACGGTGATTTATATAGATCAAAACATTTTTGGTGGCAAACTGCCTTTTACCTGGAGAAATAATTACAAAGACCATGAAGTTTTGAAGCCCGCCGATAAAAGCAAGAAAATTGACTATCCTAAACCTGATGGAATTATCAGTTTTAGCCGTCTTGATTCCGTATTTTTATCGGGCACCAATCATGAGGAAGACCAACCTTGTCACCTGATTTTGAAAGACCAGGAGATTCCACTGAACACTAACCTGCCAATGTGGGATGAACCCGCACAACGTTTCTGCCCGGCTGGCGTTTATGAAATAGTTGAAGAAGATGATGGCAGCAAAAAGTTCCAGATCAATGCCCAAAACTGTGTACACTGCAAAACCTGTGATATCAAGGATCCGTCCCAGAATATCACCTGGGTAGCACCTGAGGGGATGGGCGGACCTACTTATCCTAATATGTAGTTCGTTATAGATAAATTGGAAAGTTAAAACTAAAAAAGGATGAATCTTCAGGATTCTTCCTTTTTTTTGTGCCTACGAAATGTCTACTAAAATGTCGATCAAATAGTTATAAAGCAGATGCACCAAATTCTGCCAAACTCTTACTTCCACATTATTCCAGTGGAAAAAACTCCCCAGCACTTCTGACACCAAACACTTTTTTACCATTCACTGAGCCTTCCTCAGCCATTCCCACCAGATCATAAAAAACATTTCGGCTGATAAGCGCCTCAAGACCGGAACGAACGTGTATATAAGGTTTTGGTTCTTTTGTAACAGGGTCAAATTCCATTCGAATTCTATTCTCAGAATCCGCGTCTACATCATTAGGAATATTGGTCGTAAAGCTCAGTATCTGTTGCTCACCAACGTCTATCACATTAAGCAACACCGCTACAAACGGAGCATCCTCTACTTCTATGCGCCATTTCTCTACCGGTGTAACCAGATAGTAACAACCATCATCGTCGTAACGCAGAATAGATGAAAATAACTTAACCAGTTGAGGTCTGGTTATAGCTGAATCCTGGTAAAACCAGTCTCCACCACGTGCTATACGCATATCCAGGTCACCCAGTAAAGGTGGATTCCACAAGTGCACCGGCGGCAAACCATTTTCAGACTTGGCCACCTGTTTTATGGTTGCTGCCAGAGCATCCGGGTTTTTACTATTTTCGACATCGCTCATTACATTACAACTACATACTCAAATTAAAGATTTTCTATTAAATTAAATGACAATGTGCCACGACTTCCATATTTCATCAATAGCCGTATAAAGGATAGTTACATATCATTGCAACATATCAATTAACTGGAATTTAAAATAGTATACTGCTACAAATTCAAGAGCTGGTTTCACCCAAAGATGACAAAACACTCTTTAAAGCGCAGCCTTTCCTTACCGATGATGGTTTTTTATGGCCTGGGCAATATTCTTGGTGCTGGCATCTATGTACTTATCGGCGAAGTATCTGCTACAGCGGGCGTGTATGTACCTTTTGCCTTTTTGCTATCGGCCATTATAGTCAGTTTTACATCTTTTACCTATGCCGAGCTTTCTGCTCGTTTTCCTGAAAGCTCTGGTGAGGCTGCCTACGTTTTTTATGGCTTTCAGCTTAAAGGGCTTGCCACCTTTATAGGCCTGATGATCTGCATGTCAGGGATCGTGTCATCAGCGACCATCTCCCACGGATTTGTTGGCTATGTGGGGCATTTTATTCAATTACCCGATTATTTTTTGATAATTGCCATGTTTGCCGCACTGGGCTTATTGGCTATCTGGGGTATTTCAGAATCCATCACAGTAGCGTCAATGTTTACAATACTGGAAATTGCCGGTTTGCTTTACATTATTTATTTAGCCAGGGATCAGGTATTTATTCTGGATGGCCACTGGTCCAGAATGGGGTTTCCCTCAGATGCGAAAAGTATCACTGGAATTTTCATGGGCGCTTTTCTGGCATTTTATGCCTATCTGGGCTTTGAGGACATGGTAAATGTGGCCGAAGAAGTTAAAAAACCCGCCCTCAACATGCCTCGAGCCATATTTATTTCTCTGGTAGTTTCTTCCCTAATTTATGTACTCATTGCGGCAGCCGCCAGCTTTTCAGTACCCATTGATATCCTGGCTAATTCTGAGGCGCCTCTGGCTACAGTGTATACTCACATTACCGGAAAAGACCCCACATTCATTTCTATCATCGGTGTTTTTGCTGTGATTAATGGTGCCTTGATACAAATCATCATGGCATCAAGAATGATTTATGGAATGTCTAATCGAAAGTGGCTTCCCGGCATTTTTTCAAAAGTTCATCCCAGAACACGAACTCCAATTAACGCAACGATATTTGTGGTTTGCTTAATGCTCACTTTCGCTTTGTTTTTTGAGATGGTGACGCTGGCTTCTATGACCAGCGCCATGGTGCTCAGTGTTTTTGCCCTGGTGAACTGGGCCTTGATCAGAATCAAAAAACTTTCCCCAACCGCCGATCATGTAAAAGTTTACCCTGTCTGGGTGCCTTATGCCGGCTTTTGGCTTTGTGTTGGATTTCTTTCTATTCAGTTCTTTCTACTTATTCGACTTTAGGTGATGCGTCTACAGTTGGTGCTCTCGCCTTCACTTTCTGCCCCGATATTGCCACTGGATTTCCCTACTAATAAACCCGGTGCCTTTGCCAGGTTCATCAAAATATAAAAATTTTTACTTTTAGAAAAATCAGAATTTTTATCAACCACTATAAGCCCTGGATTATAGTTAGATAATAAGTCAAAATTCCAGTCATTAACACGGCCTGCGTTAATAACAACTTGACTCTCCATTGTTGAATGCTGCAAAAAATCACTTATTCTTTCTTTATTTTCAGAATATATTTTCGGAGTACAAAAAACAATTACCCTGCTTCTTTTTACTAAGCCATTAACGGGAGCTAACAATTCTTCAAGGGGTTTTTCATTAGATGCAAATACAATGATGTCATCACCATTTGCAATTTGATCCGGAAGTAGTAACCAGGGTAAATCAGCATGTATATTTTCTACACTCACATTTGAATTCTGAAGATCCCTGAACACTTGCATACCATAAGACAGGATATCAGCAGTCTGTGCAGCTTGGCTCAACTCCCCTATCACTTTCCCTCGTACTGTCTGAAAGGACCCATTAATTTTCCATCGAGCAGCTATTTCCTCAAAACACACTCGGGTTTTACAGGAAAATAATTCCATATCTCGAGCAATTTGAATTTGATCAACGGTTTTTTCGTTTACATGTAAACAAATTTCATTGACAAAAGGCAAATCAGCTGCCGCCAGCAAATCTTCATCTTCAATATACAAACAAGATAATTGTGCATTAAGTAAGGAAGCCAGTTCGGCTGCTTTCTCTAAATAATGAACTGAGCTTGAGGAAGCATCAATTGCCAGCAGGATTTTTCTGCTTTTCTGTGCATTTTTTTGTTTATCGTTAGAGCTTTTCATTTAATAAATTATCTACTGTAATTATTCAACTTAGTGAGCCCACTATTCCTTATGTTATTTGATTAATCTCAAAAATAACGGTCCCCGAAATATCCAGGCTAAGCCTTCCATTTCTTTTTTTCTTCAACCTTTTTATCACTTTTATTTTTAGCAAATTTAGCCAGCTTCAAAGCCACTTTTGCATTTAAAGAGCCTTCAGGGAAGACCCCGTACTGATCTGGCTGACCTGCGGACATGCCGGTAAGAATTTCTATACCCTGATCGATATGACTCACCGAAAAAATACGGAATTTTTGATCTTCTACCGCTTGAATAACATCTTTTCGCAACATTAAATGTATTTCATTTGCAGATGGAATCAATACTCCCTGGTCTCCGGTTAGTCCTCTTTTTTTGCATATATCAAAAAACCCTTCAATTTTTTCATTTACACCACCAATAGCCTGAACCTGGCCCAACTGATTAACAGACCCTGTAACAGCGAAAGATTGTTTAATAGGTGCCTCTGCTAATGCCGATAACAAGGCATAAAGTTCAGTAGATGAAGCGCTGTCGCCATCAACTCCACCGTAGGATTGTTCAAACACCAAACTGGCAGACAATGATAAAGGAGTATCCTTAGTGTAGCGGGTTGCCAATAAATTCGAAAGTATCAACACGCCCTTCGAATGGGTCGGTCCACCTAATTCAACTTGTCGCTCTATGTCCACAATACCCGCAGAACCCACCCTAACCAATGCAGTAATACGACTGGGTCGACCAAATGAGAAATCATTCAATGCATACACAGCCAAACCATTTATTTGACCAATTTTTTCACCTTCGGTATCAACTAAAATTGTTTCACTGAAGATTTGTTCATAACTACGGTCCCTGATTCGGTCATGTCGGTGTATTTGACATTGTATGGCGTCTTCGACCTGTTTTTCACCTACAATTGTAATTCCATCCTTATGAGCCTGGTAATCAGCCTCAATTAATATATTTCGAATCGCATCGCGATCCAGTGACATTTTTTGTTGATCTCCCTCAATACGCGAAGCATATTCAACCATTCTTGCAACGGCAGTCTTATCAAAGGGCTTCAAAGCTTCAATTTTAATCATGTTGGCCAACATGCGGGCAAAGAGCAGGTGATTTTCATCAGAGCGAGTTGCTCTCTCTTCAAAATCTGCAATAACCCGAAAAAGATGCCTGAATTCGGGATCGTACTGGGACAAGAGATAATAGGTTCGGTGTTCACCAATAAGAATAACTTTTACATCTATTGGAATCGGTTCTGGCTCAAGCAAGGTTGTACTGACATAACCGAAACTCTTTTCCAGAGGTTCCATTTTAACCTGTTTTGCACTTAGCACCCGCTTTAGTGATTCCCAGGCATAGGGTTTAGTCAATAGCTTCTCAACCTGCAATATAAGGTATCCACCCGACGATCTGTGTAATGAGCCAGGTTGTAGCAAAGTAAAATTAGTAGACAAGGCTCCTAATTTAACCTGATGCTCAATGGACCCGACCAAATTGGGCTGTGTCGGGTTGTCGTCATAAATTATGGGGGCAGTTTCTGTGTCATTATGTTGAATAAATAAATTTACTTTATAGCGAGTAAAGTTGGGTGGCTCTGCCATTAGATTAGCC
>Ga0209345_10005985_pt1 | contig 11123 bp, 8 predicted proteins | sample Cruoilmetagenom7_FD_187294 | JGI IMG/M metagenome (GOLD analysis project Ga0209345, IMG submission 187294) | Oil polluted marine microbial communities from Coal Oil Point, Santa Barbara, California, USA - Sample 7 (SPAdes) (version 2) | ecosystem: Environmental > Aquatic > Marine > Oil seeps ...
AGAGCATATCGTCAATATCGATGGGCGACGCATGTTTCTCAGGGTGTTTGTTACTAAACGTGACGGTCAATATTGGGCCTCTGTTACTGGTCCTCAGGGATCTGGAATACTTACATCGATGGTAAAGGCGAATGCTTTAGCCATTATCCCGGAAAACATTAAGGAAGTAGCAGCAGGAGATATAATCCAGGTGCAGATGTTGGATTGGAGCGAGGATTTAATCCTGTAAGGTAGTAGGATTTGGTACCAGTAGTTTCTATTGTGGGTAAGTCAGGGACCGGGAAAACGGCGCTCATAGGGCGTTTGATTGTAGAGTTCCATAGGAGAGGATATCGAGTTGCTGCTGTAAAGCATAGCCCTGAGGGAATAGATATAGACCATCCAGGGAAAGATAGTTGGAGCTTTGCCAAAGCGGGTAGCGATGCCGTGATTATTAGTTCGTCCGATAAGATCGTTCTTATTAGGAACGTGGATCACGATTACTATATTGAGGAAATTACGCCCCTCATCGAGGGTGAATTTGACGTTGTGCTTGCCGAAGGATTCAAGAAAAGCAATGCCCCGAAGATTGAAGTTTTTCGAAGAGATCTGGGGGATGAGTTGTTATGTCCTGTTTCAATACTATCCGCCGTTGCCACTGATGACTCTCTGGATATCAATAATGTACCTCAGTTGCCATTAAGTAACACAGTAGCTATAGCTGATTTCATAGAAAGGAACTTCATTGGAGGCAAGGAATAGCAGTAAGGATGAAAGGAATGTTTACAGCGGGGATATTAACTGTAAGTGACAAGGGATGGACCGGTGAACGGCAGGATAGGAGTGGGGAGGTAATTCGTGAAATGCTATCCGACATAGGTTTTCATATCGCAAGTTATGATATCGTTCCTGACGAAGAAGGACTTATCGCTGAGAAACTAATAAAGTGGGCCGATGAAGGAAGAATGGATATTATTCTGACTACAGGAGGCACTGGACTTGGCCCCAGGGATGTGACCCCGGAAGCGACTCTGTGCGTATTGGACAAGCTTGTATCAGGGTTTGTTGAGGTGATAAGAGCAGAGACTTTCAAGAAGACACCTATGGCAGTGTTGAGCCGGGCGGTTGCTGGTACTCGAGGAGAGTGTCTGATAATCAACCTTCCAGGAAGTCCCAGGGCAGTGCGGGAATGTCTTGAGGTGATATTACCAGCGCTTTCACACGCTGTGGAAACGCTTAAAGGCCAGGCAGGCGAGTGTGGTATACCCGAGGATCATAATACTTAACATAATATACTCCAGAACCCCTCTTTACTCAATGGGTTAGGTGAATCTGATGACATCTTCATAGAACTTTTGGGTGTTATTAATGCCTTATAATTCCCAAAGGAGTAAGACGTATAATTGAACGGGTATTACTTTCCTTTAATTATGGCAAGTCAGGTTTCCCCAATCTATTATGGAGCACTATCGAGTTTTTTCTAAAGTAAGGGTTTTAAGTGCCTTATGTCTATCGGCTGCTAGAATAGAGGAGGTAGGCTCCTGAGGGCTTACGCTAGATTAAGCAGTTAATTGCATCAGATAATTAGGACCCCTATGATTCGTTCACTTTATTCCGAAGGGGGTATAACGCTTACAGTCTCTTGATTGGTCTCTTCTTTTCGGGGGTTATGGTCTGTTCACTAGCCATAGTCTATTCGCCTACTGTTAAGAACTTTAACTGCTGCTCAACTCTGTCTGAGCTTCATCCGTTGAGTTTGCTTTAACCTTTACCGATAACATTTATCCTGTCTGAAGCACTATGATAGGTTGCATTTCAGTCTCAAGTACCGAAGTTATTTATAATCAGCATTGAGTTCATACTTATCCTGCTGGTAATTGTGCAATCCTTTTAAGACAGATTCCAAATCAATATAGGATATGAGTGGGATGGCTACAATGATAGATGGTACTGATAGAAGCTCTATCTCATCTCCTTCACTTCATGGAGCCCCATCTGGTTATGAATTTCTCCTTAACTTCGGGGTTAAGCCAGGCACGAGGCCATTCTCCCTTAAGCACACTAGCCACTTCCTCCAGGGGCCGCCGCCACATCTCTGCCTCGGCATCTTCGGAGAGTTGAGCCGAGTGACCGGTGGCGATTAGATTGTCTAACTTAAGCAAGGGGTCATCGGGATTGGGAGGCTCAGGGTCCATTACATCCAGTCCTGCTCCGGCGATAAGGCCTTCAGTAAGGGCAGTGTACAGTGCTTGTTGGTCTACCATCTGGCCTCTTGCTGTATTCACCAGATAAGCGGTTGGTTTCATCATCTTCAACTGGTCGAGCCCTATCATTCGCTCGTTTTCCTTGGTCAGGTGAGCATGAATTGAGACGAAGTCCGATTCCTTCAGTAGTCTCTCCAAGTCCACTGGCTCCACCCCTAATCCCTTGGCTACTTCCGGGGGAATATATGGGTCATAGGCTATTACTTTTAACCCCAAGCTCCGGGCCTTGGGAACTAAAGTACGGGCTATCCTGCCCAGACCAATCAGCCCCAGCGTTTGACCTTGAATGCGGTACATGGGCATCAACATCTGGCGGTCCTGGAGATTAGTAAACCATTTACCCTCTTTAACCGCTGCCGTCGTAATCATCAGTTTGCGGGCTAAAGCCAATATCAACAGCATTGTAGTATCTGATAGCTCTCCGAGGCAGTAATCGGGCACATTGGTAGCACAGATGCCGTGATCAGTGGCTGCCTCCAGGTCCAGCTTGTCGTAGCCAATACCGAGGTTAGCGATGATTCGGCACTTAGTGAGGTTCTCAATAACCCTCCTGGTAAAAGGTTGCACTGTTGTCCCCGCAATTATCCCATCAGCATCCCTGGCATTTTCGATGATTTCATCCTCGGTAAAGATGAGGTTCTTTTCTAACTCAGCTCCGGCATTTGTAATAATCTCTTCTTCGAGTGGCATCCCGGGCATGAAAGCGGTCATCAGTACTTTATAGGCCATAATTCACCTCCTTAATCTTGGATTTCAACAATTATTCCGATAAAAGCTCAGTATTGCTTATTACTAGCTCTTGCTCCTCAAACACCTTTACTTAAGTATTCTCCTAATCCAAGGATCAGGATGGCTTCTCATCAATGGTTATTTCCCCCTTAGCCATCCGAATTAGTTCCCTTTATATATATCTAAATTTCGCTAGTTAAAGCTCATCCAATGATTCGCCTACTTTTTGAGGTATACCCTAGTTTTTTAGTGTATAAAAATAGTGTATCAAAATATTATTAATTTAAAAAGGGCCTCCGATACTTGGCGGTTAGAATAATTAGGACTTAAAACTCAATGATTCCAGAAGTCGCTTCGTGTAGCTGGTGCTCGCATAAACAGTTGATGCTTGTAAGAAAATCGGCTATTACAGTGATAAGAACTAAAATTTACCCGGAGATAATGGGATATGCTTTGTTTATAGACATAGTCCGAAGAAGCCTTTAGTGGGCTTGATGATACCTGATAAGTTTGCTGATAGCGTTGGCTGCCTGCGGGATGGAGTGGTAGAAAGGGAATCCTGCCTCAGCGCATATTTCCCGCACCTTGAGAACCTCCTGGCAAGCTGGGGTAGAGTAAGAAGCATAAGCTGCTAGAACAGTTGGCTTGCCTAGCTCCCTGGCGGCGTTGATGAGGGCCTCGGCCAATGGTGCTACCAGATCGAAGCTAATCAAGGATATAGGCGCGATCTCAATCCCCATGCACAGAATGAGCGAGTCCGTTCCGGTCCAACCGCCTATTATCTTAACGGCCCGACTCATCTCCGATGGGATGAAGTGAATGCCGCCAAAGTCCATAGGGTTTCTGAAAATATTACCCGCTATGGGGACGAACTGTTTGAGTTCTTCTCTGATCTCCTGTGGTAGAGGTGGTAGAAGCAACCCAGCTCTGTAGCAGTCGTCAGCTGCCTGGACTATAGCCCCGCCCCCGAAACCGATAACGGCTGCTCTTTTACTGCCGGGCGGGTTCATAAACAGGAGCGCCAGTGCTATATCCACGCACTCGTCGATGTCATAAGCCTGGATGATGCCTGCCTGCTTAAGGAGGCTATCCCAGACTCTCGTAGAGCCAGACAGGGAACCGGTATGGGACAGAGTAGTAGCCGCTCCTGCCTCACTCTGACCTCCTTTAAGCACTATTACTGGTTTATTTTGGGCAGCGACCTTAAGTGCCTGGAAAAATCGCTTTCCCTCTTTTACACCCTCAATGTAGGCAATGATAATTTTGGTCTCCGTATCCTGGGTGAAATATTCCAATAAATCGGCTTCATTAAGGTCTGTAGCATTGCCAAAGCTTATTACCTTACTGAAGCGTATGCCTCGCTGTGAGGCTGCTCTCACTAATTGAATAGAGTTGCCTCCACTCTGGCATAATGCGCCTACTGCTCCAGTTTCCTTTGGAAACCCCAGGGCAAAGGGAAGGTAGGCGGAGGGGCAATAAACACCCATACAATTAGGGCCCAGGAGTCTTACGCCACATTGGCGAGCAGTGCTTAAGAGTTCTTGTTCTAATTCGCTTCCACCCTTTATCTCGCTCTCACCAAAGCCAGCGGTAAATAGAGTTGCCAGCTTAATGCCTTTAGCTGCACAGTCCTTGATTACCTGAATGCTGGCTTGAGCGGGCACCTGGAGGAAGGCATAATCCACACTATCAGGGATGTCTATTACGGAGGGGTAAGCCTTAATTCCCATCACCTCACCTCCTCGGCGGTTCACTGGATAAATCTTTCCCCTAAACTCGTAATCCAATAATATCTTCATCATAAAGGAGCCAAAGATGTTATCAGAGGCACCAATTACGGCTATAGACTTAGGATGAAAGAGGGCATCTAGTTTTTTATAATCCATATTAGTTGGATAGGAACTGCTATTTAGTTTCATAATATCCGATAAGCTTATCCATGGCATTAGCTGCTCGCTGGATAGAGGTGTAGAAAGGCAGGCCGGCTGCGGAGCACATTTGCTGTAACTTGAGGATTCCCAGGTGAGCTTTGGCAGAGTAGATGGCATAAGTTACCAGAGCCACAGGCTTGCCCAGTTCTATGGCAGAGTTAATGATGGTCTCAGCCAGTGGCCCCAGCACCTGTGTCAAGTACAGGGGGGTAGCTCCTACGTCAAGCCCCATATACATGATTAGCAGATCTATTTCACTCCAGTTTCCTATTATTTTAATGGCGTGGGCCATTTTAGTGGTGTCCCAAACAATTCCAGAGGCATCAACCGGGTTTCTAAAGATATTGCCCTGTACAGGGATGAACTGCTTGAGTTCTCTTCTAACCTCTTCAGGGAGAGGTGGCAGAATTAATCCTGCTCTGTAAAAATCATCAGCTATCTGAACTGTGGCTCCACCGCCGAAGCCAATGGCGGCCGTCCTTCTGCTGGACGGCGGTTTCATCAGCAAAAAGGCTAAAGCCATATCTGCGCATTCGTCAATGTCATGAGCTGAGATAGCGCCAGTCTGTCTGATAAGGCTATCCCAGACCTCCTTGGAGCCAGCCAGTGAACCTGTGTGGGACATGGTAGTAGCGGCACCTGCTTCGGTCTGCCCTCCCTTAAGTACTATTACCGGCTTGCTTTGAGTGGCTGCCTTAAGCGCCTGGAAGAATCGCTTCCCCTGCCGTACACCCTCGATGTAGGCAATGATAACTTTAGTCTCTTGGTCCTGAGTGAAGTATTCCAACAGATCGGCTTCGTTAATGTCTATAGCATTGCCATAGCTTATTACCTTACTGAAACGGATGCCATGTTGTGCTGCTGCCTGTACCAGGTGGATAGAGTTTCCCCCACTTTGGCATAGCACACCTACCGGACCGCTTTCTTGAGGGAAGTCGAGGGAGAAGGTAAGGTGGCTGGAGGGACAGTAGATTCCCATACAGTTGGGGCCCAGAAGCCTCACTCCACTTTGACGAGCTATATTCACGAGCTCCTGCTCCAGCTCGCTTCCTCCTTCGAGCTCGCTCTCTCCAAAACCAGCGGTGAATAAAGCCGCCAGCTTAATCCCTTTGGCCGCACAATCTTTAATCACCTGGATGCTAGCCTGAGCTGGAACCTGGAGGTAGGCATAGTCCACTATACCGGGGATATCTTTAACCGAGGTATATGCCTTGATTCCCAGCACCTCACCGCCGTGTAGATTAACGGGGTAAATATTCCCCTGAAACCCGTGCTTAAGCAACATGTTTATCATGAAGGAGCCGATGAGGGTGTCTGAGACTCCAACTATTGCTATTGAGCCGGGATGAAATAGAGAATTTAATTCGTCGTAATCCACAATAACAAAATATAAGGGTGACATGTATTATTTATTAATTTATATGGAGTTGTCAAGGCGATGTTATTCCTGGATAGTCTGGGTTTGTTGATAGTGGTTGATGGATGTTATCACTGTATGGTGTACCATGTTTGAAAGAGTCGCGTTGTGATTAAGGTATAAAAATAACTAGCTTACCAAATCGACGATTTAATGGAATTAGTAACTAGCTTTAGCGGTTGAGGCTTCTTTAATTAATTTGTGATTGCTTTAGCCCTTGGATGTTGTTAGGTGGGGTTGTATATATCTTCTCTACAACCTTGCGAAAGTGGAATCCCTGAATAGCGAAGGCTATGGATAGGGGGAAAGACTTTGGTTGTTTCGTTAATGTCCAGACAAATAATTTCCAGTAATATACTCTCCCTTTTTCCTTGATGCCCAAAACCCACATGGATTTGATCAACGCCATGATGTAGTGAGGATTGATGCTGACTTTCTTTTTGCCCTTAGGTTTGTATTCTTTTAGAAAGGTCTTTATACGTTCATAGTAAGGCTTTGGTGAGTAGATTGAATTCAGGATGTTTCTATAGCCGTCAGCAAGTGTTTCGCGGCCCATTTTGGGGGTGAAGTTAGTTGAACCGTCTGTATTGTCACCAGTACCACCTGGCAATAGACGGTTCTCCTTTTTCAGGCGTTGGTATAGCTTCGTTCCCGGAGGAGCCATTAGCACACCGACCATAGCGGTAACGATGCCGCTCTTTTGGATGAAGTTTATCTGGCTCTTAAAAATTGAAAGTGGGTCACTATCAAAGCCTACAATGAATCCCCCCTGTACCTGAAAACCGTGGTTTTGAATCTTCTTGACCGATGCCAGTAGGTCACGGTTTTTATTTGGCATTTTATTGCATTCGGCTAAACTTTCCTCGTTGGGACTTTCGATGCCAACAAATACGTTGTCGAATCCCGCTTCTGTCATCAATCGCATTAACTCTTCGTCGTCGGCAAGATTTATAGATGCTTCTGTGAACAGCGAAAAGGGGTGTTCTTTCTCTTCCATCCATTTAATAATTGCCGGAAGAATCTCTACTTTCAGTTTTCGTTTATTGCCAATAAAGTTATCGTCAACAAAGAATACGCTTCCTCGCCATCCATTATTGTATAGTACGTCCATCTCGGCGATTATCTGCTCCTTATTTTTAGTTCGCGGTGTATGCCCGTTCATTATAACGATGTCACAAAACTCGCAATTGAAGGGGCAGCCCCGGGAGTACTGGATACTCATTGATTGGTATTTCTTAGTATCAACAATCGACCACAGAGGCGCGGGTGTTCTCGTTATGTCTGGTCGTTCTCTGGAAGTATAAATGTGCTTGGCGCATCCTTTCTGTAAATCTTCGATAAAGAGCGGAAGTATGTTTTCCGCTTCAGTAAGTATGAGATGGTCTATATCATCGAAACCAAATTCTTCATAACCGGCGGTAAAAAGAGGACCGCCGACAACGGTTTTGATACCGAATTTCTTACACCTTTCAATGACCTCCCTCGCTGAATCTTGCTGTACTGTCATGGCGCTAATGAATACATAATCAGCCCATTTAATGGCTTTGTCAGTCAGGGTAGTTGTATTAATATCCACAAGCTTTTTCTCCCATTCATTGGGAAGCATTGCAGCTACGGTTAATAGACCGAGTGGGGCGAAGGTCGCATTTTTGGAGATGAATTTTAAAGCATGTTTAAAACTCCAGAACGTATCTGGATATTGCGGATAAACAAGAAGAACTCTCATATTATTCTCTATTTAATACACGTTGCCTAAAAATATCAATAGGCACTTACTACTTATCAATGCAGACATACACGCCGTACTGACATGGCTTACATGTACTCTGGCCCCGAGATTTCGTTATCTTTATTGCTTAATACTACTATAGCAGTCGCTACAATACACAGGTCTATCTTCATGCGGTTCGAATGGCACCTCGGTTTCTTTGCCACACTGGGCGCATATTGCGGGAAACATCTGTCGTTGTGGCCTGTAACCGCCACCGCCACCGCCACCGCCACGTTCTGACTTCCTTGCCTGACGGCATGGAAAACAACGCTTGGGGTCATTGGTATAACCTTTAGATGCGTAAAATTCCTGCTCCTCGGCACTGAATGTGAAGGTGGCTCCGCAATCGGAACACTGAATTGACTTATCCTGAAAACTCAATAGATGACCTCCTCTGTCATATACAGTAGTTGGTTAGAGCTGTGGTCATCGATTGCTTGAGTAAATCTGAAATAGCTAAGCTTGTAATTAATAACCAAAACTACAACCACCGTTTGTACTATATACTGAAATAACATGTTTTGTCAAAAATAATTGCAGGCTTATAATCATTCAAAAGATGAGGTGGCATTAAGCTAGCTCGATTGTTGCTGCCTTTGTGTGATGTTTTCATTGCGTGACAACAGATAATTGTCATGGGAAAATTACTAGAGCCCCTAACTTCCATGGCTCGCAGGTATACTGAGTGCAATAGCTGTACGCTGCTGCCATATTTTCTTATTAATAGGAATTAGGGTCGAACCGATTTGTTATTAAGCACTTCTTTTGAACCGGTTGCAGGATAGCTTATTGTAGGGAAAAGTGTTGATAATAGGCAGTGTTGACAAGTTTGGTCTTGAAGGATAGTCTGACATTGTTTAACCTGTTATAAGCTAGATAATACAACTAAGAGAGGTAAAAGCATGGATGGTTTTTATAACAAAGTATTGCATATCGATCTTAGCAAGGCGTCGTTTAGGGAGGAATCTGTTAACGACGAGATTTACAGCACATTCCTGGGAGGTAAAGGGTTTGGCACTTATCTGCTGTTGAACAATACTATTGCAGGCATTGACCCTTTATCATGTGGCAATGTGCTTATCTTTTCTGTAGGGCCAATCACTGATACGATAGTGTGGGGCTCCTCCAGATATGGGGTGTTTACAAAGTCACCCCTGACGGGCTTTTACACCGAATCCTATGCAGGAGGGAAAGTTGCTGAACCTATGAGCAGAACGGGTTATGATGCCGTGTTGATTAAAGGGGCATGCAAAGACCCTGTCTACTTAGAGATTACTACTGGGAAAGTGACGTTTCATGATGCTTCCCACATATGGGGTAAAGAGACCTATGAGGCTGAGGACGTTATAAGACAGGAAGTCGAGGTGAAAGATGTTGGAGTTGTGGTCATAGGGCCGGCTGGTGAGAACTTGGTTAGGTTTGCCTTAATTGAAAATGACTATTGGAGATCAATTGGTAGGACGGGGGCTGGAGCTGTGATGGGTTCCAAAAGGCTTAAAGGCATTGCTTTTCACGGATATAAGGAGAAGAAGGTGGCAGATCCTGAGTTGCTAAACAAATTATGGAAGGAAATGAAGGGCAGGGGTAAATATGACCCTGGAGTAAAAAAGTACAGGGAAGCCGGGACGCTTCAAATAGTCCCTTTGACCAACAAGGCCGGTGCGTTTCCTACAAAATACTGGTCCTTGGGGACTTATGATAAGTGGCATAACTTGACTATGGAGGCGCTGAAAGAGAACTGCCGGGTCAGGTCAACTGTGTGCCCGAAATGTTTTTTTGCCTGTAGGAAAGTTAATGAAGTGCTTACAGGGAGGCATACAGGATTAAGGATAGAGGGACCTGAATATGAAACAGTCGACAGCTTTGGTGGACTTTGCTTGATAGATGATATTAGAGAAATCATGTATTTGAACGATATTTGCGATAGGTTGGGCATGGATACGATAACGGCGGGCAACCTTGCTGCTTTTGTAATAGAGGCTTCTAAAAGGAAGGCAATCAATAAGAAAATCGACTATGGTGATGTAAACGGCATTGCCGATTTATTATATAAGATTGCCAGAAGGGAGGGAATCGGGGCTGTTTTAGCCGAAGGTATAAAACATGCCAGTAAAGAATGGGGTTTGGAAGATTTGGCTATCCATGTTAAGGGTCTGGAGCCTCCCGGCTACGATCCCAGGGTATTGAAGGGAATGGGGTTGGGATATGCAACCGCAGGTAGGGGGGCATGCCACCTGAGGGCAACCTTTTATAAACCTGAGCTTGCGGGGATTATAAAGCCTGACCAAATCGAGGGTAAAGCCGAGTTATTTGCGGAATGGGAAGATAGATTGACCATTATGGATACTTTAATCATCTGTCGATTCTTCAGGGATTTGTACCTGTGGGATGAGTTATCCTTGATTGTTAGGGCTGTCACTGGAATGAAGCTGGACGAGAGGCAATTGAGGGGGATAGCTTCGACTATTACTGATAAAGTTAGAGAGTTCAATCTGCGTGAAGGAATGAAAAAGGAAGACGAAATGCTGCCGAAGAGGTTTATGGAGGAGAAGCTCGAAGACAGCGGCAAGGTGCTTACCAGGGCGGAATTTGACAACATGCTAGCTGATTATTACAGGATTAGAGGCTGGGATTGACTCTTTACAGCGGGAATCCAGCGCAAGCCGATAAAGTAGGAAATCGCTTGTCTCTGAGTACCTGTATAAGTAAGCCAAATTGACCAGCTATGGAGTCCCTGATATAATAGCCCGAAATTAAATACTAGCTCTCTCCGAGCTGCTGTACCTAAAGAGAGATCCAGGGCAGGCAGACGGTAGGCGGAAGCCTCGAGGGTATAGATAGAAATATCTATGCCTCCCATGTTTGGAAAGGAGAAAATATGAAGCCTGGTTTGTTGGCAGCACCTCTCTTGATAGGGTGCTATTTTTATTTCCGCTTGCCTCCTTGAACTATCTCATCAATGCATTGTTTCGTTGAACGAAAATATCTTTAATTTTGGAGGCGTTAATATGAAGAGAAGAGGAATTGAATTA
>Ga0209345_10005986_pt1 | contig 11123 bp, 12 predicted proteins | sample Cruoilmetagenom7_FD_187294 | JGI IMG/M metagenome (GOLD analysis project Ga0209345, IMG submission 187294) | Oil polluted marine microbial communities from Coal Oil Point, Santa Barbara, California, USA - Sample 7 (SPAdes) (version 2) | ecosystem: Environmental > Aquatic > Marine > Oil seeps ...
CCATGAAGTCCGAGCCGACGCTCTGCGCCAACGGCTCAAGACGCTTGCCAAAGGCCTCGCCCTGATAGGTGAAGGCCAGTTCCGCCCCGGCCTCGGCCATCGCCTTGGCGATGCCCCAAGCGATGGAGCGTTCATTGGCCACACCCATGATGAGGCCGCGTTTTCCTGCAAGCAATCCTGACATAACGCGCCCTCAGCCTTTGTATTTCGACAGGATCATCGACCCATTGGTGCCACCAAAGCCGAAGGAGTTGGTCATCACGGAATCGAGCCCCGCATTGTCCACCCGCTCCAGCGCAATTTCCGACGGATCAAGCGCCGGGTCGAGGTTTTGCACGTTGATCGAGCGGGCAATGAAATCATTGTCGAGCATCAGCAGCGAGAAGATCGCCTCCAAGGCTCCCGCAGCCCCCTGCGCGTGGCCGGTCATCGACTTGGTCGAACTCACGGGCGGCGTGTTGCCCTGACCGAACACGCGGCGCACCGCTTCGATCTCGCCCACGTCGCCCACGGGCGTGGAGGTGCCGTGCGCATTGATATATCCGACCTTGCGGCCCTCGGGCAGGGTCTCCAGCGCCAGACGCATGGCGCGCTCACCGCCCTCACCGGAGGGGGCGACCATATCATGGCCGTCGCTGGTGGCGGCATAGCCGGTCACCTCGGCATAGATTTTTGCTCCGCGCGCCAGCGCGTGGTCGAGATCTTCGAGCACCAGCATGCCGCCGCCGCCGGAGATCACGAAACCATCACGGTCCGCGTCAAAGGCGCGGCTCGCCGTTTCGGGCGCGTCGTTATACTTGGACGACATCGCGCCCATGGCGTCGAACAAACACGAAAGCGTCCAGTCCAACTCTTCACCGCCGCCCGCGAACATCATGTCCTGCTTGCCCAGCATGATCTGCTCAGCCGCGTTGCCGATGCAATGCAGCGAGGTGGAGCAGGCCGAGGTGATCGAATAGTTAATGCCCTTGATCTTGAAAGCGGTCGAGAGGTTCGCGCTGACGGTCGAGGACATGCATTTCGGCACGGCAAACGGCCCGATGCGCTTGGTCGCACCGGTGTCTTTCACGATGTTATGCGCGGTGAACATGGCGCTGGTCGACGGCCCGCCCGAGCCTGCCACCAGACCGGTGCGCGGGTTGCTAATTTGGGCTTCGTCGAGACCCGCATCCTTGATCGCCTGATCCATGGCGACATAGGCATAGCCCGCGCCCGGCCCCATGAAACGCAGGGTGCGCTTGTCGATGTGGTCGGCCAGATTGATCTTGAGCGTCCCGGCCACGCGGCTGCGGAACCCGTGCTCCGCCATCTCCGGGCTGGCTTCGATCCCGGAGGTGCCGTCCTTCAGCGCGGCAAGCACTTCTTCGGCATTGTTTCCGATGGATGAGACAATTCCCAACCCTGTGACGACGACGCGGCGCATGGGCAGCACTCCTTTGTTTTACTCGCCCCGGTGTATGACAGCACGGCGGGACGGCGCAAGCGGTTTGCCATTTGGGCGTGGCGGTTCTGCTCGGTCAAGGTTCCGTGATGGAACGACAAAGCTTCAGGTCGTGTTGGACTTGCAACAGCCTAAAGGAGACTGGAATGCCCGAGATCAAGACAGTGAACCCTGCGACCGAAGAAGTCATTAACACCTATACCGTGATGTCCGAAGCCCAGGCCATCAGCGCCGTCAAAGCCACCCATGCGGCCTTTAACGACTGGCGCCAATTGTCGCACAGCGACCGCGCGCCCTATCTGAGAAAGATCGCCCAAAAGCTGCGCGACAACAAAGAGGAACTGGCCGAGCTGATGACCCGGGAGGTCGGCAAGCTTTACAAAGACAGCCTCGATGAAGTCGATCTATGCGCTGCGATCTTTGATTGGACCGCCGACGCTGGCCCCGAAAAGCTTAAGGACGAGACCCGCGAGTTGATGGACGGCAGGAAAAACGGCGTAGTGACCTACCAGCCGATTGGCGTGATCTATTCGGTCCAGCCGTGGAACTTCCCCTTTTATCAGCCGGTCCGCGTGCTGGCGGCGAACCTGATGGCGGGCAACGGCAACGTGCTGAAACATGCGCAGATCTGCACCGGCAGTGCGCTGCGTCTCAAGGAAATCTGCGAAGAAGCGGGTCTGCCGAAAGACCTGTTTAACGTTGTTATCATCGACCATGACACCAGCGACAAGCTGATCGCCCATGATCTTGTGCGCGGCGTGACCATGACAGGCTCCGACAAAGCCGGCAGCCACATCGGCTCGCTGGCGGCAAAGCACCTGAAGAAATCGGTGCTGGAATTGGGTTCGAACGATGCTTTCATCGTGCTGGATGACGCCGACATCGACACGGCGGTGAAATTCTCTGCCGCGGGCCGCATCTACAACAACGGCCAGACCTGCATCTCGGCCAAACGCTTTATCGTGACCGACAAGAACTACGACGCTTTCGTCAGCGCCTTTGTCGAGCAGATGAAATCGATCGAGATGGGCGACCCAATGGACAAGAGCACCGGCCTTGGCCCGCTGTCGAGCCAAGAACAGTTCGAGACGGTGCGCGATCAGGTCAAGGAAAGCGTCGAGAAGGGCTGCGAACTGCTCTGCGGTGGCGAAGTACCCGACCGCACGGGGGCTTATTACCCCTCGACCGTTCTGGGCAACGTGAAGCCGGGCACGCCCGCCTATGACGACGAAATCTTTGGCCCCGTGGCTTCGGTGATCCGCGCCAAGGATGACGAAGATGCGATGCGCATTGCCAATGACAGCCGCTATGGCCTCGGCGGCGGTATCTTCTCGAAAGACGAAGGCCGTGCACTGGAACTGGCCCGGGCCGAGTTCGACACCGGGATGATCCGGATCAACGGCTTTGGTCTGGCGGACCCAAATATGCCCTTTGGAGGGGTCAAGAATTCGGGCTATGGCCGCGAACATGGTGGTTTCGGGATGACTGAATTCGTCAACGCGAAGGCCGTTTTTCTGCCGTAACGGATGACAGCGTCAGCAAAAACGTAAAAGGGGGCCAAGCGGCCCCCTTTTTTGCGTGGTCTGACAGAAGGCTTAGCTTTCGCTCAGCGCAACCTTCATGTCTTTAACCTGATAGATCACTTCGCCATCCGCTTCGACGATGCCATCGGCCACACCCATGGTCAGGCGGCGGGTTTGGATCGCCTTGGTGAAATCAATCTTATAGGTCAGCATCTTGCGGTCCGGGCGCACCATGCCGGTCAGTTTCACTTCGCCAACCCCAAGCGCATAGCCGCGTCCCTGCCAGCCGCGCCAGCCGAGGTTGAAACCGGTGAGCTGCCACAGACCGTCAAGGCCAAGGCAGCCGGGCATGATCGGGTTGCCGGGGAAGTGACAATCAAAGAACCACAGGTCCGGGGTGATGTCGAACTCGGCAGTGATATGGCCCTTGCCATGCGCGCCGCCATCGCCCGACACATCGGTGATCCGGTCCATCATCAGCATCGGCGGGGCAGGAAGCTGGGCGTTGCCGGGGCCAAAAAGCTCGCCACGGGCGCATTTCAGCAGATCATCCTTGTCGAAACTGGTGGGGTAGTCGGCCATGCTGCGGCTCTCCTGCTCGTGAAATCATTCATTTTACGTTTAGCATCGCCGCGCGACGTGCCGCAAGGGCCACCGGCCGCAGCGTGACGCGGCCCGCGCCAAGGTTTTCAATTGAAAACCGGGGATTTCATCCTTTATATGGCAGGGAAAGGCGGGAACGTAATGTCCGAGCAGGAACATGAGATTTCGACACGCTGGCTGGCTCAGGCCGGGCTGCGCCCCACGCGGCAGCGGGTGACGCTGGCGCGCCTGTTGGTGGGCGACGGCCAAGACCGTCACGTCACCGCCGAAAGCCTGTTTGAAGCCGCCAAAGGGCAGGGCGACGCTGTGTCGCTGGCCACGGTCTACAACACTTTGCGCGCTTTCTGCGATGCGGGGCTGTTGCAGGAAGTGACGGTCGATGGCTCCAAAAGCTATTTTGACACCAACACCCATGACCACCCGCATTTCTTTTGGGAGGACGAGAGTAAGTTGACCGATGCGCCGTCCGAAGATCTGGTGATTGCGCAACTGCCCAATGCGCCCGAGGGGGCTGAGATCGCTTCGGTCGATGTGGTGATCCGTCTGCGCCGCAAGTCCTGATCCCGTTCAATCCGCACCGGGCATCTGCAACACACGGCAGCGCCCCTTGGGCGCTTGCCTTGTTTGGCGCAAACTACGTCAGACTGTGTCTCTGAAGATGCTGACACGGCCCTTTAACAGCCGGGGCAGCATTCTGCCCAAACCCGCCTTCTAGGTCAGAGGCGTAGCTTTGATAGGCTTTTGTAGTAAGGTCCGCGCATCCTTTTAGCGAGGTATCTCAGATGCGAACGCTTATCTTGGCGCTTTCCCTGACCGTGATCGGCGGTGATGTTTGGGCGCAAAACCTCGACGTTGACTTTAAAATAATCGAAGATCGGCAAGCTGCTGGCTGCGCGGGAAGTGTTGTTTCAGGGCTTGATTCCAATGGCGATGGCTTTTTGGCTGTCCGAAAGGGGCCGGGAACGCGCTACGCAAAGATTGACCAGCTCTACAACGGGGACTCTGTTCGGACCTGCACGCAATCCGGGCGCTGGATTGGCGTCTACTACGGGCAGCCCCGGCGCAAAGGCTGGGTGCATGGCAACTGGCTTGTCCACGTGGCGGGCTGAGCGAGGCACCCAAGCCTGCCCCCACTGACCCTTGCTCAGGCCGTCACCCTTGCCGTTTGCGCAGAACCAGAAAGGTCATCATCCCCATCGGCGGCAGGGCGCGTTCGGCTTCGACTTGCAGCGCATCTTGTTGAAGCACCGTCTCCATTTCAAAATCCGAATGCCAGCCCAGCGTATTGGCAAAGGGGGCTGAGACCTTTTCCAGAAAGCCCAACACCCCGGATGTGCGCATGAAGTGATTGGCGATAACCACTTGGCCACCGGGTTTCAGCACGCGCGCGATTTCTTCCATCACGCGCTCTGGCTCGGGCACGACCGACAGCACATGCATGGCGGCGACCGTGTCAAAACTGGCGTCAGGGAAATGCAGATCGCGGGCATCCATTTGACGCAGCTCTGCGATTTGGGTCAGCCCTTCGCGCGAGACGCGGGAGCGGGCTTTGGCGAGCATTTCGTCGCTGAAATCAATGCCGGTGACGGCAAGATGGGGCGCATAATGTGGCAAGGACAGCCCAGTACCGACACCGACTTCAAGCACTGAGCCGGCGCCTTTGTTGATATGGGCCACGACATGGCGACGGCCGCCGCTGGTCAGCGCGCCAAAGGTCTTGTCATAAATCGGCGCCCAGCGGGCATAGGAAGTCTCGACCGCTTTGATATCCATATTAGTCCTCTTTGAGTGCTTTTGGTTTGCGCCCGCGCAGCAAGCCCCAGATCACCATCGCGATATAGGCCACACAAAGCACGACAAGTGTGGTCCAAGCATAGGTCGCCAACGCTGCGGCAAAAATTGCCACGCCGACCAGCAGATATTTGACATGGCGGCGCGACACTTTGGTGGTTTTGAACGACCATGTGGGGATGCGACTGATCATCAAAAAACCGATTAGCACCATATGCAGCGCAATCATCCAATCCGGCAGGATGGGGCGGTTGTGAAAGGCAAACGACAGCGTCATCGGCAAGAGCACCAGCAGCGCGCCGGCCGGGGAGGGGATGCCGGTGAAGAATGAACCGGACTCGCCCACCGCATCGCCGTTCTTGGCGCGTTCCGCTTCGGCCTTGTCGTTCACGTTAAACCGCGCCAGTCGGACCACGCAGCAGACCGCATAGATCAGCACCGAAATCCAAGCCGCGCTGCGCATGTCTTGGAGCGCCCAGAAATAGAGGATCAGCGGCGGGGCGACACCAAAGTTCAGGAAATCCGCCAGCGAGTCCAGTTCCGCGCCCATGGGGCTGGAGGACCGCAAAAGCCGCGCCAGCCGTCCGTCCAACCCATCAAGCACACAGGCCAGCAGGATCAATTGCACAGCCAGCACATAGTTGCCCTGCACGCCAAAGCGGATCGCTGAAAGGCCAGCGCAGATGGCCGTGATCGTCAGCGCGTTGGGCAGCAGTTGGATCAGCGCAAGGTCTGCGCCGGACTTTTCAGAAGAGGGGCGCATGCAGCAATCCTAGACGGGGGTGATCTCGGCCACCGGCGGTTTCAACTCGGCCAGCACGGTTTCCCCGGCGACCATGGTTTGCCCGATGCTGACCATTGGGTCCACGCCCTCGGGCAGGTAAACATCTAGCCGCGAGCCGAAGCGGATCAAGCCGAAGCGTTCGCCGGTTTCCAGCCCGTCGCCGGATTTGACGAAACAAACGATGCGCCGCGCCACGAGCCCCGCGATTTGCACCACGGCCAGATCGCGGCCATCGTCCATGCGGATGCACAGGCTATTGCGCTCATTGTCGGCGCTGGCTTTGTCGAGCGAGGCGTTGAAGAATTTGCCCGGACGGTAGGCCACGGCCTGCACCTTGCCCGCGACGGGGGCGCGGTTGATGTGGCAGTTGAACACGCTCATGAACACGCTGACGCGGGTCAGGGGCACGTCCGGCATGCCGAGCTCGGCGGGCGGGACGGCGGGCTCGATCAGCGAGACGATGCCATCAGCGGGGCTGATGATCAGGTCCGGTCGGTCTGGGGTGACGCGCTCTGGGTCGCGGAAGAAGTAGTAGCACCAGACGGTGAGGCCCACGCCGATCCAGCCCAGCACATCGGCGATGGCAAAGAGCACCAGCGTGACGGCGGCGAAGATTGCGACGAACTTGATGCCCTCACGGTGCATCGGCTTAATGAATGTGTCGAGCATGTTGACGGACATCGGTCCCTCCCGTGGTGGCTGCCTTCCGTCATAGGAGTAAAGCGCGTGAGTGCAAGGAGGTTTTGGGGATGGGTAAGGCGTCGGCGGTCGGGTGCAGGCCTGCCGCTAAGGGCAGCGCCCTCCCTGGGGGGCGATTTGCAACATCGCATTTGGGCAATGGCGCTGCCTCGTGCACTGCCCATGCGATTTGTAGAAACGCTGCAAGATCGCCCTCCGGGGGGAGGGAGGGCGATGCCCGGTGTGCCACCGGGCGGGACGGCTGCTAGCGTAAGTCCCTTAAAACCACTGGCCTGGTTCCATCAGGCCAAGGTCAAGCAACTGCCGCGAATGCCACTCAAACGGTTCGGAATTGTGCCACTGAAACGTCTGTATGTCATAGCGGCTGCCGGGGTTGCTTTTCAGCGCCTTGGCGGTGCGGAAGGAGCAGACCGCCGTGGTGATGTTGTGATGCCACTTGCAGGCATAGGTGTTGTATTCCTCGTCGTTGAACGTGTGATCCGGCCGCAGTTCCAGCCCCGGTTTGGCCCTGAATAGCGGGATACGGTCAATCTTGCGGCTCTCTGGCGGGACATGTTCCTCGAACCGCCAGCGCAGCCCGCCGAAGAAATCCAGCTGCCGTTCTTTCGGATGCCCATTATTGGCCGGATCGCTGCGTGCCAAAGCGTAATAGCCGGAGCGGTCCAGATGCGCCTCGTCCAATGACACAGCCTGCGGGTTCGCCTGTAAGTCCAGCGCGTAGAGGTCGATCACATAGGCCAGCAGCGCGTCACGGCGCTCTTCGGCATGAAAAGCCAGCAACTCAACGATATTGCGCGTCTCGCAGAACGGGTGAAACAAATACTCCGCGTTGTAGCAGTAATAGATCCACTGACCCGGCACCGCCGGGATCAGGCGGTTCACGGACCGCGTTAATGCGCCTTCGTCAGACGTATCACAGTCCACTCGCAACACGGTTTCTTGCAAATCCCGCGGCAGATCAAAGCTCGGCGGCATCAGGGCAAGCACGGTCTTGAACCCGGCCTGTTGGTGATGGCGCAGGGTGGTGTCGACCTCTACGTCATCCTCAACCAGCACCATCGCAATGGGGCCAGCCAGCAGTTCTGCGCCTGCCTCTTTGATAAGGTGATCAAGGTCGCGATACCGCATATGTCCCCGCATGGCCGCTCAATAGGGCAAAGTCGGTTAATTCCGGGTGCATTGCAAGATGCCCCTGCCGCTGCTATGCGGCGCCATCTGCCCAAAATCTGCCAAACCCGTTGGATGCCCGCCATGACACAACCGAAAAAGCTGTTTATCAAGACCTATGGTTGCCAGATGAATGTCTATGACAGCGAACGCATGGCCGAGAGCCTCGGCGGTCAGGGCTATGTCACCACCGACAAGGCCGACGACGCGGATATGATCCTGCTCAACACCTGCCACATTCGCGAAAAGGCGGCGGAGAAGGTCTATTCCGAACTGGGCCGCCTGAAGCCTTTGAAAGACGTGCGTCCTGATCTTAAGATCGGCGTGGCGGGCTGTGTGGCACAGGCTGAAGGGGCAGAGATCATGCGCCGCCAGCCAGCGGTTGATCTGGTGGTCGGCCCGCAAAGCTATCACCGCTTGCCCGAGATGGAGGCCAAGGTGCGCAGCGGGCAGACCGCGCTCGACACCGATTTCCCGGCGGAGGACAAGTTCGACCACCTCAAGGGCCGCCCCAAGATGAAACGCGCCCCGGCGGCGTTCCTGACGGTGCAAGAAGGCTGCGACAAATTCTGCGCCTTCTGCGTGGTGCCCTATACCCGCGGCGCCGAAGTCTCGCGCCCCGCCGAAAAGGTACTGGAAGAGGCCCGCGATCTGGTGGAGCGCGGCGTGCGCGAAGTGACCTTGCTGGGCCAGAACGTGAATGCCTACCACGGTGGCATGACACTCGCGGAGTTGATCCGGGCGCTCGCCAAAGTCGATGGGCTAGAGCGCATTCGCTACACCACCAGCCACCCCAACGACATGGGCGATGACCTGATCGCGGCGCATGGCGAAGTGCCTGAGTTGATGCCCTATCTACACCTACCGGTGCAGTCCGGCTCGGATCACATCCTGAAACGGATGAACCGCAGTCACACGGCTGAGAGCTACCTCAAACTGCTGGAGCGTATCCGCGAAGCGCGGCCTGATATTCTGCTGTCCGGTGACTTTATCGTGGGCTTTCCCGAAGAGAGTGACGCCGATTTCGAGGCCACGATGGAGCTCGTCCGGCAGGTGCGCTACGGCTATGCCTATTCGTTCAAATATTCCACACGCCCCGGCACCCCCGCCGCCGAACGCTCGCTTGTTAATCCTGCTGTGGCGGACGACCGACTACAACGTTTGCAAGGGCTGATCACATCGCACCAGAGGGAAATCCAACAGTCGATGGTGGGACGTGACGTATCTGTTCTGGTGGAAAAGAAGGGCCGTCTGCCCGGTCAGATGCTCGGCAAGTCTGAGTATCTGCATGCGGTCCATATTGAGAATTGCACTGCCGAGATTGGCGACATCCAGCGCGTTCGGGTGATTGAGGCGAAAACAAATTCGCTCGCCGCAGTTATCGTTTGATCCCGCCATCACGGGTGCGCGTTGCCGCGCACCCGTAAGTATTATCAGTAGTTGTGCTTGCGGTGCGATGCACGGTCCGCAAAAATCCGTTCCATATGAGCTTTTAGCCCCGCAGGATTGCCGACCAGACGCTCATCACGGCAGACCCGCTCGGCAATGGCATGGGCAGTCGAGAAATCATAACCCACGGCCACAAGGCTATCGACAAAGACGCTGTTGGGGCGATCCCAGATCACGTCGGTCCACGGCCCGCGGTAGCAGCTGACGTGAATTACATTGCCTGTCGGTGTCGCAACGCCTTGGTTGTGGTAGTCGTATTTCACGCCCCCGGCAAAAGCGGGCAGGGCAAGCAGCCCGGCCACAGCGGTTGCAATCATCGTTTTCATCATCACATAGTCCCCCAGTTGAACGTACGGCTTAATCAGGCCTTCGCCTTGGCAGCACCCGCGCCGCGCGAAGCTTTCGTTATCCGATGGATAGAGGGATAGGCCTGTAGGGTGGCAATTCAAGAAAATTCGCAGCCATTGTCGCGTCATACAGGACAGTCTTTTTGTGGCTCTTAAGATTGTCTTCAGTCCAAGTCCAATGCCTTATTTTTGCCTTAAACTGGCTGCGGTAGCGACCTGAATATCGCGGTCGATGACGCGCAGGGAATTCTCACCACGAATGTGGGTCACTAGTGATTGACGCAAAATGACCCACAAAATGTTGATAACACAGCTTCACAGGACGATGATTTTTACCTAACCTGATTTCATATTGTTTGAGTGCGGTTCCGGGAAGGGAGCCGTATTTGCCAGAGATTAGAATAAGGACAAAAGCTGTGGGAAACACTATTTCCAATGCGATCCGCGCGGTGGCCAGTCTGGCGCTTGCGGCGGCGCTGACCGTGGCCAGCACGACGGCCAACGCCCAAACCCCCTCGCAGGTGGGGCGTGACAAAGGCATTTATACCCCAACCATTTGGGTTGACCCGGACGGCTGCGAACATTGGGTCATGGATGATGGTGCCGAAGGCTATATGACCCCTAATGTGAACCGGCAGGGCATTCCTGTCTGCCGTCGGGGTAATGTGTGTGGCGTGATGGAAACGGACCAGTTTTTTGCGACCGATAAGTACAATATCTCGCGGGCAGGTCAGGCGCGTTTGGCGAATTTCTTTAAGACGACGGGGGCGGTGTCCTACATCATCACCGGTCATACCGACAGCCGCGCGTCGGACGCTTATAACATGCGTCTGTCTTACAACCGTGCCAATTCCGTGGCGCGCGTTGCCAATCAGGTCGGTGCCCGTATCGCCGACGTGCGCGGCTATGGCGAACGGATGCCCGCCGCACCGAACAATTCCGCAGCAAACATGGCTAAAAACCGCCGTGTCGAAATTATCTGCATTCGTTAAGGGGACAGAAAAGTGATTAAGACAAAAATTCTCATGGTCACCGCCTGTGCTCTTGGCCTGTCGGCCTGCGCTGATTACGAAGGCGCGCTTGGCCGGGGCTATCCTTCGGACAAGACGCTGGACCGAGGCATCGACACAAAGCATCTAAGCAACCTTCAGGCGGGCATCTGGGTCGATCCTAACGGCTGCGATCATTGGATCATCGACGACGGCGTCGAAGGCTATCTGTCCGCACGGCTTGATAAGTTTGGCAAGCCTGTCTGCTCGGGCGTCGCACCGCCGACGCATACAGCGGGTGACTTCAAGGGTGGCACGACCAGATCGGAA
>Ga0209345_10005988_pt1 | contig 11122 bp, 9 predicted proteins | sample Cruoilmetagenom7_FD_187294 | JGI IMG/M metagenome (GOLD analysis project Ga0209345, IMG submission 187294) | Oil polluted marine microbial communities from Coal Oil Point, Santa Barbara, California, USA - Sample 7 (SPAdes) (version 2) | ecosystem: Environmental > Aquatic > Marine > Oil seeps ...
CTTAATTCCCTCCAGACTTGTAAGCCGCATACGGAAAAGGCGCTCCAAATACCCCAAATTGGGCAAATGGAGCGCCTTTTTTGTACCAATCTGACCGTATTTAGGTGCATGTTAAGCGAATCTAATAGATATTTGCGCAAGCTTCAGGCATACTAAAACAAAAATGGGAGAGACAAATGGCGAAGCAAATTGAAAATCTAGAAAAGAAAGCCGCCCATTCAACCACCGCCGTCAACAATATGATTGGCATCAGACGCGGCGAGCTTCTTAAGTCTGTTGGTAAATTGGTTGGCCGTGCCGTCAAACAACCTAAGCCATTTGCTAAAAATCTAGCCGAATATGGCAAAGAGGTTGCGAAAATTGTCAAAGGCGAATCTGAATTAGCGCCAGAACGTCGCGACCGCCGTTTCATGGATCCGACTTGGCGGTATAACCGCCTCTATAAGGCTGGCCTGCAAAACTGGCTGGCGGCGCGCAAAGGTTTTGAAGGCTGGATTGCTGATAGCGGTATTTCCGATGAAGATCAGGCTCGTTCAAAATTCCTGCTTGATATTATCGCGGATAGTATGGCACCGACCAATACGCTCTTGGGTAATCCGGCGGCTATGAAGCGCTTGTACGAATCCGGCGGTATGTCCGTCGTCAAAGGTGTGCAAAATGCCTATAAAGACCTGACCACAAATGGTGGCATGCCGTCTATGGTCGATAAGTCTAAATTCGAAGTTGGCAAAAATTTGGCGATGTCCGAGGGCAGTGTCGTTTTTAAAAACGAAATGCTGGAAATTATCCAATACAAGCCCATGACCGACAAGGTCTACAAGACGCCACTGGTTATCATTCCGCCGCAAATCAACAAGTTCTATGCCAACGATCTGTCCGCCCATAATAGCGTGATTAAATATTTCGCCGCCCAGGGCTATCAAATGTTCGCGGTCAGTTGGCGCAACCCGAGCCGCCAACATTCCCATTGGGGGTTGGAAAATTATGTCCAGTCACTCATAGAAGGCACAGACGTGGTTATGAAAATTACCAAGTCTAAGAAAATCAATGTTTCCGGTGCCTGCTCAGGCGGCGCGACTTTGTCTTTATTCTTGTCCGAACTGGCGGCGCGCGGCGACACGCGGGTTAATTCTTATACCCTTATGGTGTGCGTGTTAGACCCCAAGAATACCGATAGCGATGTCGGCCTATTCGCCAGTGATGCAGGTATCGAAGCGGCGCGAAAAATGTCACGCAAAAAAGGTATTCTGCCCGGCGAAGATTTGGCCAAAGTGTTCGCTTGGATGCGGCCCAACGATTTGATCTGGAATTATGTGGTCAACAACTACCTGCTCGGCGAAGATCCGCCCGCTTTTGATATCTTGTTTTGGAATGCCGACACGACCAATTTGCCAGCGCAACTTCATTCAGATTATCTGGATATGTTTGCCGACAAGCGCTTCATTGCCGAAAATGAAAACGAAGGTAGCGGTGTTGAGTTTATGGGCAATGAGATCAATTTGAAAAAAATTAAGATAGACGGGTTTATGCTCGCAGGCGTTACCGACCATATTACACCATGGCGGGCCAGCTATCGCAATACGGCGTTGTTTGGTGGTAATATTGATTTTGTGCTCGCATCCAGCGGCCATATCCAATCTTTGTTGACCGCACCCGGCAATCCTAAGGCTAAGTTTTTCACCAATAAAAACATCGAAGAAACCTGTGATGGCTGGATTGAAACGGCAGAAGAAAATGCAGGGTCTTGGTGGCCGCACTGGGATGTTTGGCTCAAAGAACGCTCCGGCGAGCTGAAAAATGCACCTCGCAATCAAGGCAATAAATCATTCCCACCGCTGTGCAAAGCGCCCGGCGAATACGTGTTCACTTAAAGACCAAGATAGATAGATAGATAGAAAGAAAGCACTGCAATGCCCGATACATTTCCATCAGATACCCATCATAATATCCCGCGCATCCGCTTTAGCAAAGTCGGCAATCAAAAGCTCCGCACTGCTGTGTGGAAAGGCACCGATAAAGGCGCAGGTAAGCGCACGCCCATGCTATTTTTCAATGGTATTGGGGCCAATTTGGAAATCGCGCAGGCCTTTGCGGATAAATTTACTGGTCGCGATATTATCACCTTTGATATGCCGGGCATAGGTGGGTCGCCAGACCCGACAATCCCCTACCGTCCGTGGTGGGCCTGTAAGGCGGCAAAACAAATCTTGCTAGAAAACGGCTATGACAAAGTCGACGTGCTCGGCGTGAGCTGGGGCGGCGGCATGGCGCAACAATTCGCGTTTCAATATCCAAAAATGACCGAACGTTTGGTGCTGTGTGCGACAGCTCCGGGTGTGACTATGGTACCAGGTGATATCCGCGCGATTTCCAAAATGGGTTCACCTAAGCGCTATAAAGACAGAGAGTTCCTCAAACAACATTTCGAGACATTGTACGGCGATGGCCCGGACGGCGCAGGCATGTTTGCCGAGCATATGATTGCACCGAGCCTTAAGGGGTATTGGTTTCAACTTTTATGTATGATCGGTTGGTCGAGCCTGCCATTGTTGCCGTTCCTTAAAATGCCGACTTTGATTATTGCAGGTGACCGAGATCATATTGTACCCTTGGCCAATGCCAAGATTTTGAAATTTATGATCAAGGATTCGCGTTTGTTCGAATTTGAAGACGCCGGACATTTGTTCTTGCTGACTAAACGTGATAAGAGCGTCGAAATTATTCGCGATTTCTTTGAAGAGCCAGAAGTGGAACTACCACCGCGCAAAAAACGTAATTTAAAAAAGCTGCGCGCCAAGCCTGCCGCAGCTTAACGTAAAACAGGAGACTATTATGAGCGACAAGAAAAACAAAAACAGCGACACCGCCCGCAAAATCTGGCTGGCTGGTATCGGAGCCTATGGCCGCGCATTTAGTGAAGTGCAAGAGGGGCTATCCAAAGCTTCCAAAGGTACATCAAAAGTGTTCGACGAATTGGTGGAAAAAGGCGAAGTTCTGGAAACCATCGTTACCCACAAGGGCAAAGAAGCCTTTGACAAAGTCAGTGATAAAATGGGCGACGGCTTTGATGTGGACGAGCGTATCGCCAAAATGCGGGCTCGCTTGAAACGCGGCGGTGGTGATGATGCCGATGTGGAAGATAGACTGGACGCTATTGAAGCTAAGCTTGATGAAGTTTTAAAACTGGTCAAGCCCAAAAAGGCGCCGCCGCGCAAGAAAGCGGCGCCTAAAAAGCCCGCGACTAAAAAATAAACTGTGGCGGTGCGTTCGAAAACCAAAGAAAAAATCCTCCGCACCGCGCTTGCCTTGCTCAATAATGAGGGCGAGGTCAATATAACCTCCGTCGATATAGCTGCGGTCATGGGCATCAGCCCCGGCAATCTATATTATCATTATAAAGGCAAAGACATAATCATCGGCGAATTATTCACCGATTTCGAGGGCGAGCTTCGACAGGTTTTAACCGCGCCCGTGGGCAAACCCATGGCGCTGGAAGATAACTGGATTTATCTCTATATCATTTTTGAGGAGATTAATGATTTTCGGTTTTTCTTCCTCAACCTAACGGCAATTTTGGAACGCATCCCAGAACTAAAACCAAAATTCACACGCTTATTGTCTCTCATGCAAAAAACTTTCGAACGTCTTTTGTCTGGCCTAGAGACCAGCGGGCATCTCAGTTTTCGCGCCGACGAGAAAGCCATATTATCCGAACGGCTAACCGCACATTTCACCTATTGGTTACCCTATGCAAACCTTCGGGGCTTGCGCGGTTCCCCCAAATCCATAATCCACGAAGGCGTCTACGCAGCCCTAACCCAAATCACCCCCCACTGGGGCACCCAATCCGAACCCTATGCCGCCCTGCTCAGGGATTTTTTGGATGAACAGGTTGGGTAGGCCTAATCAAAAAATGATTGTGGGGCCTTCAAGAACTCTTCCGATTGGTTGAGCAATAGTAATTGATTGAGAATCGACATGGTGGTCGATGTCCGCTCAGGGAAACAATAATATCCGTATTGCGGTAATACCGAATAAGTCCGGCCTTCATGATGCACACTGGCTCCGAAGGTTAAATTCGGCTCATTCTGATGAATGGCAAAAATTGGCCCCGGACGACTATTACACGGTGAACTTGCCATAGGGCGATCGGCAGGATTGACCCGTTCGACCTCGCCCAAATAGTAGATAATATCTTCAAATGACCGCAGGCGGAACTCCAGCGGAAGCTTGTCAATGCGATCCTGCGTTAAGGATGATTTACGCTGGCCGATTTCTGAGAGCACAAAGGAATTTTTCTCGGTTTCAGAAGGCGGGCACACAGAAATTTTGACCATTTTGCCATTGCCCGAATGACCGCGGTCAGCAATCTTAATGCTGCCGCCAGTAACGGATTTAAATTTTTCTATGTTTTCAAAATTAGCGCCAACTTTGTTGAATAACTCGCTCACAGATAATAATTCCGATCCACATTGAGAACTGACAGAACTACCAGTCTTTAATTTCAAATCGGTTTTAAGATCAAAGGATGCGCCCGGTTTATAAGCAAAAATCTGCTCTAGATTCGTTTTAAACTCGGCGTAGTTATCGCCGGCATTGTGAAGTATGAACTTGCTGTTATTAACATTGGTTTCCAAGGAACGGACGAACAATAAAAATGCAACATCTTTAGGCCAACCGGATTCGTAATAACCTTTAAAGACGCCAAAGCTAGTTGGCGCGAGTAGGCTTTGGGAGTTTTCGTGATTAGCAAAGGGGTTGATGTTATATTCGTTAAGCGACCCCGAACTCATACCAACATTGACTTTGCTGTCGGTAAAAGGCCCAACGGCATTTCCAAGACCTAGCGGGCCAAATCCTGCGGAACCAGATCTGGAGCTTGTTGGGCGTGATTTTATACCGGAAAGGGTTGTGAAATTGACAGTCCAACGATCCCGCGCGCGCAACACATTTTTCAAAATAACGGAGTTGGTCGAGCGGTTAAATGCATCATTTAACCTCACCGCATCATTGGTGATATTCGATGATGTTCGGGTGTCATTGTAATTGTCCATGCTGACACAGCCAGCCAGTACTGCCGTACATATACCAAGACTTAAAATTTTTAGACCAGTTTTCATATCGCGCCCCTTTTCTACTTGTACTATTATTGTATAGTTTGTCGAACAATTTACCTTTGCCTGAAGTGATGCAATCTTTGTGCCAAGCGGGGCAATTTTGACGGCATATCGAATCTTGTAAAAAACTCTTGACGTCCCCAAAAAACTCCCGCACTCTAAGGCTTCATCAAGACCAGTGGAGGGATAGGCCCTTTGAAGCTGGAGCAACCACCAAGATGTGAAGACATTTTGGAAAGGTGCTAAGTCCTACGGTAGCCTGTTCATCAGGAACTGACAGATGAGGGAAAAGCAAGGCTGATAGTGCCAAAGCTTTTTACTGACCCCTGTTACATACCGTATTTTTGGCTTAGTCGCTCTCGTTTTTGTTTCTGTGAGATGATTGCAGGAGCGGCTTATGGCGCATGATGTAGAGATTTGTTTAGGCGATTTCGCTTTGGAGCACGGCGGCGTGCTTAAGGATGATGTGGTGCAAGGGCGGCTTTACGGCCCCAAAGGTGCGCCGCTCGTTGTCGTTCCGGGCGGTATTTCCGCATCACGGTTTGTGGCGGACGGCGTTGACGGTAAAGACGGCTCCGGCGGGTGGTGGTCAGATATGATTTACCCCGGTGGGCCGATTGATTTAAACCAAGTACAAGTTCTCGGTTTTGACTGTGCACCGGGTCATGATAACACTCAGAACCGTCTGACCATTACAACAGACGATCAAGCCAAACGGTTGGCCGCTCTGTTAGACCATCTAAAAATCGAGTGCGTTCACAGCATTATTGGTATGAGTTATGGTGGTATGATTGCCTTAGCCTTTGCACAGGATTTCCCTAAGCGAACCCAAAATTTATGTATATTTGGTGCCGCCCACCGCCCTTGGCCTATGGGCGTTGCGCTCCGTGGTATCCAACGCCGCACTATAGATTTGGCGACCAAATTCGGTGACCCCTTAGAGGGTTTAAAATTGGCGCGGGAATTGGCCATGACCACATATCGTTCTGCCGAAGAGTTTAGCGAGAGATTTAATGCCGTGCCCAACGAGGATGTACCAGCTACATTCGACGTTGGTGATTATCTGGAATCGCGCGGGCAGCATTACAAAAAAATTATGCCTGTGAACCGGTTTTTAGCTTTATCCGAGTCCATAGATTTACACAGAGTTGACCCTGAAAAAATCACCGCAAATACTACATTAATCGCCGTTCAGTCTGACCAACTCGCACCGCCGTGCGAAATGCAGGCATTGTGTGATGCGCTGGCTGGGACTGCCGAGCTACTTGTCATAGACAGTATTTATGGCCACGATTCATTCTTGAAGGCCACGGATTTGCTGGCTCCAATTCTATCTGATTTTATGGGAGGAGAAAGCCGTGCCGCTTAACCAACAAACAAAATGCGTCAATGCAGGCATTGGCCAAGACCAAGCGTATGGTGCTGTGACACCGCCGCTATACCTTACTTCAAACTATAAGTTCCCTGCCTTTGGCGAGATGGGTAAATATGATTATGGGCGTGGTGGTAATCCGAATCGGGATGCGCTTGCGGCTGCGATTTCTGACCTAGAAGGCGGCGCAGGCGGTGTGGTCACTTCATCCGGCATGGCGGCCATAGATTTGGCGCTCAATTTGGTGCCGAACGGCGGATTGGTTCTGGTGCCACATGATTGCTATGGCGGCACATTTCGTTTGCTTTTGTCGCGCCAAGAGCAAGGACGTTTCCGCGTAGAGTTTATCAACCAAACGACCCCAGAAGCGCCTGAGAAAATACGGGAGAAAAACCCAGACTTGGTTTTCATAGAAACGCCGAGCAACCCGTTAATGCGCCTTAGCGATATCGCGGCTCTGTCCGCCGCCGCCCACGATGTTGGCGCGTTGGCGGTCTGTGATAACACGTTCTTGTCACCCGCACGACAAACACCCCTTGCACTAGGCGCGGATATTGTTGTCCATTCCACCACGAAATTCATCAATGGGCACAGTGATGTGGTCGGTGGTGCTGTGGTGGCTAAATCAAAAGACACGGCCGAGAAACTAGCTTGGTGGGCTAATTGCACGGGTGTAACCGGTGCGCCATTTGATAGCTTCATGACATTGCGCGGCCTGCGAACACTGCATGCGCGCATGGATGTGCAGGAAAAAAATGCTGGGAATATTGCCAAACTGGTTCATGTGCAAATGGCTACGCGACATGTCCACTATCCAGAAGGCCCCCTCGCGCAAGTGCAGCAATCAGGCCCTGGTGCAATGTTCAGTTTTGAACTGAAATGTGGTTTAGCTGGCTTGAAAGGCTTTCTCTCAGACACAGGTGTTTTCCAATTCGCCGAGAGCCTTGGCGGTACGGAAAGCTTGATTTGCCACCCCGCAACCATGACCCACCGTTCCATGAGCCAAGCACAAAGAGATGAGGCTGGAATCAGCAACACACTTATCCGCATGTCCGTTGGTATGGAGCACATAGACGACCTTTATTGCGCCGTGACAGCAATGTTTTTAAATTTACAAAGAGCCGAGTAAGACCATGATTATCGAAGAAACCAGACAAGACAGAGATGTGCACCGCCCGGTTCCGGGTACACTGGCTCGTGCCAGTTCCGGCGGCGGTAAAAACCTCAATATTAGCTTTGAATTTTTCCCGCCCAAAACCGAGACGATGGGTGAAAAATTATGGGCATCCATTCAAAAGCTACAATCCCTAAACCCGGATTTTGTCTCGGTGACCTACGGCGCAGGCGGGTCAACCCGTGAACGTACCCATCAAACCGTTGCCCGTATTGCCAAAGAAACCAGCCTAAACGCTGCCGCACACCTCACCTGTGTCGGTTCGGATAAAGTCGAGATCGACGAGATTGCACGTGAATATTGGCAAGCGGGCGTGCGCCATATTGTGGCGTTGCGGGGTGACCCTGTTGGTGGTTTGGGTGCACCTTATGTGGCACACGAAAATGGCTATGCCTATGCCAGCGATCTGGTAGCGGGCCTTAAAGATGTAGAAGATTTTGAAGTATCGGTCAGCGCCTATCCAGAGCTACACCCAGAGAGCCTCAACTGGGATGATGAATTGGATAATCTAAAGCGCAAAATTGATGCGGGGGCGACGCGTGCGATTACGCAATTTTTCTTCTCCGCTGATACGTTCCTTCGTTACCAAGACAAAGCGTTGGACGCAGGTATCAAAATACCCATCATTCCGGGCTTGATGTTGCAACCCAATTACCGTGGTCTGTGTAGTATCTCCAAACTATGTTATATCTCAATTCCCGACTGGTATCATAATTTATTTGACCCGCTTGATGATGACCCACAAACAAGGCTTCTCTTGACCGCATCTACGGCAGCAGATTTGGCGGCGCAATTACGAGCGCAAGGCGTAGAGCACTTCCATTTCTATACACTGAACAAAGCCGATTTGGCGTTCACCACATGCCAGATATTGGGCGTTAAAGCTGAAAATAAAGTAGTGATATCATGATGATTTACTCTAACAAAACATGGGAAAAAATAGAACAAGCGATAAAAGATCGTGTCCTCATTCTGGATGGGGCCATGGGAACAATGCTGCAAGCGTATAAACTGGATGAAGAAGATTTTCGCGGGTCTGAATTCGCTCATTGGAACAGCCCTTTGCGCGGCAATAACGATCTGCTTAATGTCACCAAGCCTGACGCAGTACGGGCGGTGCATGCGGGCTTCTTTGCAGCAGGTGCAGATATGATCGAAACCAATACGTTCAACGCAACAAGCATCAGCCAATCCGATTACGGCCTATCCAAACACGCAGGCGAGATTGCTGAAGCGGGTGCAAAAATCGCCCGAGCGGTAGCGGATGAATGGACGAAAAAGACACCGGATAAACCTCGCGCTGTGCTGGGTGCGCTGGGGCCTTTGTCCAAAACTTTGTCTTTATCGCCCAAGGTTGAAGACCCCGGCTACCGCGAAGTTAATTTCGACGATGTGGTCACGTCTTACAAAACTCAAATCGAGGCCATGTTTGGTTACGTGGATGCGCTGCTTATTGAAACTATCTTCGATACCCTCAATGCAAAGGCCGCCATTTTCGCCGCCAAGGATGTGTTCGCCAAGCGCGGCAAGGAACTGCCTTTGATGATTTCAGGTACGATTACAGACAAATCCGGGCGGACGCTTTCGGGGCAAACGGTGGAGGCGTTCTGGCACTCTATCGCCCACGCCGAGCCATTTGCGGTCGGGCTGAATTGCGCGCTTGGAGCTGATGAAATGCGACCCTATGTGCAGGCCTTGGCAAAAATCGCAGACACATATATTCTTGCTTATCCCAATGCAGGCCTGCCCAATGCGTTTGGGGAATACGACGAAACTCCAACCCATATGTGTGACCATATTTTGCCGTGGGCAGAAGACGGTTGGGTGAATATTATCGGAGGGTGTTGCGGCTCAACGCCAGCCCATATCGCAAAACTAGCCGAAGCTACCAATGGGGTGAAGCCGCGCCAAACGCCAATCATAACCCCAGCCCTGCGCTTGTCGGGACTTGAACCTTTTGAGTTGGCATCATGAAGGCGTCCTCCAGTTTCATCAATATAGGCGAACGCACCAATGTGGCGGGCTCTGCAAAATTCAAGCACCTCATCGTTGATGGAAATTTTGCAGGCGCATTATCCGTAGCACGACAGCAGGTTGAGAACGGCGCACAGATTATTGACATCAATATGGACGATGGTCTCATAGATGGTGCGGCGGCTATGACCACCTATCTTAACCTGCTGGCCAGCGAGCCAGACATTTCGCGTGTTCCCATCATGATTGATAGTTCCAAATGGGATGTCATCGAAGCCGGGCTAAAATGCGTTCAAGGCAAATCCGTGGTCAATTCTATCTCGCTCAAGGAAGGCGAGCAGCCGTTTTTAGAGCAAGCCAAATTGGTACGCAGATACGGGGCGGCGGCGGTTATCATGGCGTTCGACGAAGGCGGCCAAGCCGAGACCGCAGACCATAAGTTTGAGATTTGCAAACGGGCTTATGATTTGTTAACCGCCAACGGTTTCCCGCCGCCAGACATCATTTTTGACCCAAATATTTTTGCGGTGGCTACGGGTATAGAAGAACATAATGATTACGCGGTGGCATTTTTTGAAGCCACGCGCCGCATTAAAAAACATCTCCCCTATGCCCGCGTGTCCGGTGGGCTTTCTAATGTCAGTTTCTCTTTTCGCGGCAATAACCCAGTACGCGAAGCCATGCACAGCGTGTTTCTCTATCACGCTATCAAAGCTGGTCTCGACATGGCCATTGTCAATGCAGGGCAGCTGACGATTTATGACCGTATCCCAGACACCCTCAAAGCTCGCGTCGAAGATGTTATCCTCAATAAACGTGATGATGCGACGGACAGGTTATTGGAAGTGGCGCAAGATTATGCAGGCGGCAAACGCACACTGAAAAAGACCGATTTGAAATGGCGCAAGCAGGGCGTTAATGACCGTCTCGCCCATGCGCTCGTCAATGGTATCACCAAATATATTGTCAAAGATACGGAAGAAGCCCGTCAAGCTGCCAAGCGCCCACTACACGTAATCGAAGGTCCATTGATGGACGGGATGAACCAGGTTGGGGATTTGTTTGGTGCGGGCAAAATGTTCCTCCCACAAGTGGTTAAATCCGCCCGTGTCATGAAACAGGCCGTGGCACATTTACTCCCATATATGGATGCAGAGAAAAAATTGCTTGGTACCGAAGATGTCTCCAATGGCCGGATTGTCATGGCAACGGTCAAGGGTGATGTTCATGATATTGGCAAAAACATTGTCGGTGTTGTCTTGCAGTGCAATGGCTATGAAGTGATCGATTTGGGCGTCATGGTGCCGAGCGAGAAAATCCTTGAAACGGCCAAAGAAGTAAATGCCGATATTATCGGTCTGTCAGGTCTTATCACCCCGAGCCTAGACGAGATGGTTTATGTGGCCGGGGAAATGCAACGGCAGAATTTGAACTTGCCATTAATGATTGGTGGCGCGACAACCAGCGTCACGCATACGGCGGTGA
>Ga0209345_10005989_pt1 | contig 11121 bp, 6 predicted proteins | sample Cruoilmetagenom7_FD_187294 | JGI IMG/M metagenome (GOLD analysis project Ga0209345, IMG submission 187294) | Oil polluted marine microbial communities from Coal Oil Point, Santa Barbara, California, USA - Sample 7 (SPAdes) (version 2) | ecosystem: Environmental > Aquatic > Marine > Oil seeps ...
GACGCACACATCGCTCGCGTCGATATTGAGTGAGCCGATGAAGTTTGCGCCGCCGACCGAGCCCGTCGCGATCGATTGTTCCCGTGCCCCACTGCTCGATTTATTCTCGGCGACGATCAATCATGCCGTGTCGGATCGGTGCAAGAAAATCCTCGGCTACGGTGATGAACTCGCCAAAGCCAACGCCTCCAAGCCAACACTGATCCACGGCGATTGGCACCCAGGGAACATGATTTATCGTGATCTCGAAATAGTCTCGGCGTGCGACTTTGACAATACACGCATCGGCTCTTGTGCTCGTGAGATCGCCCAAGCGATGGTTCATTTTTCGATGATCCCACCAACGCAAGGCCAGAACGCCGCCAACTGCACGCCTGAGCCTCAACGTCAAGCACTGCGTGCCTTCTGGACCGGCTACCAAGGTTACGCCCAAGAGCACAGTGTTTGCGGGGACGCTCGGATCTGTATCGGGCTCATGCCCGCGGCGATGCTCGACGAGGCACTCGCCATGCTCGCGGCTCAGCAACAGCGGACATGGAACGCTCACTCCGCGGCGATGCTCTTGGCGGTGTGCCGAAAGGCTTGCTGGATAGATGAACATCAGAGCGAACTGATTTCACTCCTCGAATCCAGCTAAGCTCAACCAATCGGTGCTGGTTCTGGTATAGTCTTGATATGCATATGCGTGCTATTTCTCTATTGTGTAGTTCATTGATCAGCCTCTCGTTTGTGAGCCCTATCGCTACGGCTCAACCAGATGCCCAACAGGACGGTCAACACGATGCTCAAGCTGAGCATGATCGCCGGCTTCGATCACTCATTGAGCAGCTTGGCTCCGAGCATTGGATCGATCGCGATCTTGCGATGCGTGACCTTGGTTTGTTTGCCGACGAGTTTTCGCTTGAAGACTTTGAACGCGCACTGACTGATCCAAACCTCACGCTTGATCAGCAGTATCGGCTCCGGGCGTTGTGCGCGAATCGCTTTGCAGATCATCCCAAGGGCGGGCTGGGAATCACATTTGGACCGGCCGTCGTTGGCGCGATCGAGGTCGTTCCAATGGAACCCAACGACGCGTTCCCGGCGAGTAAAATACTCAATCCCGGCGATCGAATCGCGATGGTCGACCAGATGCTTCTGCGAAACACCGGTGATCTTCGGGCTCATATTCTCAGCCGAGACCCAAACGAACTCTTGCCGGTGCTGGTGTACCGTGGGAAGAAGTTGATCGAGTTTGATCTGCCGCTGGGGGCGTATGATCGACTCACCGGCGCAGCCATGCTTGAGCCCAAGGTTGCCAGAGAGGCACTCGCACTCCGCTGGAGCCGACGGGGCGTCTCGATCGCCCAGCCTGATATCGTTGGCATTGAGATCACCGATGAGCAATGGATCAACACGGCCTTTGCCCATCCAACGCCCGATGGTTTCAACACACAAAGGCGGTCATACCAAGATGCGGTGCTCGCAGGCACGCATAGCCAGGCGAACCCGGATCAGAATCTCGTTCGGCGCATCCGAGGCTGGAAATCACTCGAGCATGGCACACAGTTCATGATCCAATCCCGATCGCGATCGCTCCAAGCAAGACTCGCACAATATCGAGCTCAGCGAACGATCTACACCAAGCTCGCAGCCCAGATCGAACTGAAACTTGAGTCAGAACAAACTGATCAGCTCTCCGATCGGCTCATAGAACTTCGTTCGCTCAGCACTGAACTCCTTGAGAAGATCGAAGGGCTTGAAGCTCAAATTGATCCCAAGCCTTAACACCAATTACTATTCGGGCGATTCGGCGAGCAACCCAGCGAGCACGCCGCTGACGGCTGCGCGTCCAAGCACGATTTCTTCGTGATCCAGGTCGTTCTCTGTGAGTTCGAGCGCCCGCTGACAGCGGACGACGCACTTCTTCTTCATTGATTCTCGCGGGATATCGAGCCCGTTGTCGTATACATCGGCGAGCTTAACGAGCCGACCCTGCCATGGGCCTTTGGCGAGGCGTTTGTCATAATCCGCCTCGCGTTGAGGCTCACGGAGAAGCATGTTTTTGGTCATCACCGCAACACAATCAGCGATCTCTCTGCCGAAGCGTTTCTCGATCGCATCGAAATCTGTCCGTGTATCCTCGATGGTATCGTGAAGCAACGCGGTGCAGATCGCGACCTCGTCGTTGCACCCAAAGACATTCGAAAGCACCATCGCGACCCGGAACGGGTGCGCGATGTAAGGCGTTTTCTTGTCCTTGCGGAACTGATGATCATGGGCGCGAGCCGCGTATGAGGCGGCCTTCTGCCAGAGCGAGATAGAAATCGGCGCTGTGTTCTTGGTCATTGTAAAATCATATTGCCAAAGGGACGGATATATCAATCCGTCCCCCCTAGGCAAGTGCATTCGTTGTCAAAGGCGGCTGGGCTTAGAGCCGCTCTACGATGACCTTCACCTTACTTGGCGAAGCGCCGAACTCATCAAAGATGGTCAGTTCGTTTTCTTCGCCATCATTAAGCAATGAACACGGGATCACCAATGGCATCGTCGGCTCGACGGCCTTGCCCTCGTTGGTTTCAACGAAGTAACGCCCGAGTGCTTGGTCATTGAGATAGACCTGTCCCTTCGAGAGCCCGGAAAGATCCAGGCTTAATGCGACCTTCACATCTGGCGTGTCGAATGATGCACGCCACCATGAGGGTGCTTTGGTGGTCTTCATCTTGGATTTGGCGATCGAATCAAACTCGACTTCTGCTGGCATTTCCCATTTGGCAAATGACCATTCGCATTTGTCGGTGATCGCGTTGGCAGACTCGATGAATCGACCTTGATCGTTCATAAGTTTGAACGCCTCTTCGACATAGGCATCGCCGTCTTCGGAAATGGCATTATTCTCGAAGGCGATCTGGAGCGTGTTGTTCCCACGGTTGATCGTTTCATGATCAAGCACCAAACGCTGACGCTTGTTGGCATCGAAGAGCTTGATCGGCTCATCGTTGAGGATGATCATGGTCCGCACGGTGAACGCTGGGATATCTACGATGATCGATGACTTCTTGAGATGCTTAAAGGTCCAGGTGATCCGCCCGTGATGGGTTGAATCGCCACGCTGGAGACCGAAGACAGGCGTGCGGTAGCCGAGGATTTCAATCGGTTCGCCGACCTCGATCTTGGGCTTAGAAACCTTAAACGCGATGTCCTCAATCAGATGTCCGAACATGCCTTTCTTGGCGGTCATGTCTGAGCCTGAATCAACGCGTCCCATGTTGTCGGCGAGCATCACAAGTTCTTGGTTGCCCTTCTTGGTCGGCAACTGCAACATGTTCTCGGCGCCCGGTCCGGCTCCAAAGACGCCGACATATTCGCCGTCAAGGAACACCGAGATTCGATCGCTTGATTCAGGAGCAAGCACTTTGAGCTTCTTGCTTGCCGAACTTTTGAGGGCAACCTTGTACCAGCCGTAACCATATGGCGTGCCGAGCTCGGAGAGATCCGCAGGCCCGGGGATTTGTGCGTATCGCGGGCTCTCGCCGGTGATGTGCTCGTCTGGGATGGATTGTTCCCAAGCGTTGATGTTCACCTTTGGAAGTGTGTCCTCGGCGTAGCCTTCGACATACTTCGTGTTGTGCGCCTTGGCAATCCCGGTTGGATCGATATGGGTGTGGCTCTTGCCGTTTGGTGATGGGATCGGCAAACCGTCCATCGTTACGCCGCCAACACCAACATAGATATGCTCTTCGTGGATGTAGGTCTCATCGGCAAGGTCATCACACATAACGACAAGCGTCATGCCTTCATGATCAACGACCAAAGGCTTGCGTCCCTTGGGAACTTCAACCTCCATCGGTGTGCCGTTGATCGAAACTTCACCGATCGCATTGGCTGCGCCAAAGATGACCAGAGCGTTCTCCGTGGCGGTGAACACATTGAGGCTGGTGTAATCAAGCGTGTGCTTGGACGACAGGTTCACATCAAACAAACACCAGTGTACCCGCTGATGCCCAAGACGGACAGGCAAACGCGAGCCATCAGAGAGCAGCAGATTCAGCGTGCCCGCTTTGGCCTTGAGTGGTGAGAAGATAAAGGTCACTGAGCCTTGCGAGCCACGCATATGCGTGACGACATGCCCGTTGATCGAATCTTCGTCCGACGCCGGATCGATTACGATCGGCGGGTTTTCATGTTCAGTATGAGCCAGCACGCGAGCAAAGCTCGAAGCAAACATCGTCAAACGACGCACGCCACGATGGACGGCCGTCAATCGCCCGTGCTCATCGAGCATCGCGTTGGCATCTTGGGTCGGCGTGTACGCACTGAACTCACCGATCGGTGAAGTCCCTGCGAAGAATCCGGTTGATGTGCCGCTCGAAAAATTCGAGAGGTTAAACTGCCCACCTGCACATGTGATCTCGGCGAGTTGACGCTCGAAGAGCAAGCCGTCCAAGGACTCAGGCTCTGGGTGCGCGAACATCGGTCGAGACTTGGGACCATAATCGATCACGATTTCCGGCTGGTCTGGACGAACAACCGTGAGCTGGCGCATTGTGCCGAACATATCACCTTCGCCGCTCCAGCCATCGATGTCACCCTCGACACCCTGCCAAAGATTGTTCGAGTTGATCTTGGGAACGGTAAATCCTGCTTCGCGAAGATAACGACCGAGCTCGCCGAGGTAACCCTTGGCGGCAAGTTCGTCGCCACAGTTCCAGTGGGCTTCGTTCTGAACGAGAATAATCGGAGCACCCTTGGTGACCGATGCCTGAAGATCCTTCACCTGCTTGGCGAGGGCGTTGAAGTACTTCCCGACCGCTTGCAAGTATGGCTGGTTAGGCTTGCGGACTTCGATGTCTTTGATGTTGAGCAACCAGGTCGGCAGCCCGCCGAGATCCCAGCCTTCACCCACATATGGACCAACACGCAAGATGCAGTTCATGCCCGCTTCGCCGACAAGCCGGACGAACTCGCGGATATCGTTGTTCTCTTTGAAGTTGTACGATCCTGGGCGAGTTTCGATCAGGTTCCAGAAGATCGGGGTCTCGACCGTATTGAGCCCGGCATGCTTGGCGGCATGAATCCTTGACACCCACTCATCCCTTGGGGTTCGTTGGAAATGGATCGATCCTGAGACGACCCAAATTCGTTTGCCATCGACGGAGAGTGTGCGACTATCAAAGTTGACTGATGCCATAACGTGCCCTTATCTCTTGACTTGCCAACCCAGACCAGAGCCACCTCGGTCCGCCAACAAGCATGTTTTTCTTGGACAAACACCCTAGGAGCTACTCTGACAAAGGCAAATTTATCGCTTTATCACCGAGCCTTCAATACATCGACACCCCCCACTTGGACGCGCAGAAACAACCCAGAATGTCTAAATTCAATCAAAGAACAGGCTTTTTATCATCGGCTGCCAATAGACAACAATTACGACAAGACCGCGCCGAGAACTTTGAAATTTTCTCGCCGTGCTCAAAAACAGGTCTTAAAGTGTTCGGTTTTTATTCAGCTCTGGCTCAAAATCACATCGCCCAGCGTTCATACTCATCATGGGTGACCAGTGCTTTATTGATCTCGAGCAAGTCGCGGAGCCCGTTCTTGGCGAAGCCGCACTTCTCAGCGATCCGAACCGATGCAGGATTATCCCCGCAAATCTGTGCACGCACGCGATGCAAACCAAGTCCAATTGGATGCTCGGCGAGTGCATAATCAAGCATGCCTTGCACGCCTTCGGTTGCGAGTCCTTGCCCGGCAAGATCGGCATCGATCCACCAGTTCGCTTCGCAGTTCCATTCGAGACCTCGTTGGATCTTGATGAGATTGAACATCCCAACAAACCGACCTGCATCTGGACCAGATTCAATATACGCGGCCCGTCGCCAAGCGACGCCTTCGATATCTTGCACTTTGGCTTTGGTCATCGTTCGGCTAAAGAAATGCTCGTCCGATTCGTTTTCCTTCGTCAACGGCATCCACCGGCGCAGGTTCGATCGATCATGATTGATCGCGTCTATAAAGGATGCCTCATCATTTGGTTGGAGAAGGCGAAACACAAGCCTTTGCGTCGTGAGGTCAGGCTTGGGCATGACCTCCACCGGGCGACGGTTGATCACACGCGTCAATGTGCGTGTTAGGCTGCGCTGGTTGTAAGGCTGCAATAGACTCATATCGGACTCCAATACTGTCCGATATATCGTCGGGATGATTATCACACTGAAGCTTTAACGCCTCGGGAATCGATAATTATTGGAGTGTCCGATAAGAACGCTTATTTCCTCACTTCCACATGATGTATATGACCCGGGTATCATTCCATTCATCTCAATCGAAACGAATGGACGGAACTCACATGCGGCATATTCCCAATCTCATCGCCTTCAACCTCACGCTCTCCACCTTCATCATCGCGGGCTGTGCCACCAGCCAGAGCGTTGACCAGAGCAAAGACCAGAGCGATCAATCAGGTCAAACCCCTGCCCAACCATCGGCCCAAACAGAACCACAAGAATCTGACTCACAAGAAGTTGAGTTTGAAACAGGTATGAGCACCCAAGAGAAGTTCTATCTCGCCTCCGAGCGGGGAACACTCGGACAGGTCCAAGACCTATACGCCCAAGGGGTCTCGATCAACGCGCTCTCTGATGAAGGCCTATCAGCCCTCATGTACGCCGCGGCCAATACTGATGAACTCGCAATCTGCGATTTCCTCATCGACAACGGCGCGAATCTAGAACAACATTCTGAGAACTCGAAAGCCACCGCGCTGATGTTCGCATTGCGATACAACATCAACACCAAGGTTGTTCTGCACCTGGTTTCCATCGGCGCCCGTGTAGATTCTACCGATGATTCCGGCTGGACGCCGCTCATGCACGCGGCGTACTACGACCCCAAACCAGTCCTCACCCGCCGACTCCTCGAAGCAGGCGCGGCTATCGACACCACCAACTCCATCGGACGAACAGCATTAATGGAAGCAGCACTGAGCAAAGAAGCGGACAAAGTCATCGCACTCTTGCTCGAATCTGGTGCCAATGCAGACATCCAAGATGAAGACGGCAACAACGCACTCATGCTTGGCCTGAGCAACAATCCAAGCACGAAAATTAACCACCTCCTCATCGAAGCCACGAAGGATATCAATGCAAAGACTGTTGGCGGGACGACCGCATTGATCTACGCTGGCGCCTATGAGCCTGAAATCGAAATTGTCAAAGCCTTGCTCGATCACGGAGCGGATGTGCATGCCGTCAATACTTCCGGACAAACCGCGTTCCTCGCCGCCGCACTTGCAAGCGACACCCCAGCCGTCGTCCAACTCTTAATCGATGCGGGCTCAGACATCCACGCACTCGATGAAGATGAAGTCAACGCGTTTTACATCGCGGCATGGCAAAACGACAAACCAGAAATACTCACCGTCCTCGCCGATGCGGGTGTCGATACAGGGGCAAGGAACGCCGGAGGCTGGACACCGCTCATGCAAACCGCGGCCTACGGCGAAACACCAGCGATGATCGCCAAGCTCATTGAACTCGGCGCGGATATTGACGCGACCAAAGAATATGGAATGACCGCCCTGATGCTCGCCTCGGCGTTGAGCGAACACATCGAAATGGTCGAAGCAACACTCGAGGCCGGCGCCGATCTCACTCCTGTTTCAGACGACGGCATGAACGCCCTCCACCTGGCGACCAAACGAGAAAATGACATAGGAATCGTTCGCCTACTCATTGAACACGGCGCGGATGTGAATCTTCTCGATGACAGTAAACTCAACGCGCTCATTTACTCCGCCGCCAACAATGACAACCTCGATGCAACGATCGCTTTGATCGAAGCGGGATCCGATGTGCATGTCCAAGATGAAGATGGACTCGATGCGCTCCACTACGCGATCAGCCAAGACAAGGGCGTCGATTTCGTTCGGGCGCTGCTTGATGCAGGCAGCAATGTAAATCACCCCCGAGACGGCGGCGGGACCCCGTTGATCATGGCGGTGAACTCAGATCCAGACTATGAAACGGTTGAACTCCTCCTCGAACGCGGCGCTGATGTGAACGCCGTCGAAGGGAATGGGAAATCACCTCTCATGCTCGCGGCAAGAGTGGCCAAAAATGCAAAGATCATCCAACTACTCATCGAAAACGGCGCAGATATCCACGCACAAGAACCCGAGTTTGGACTCACCGCTCTTATCTTTGCCGTGCTCAATAATCCGAGCCTTGAAGTGAACGAAACTCTGCTCATCGCCGGCTGCGATGTCAACATGAGAGTGGATGCAGGTATAACTCCGCTCATGTATGCCGCATCCCACAACCCCAACCCGGACATGATCGATCTCTATATCGAATACGGCGGAGACATTCATGCCAAACGCGATGACGGCGGCACCGTCTTGATCTCGGCCGTCATCCACAACGAAAATCCAGAATCACTCCGACGAGTATGGGAATACGATCAATCGATCGACGCCAAACTCGACACCGGCGTCACCATGCTCATGTTCGCCGTGCTCAACAATCCAGAGATCGCCGTCCTCGAACAACTCATTGAATACGGCGCTGATGTCAATGAAGTATACAAAGAAGAAGCCTCGATCATTCACTACGCATGCTTCAAGACCTCTGATTACTCAAAGGCCAAAGTGCTCATCGAAAACGGCGCTGATGTGAACTCGCCCGATGGAAATGGCCAGACACCACTTATGTACATGGCCGGTAGCTCTGAAAGCTCTGACGCGATCATCTACCTTCTCCAAGCTGGAGCAAATCCAAAGCTCGTAGATGTCAACGGCCTCACCGCACTTGATTATCTCAAAAAGAACAAAGTGCTCGCCGGATCAAGAGCTCAGTTCGAACTCGAAGAATACACGAAGGGGTTTTAACGAAAAGCATGTATACGAACAGCACTCAGCTCTTCTTCTGCTGCTTCATCGCCCGAGCCTCATCAAGATAGACTCTGAGGATCTTCTCTGCCCCAACATCCTTGGGCTCGTAGTACCGCTTCTCAACGCCTAGGTAATCCTGCCCGGTCAACTGCCCGTCGGCGTTGTGTGAATACTTGTACTTCTCGCCACCAAGCTCACGCACGCGTTGCCCGGAACCATCGCCGCTCGCCTGAGGCGAGGTGTTCTTGTCACGCAAATACATCGGCACCGGCAACACCCGGTTCTTGCGCACATCGTCTAAGGCCGCATCAATCCCCAAATACGCCGCGTTGGATTTAGGACAGCACGCGAGATAAGTCGCACATTGTGCGATGGTAATGCGTGCCTCAGGCATGCCGATGCGTTCGACAAGATCCCAGCAAGATTGCGCAATCACGACTGCTCTTGGATCAGCATTCCCAATATCCTCGCTCGCAAGAATCGCCAATCGCCTACATATAAAGCGTGGGTCTTCGCCGGCATCAAGCATGCGTGCGATCCAATACAAAGCCGCATCGGGGTCTGAGCCTCGGATAGATTTGATCATGGCGCTCGCCGCGTCGTAGTGACCGTCGTCGCCATAGTTGGCGAGTTTCTGCTGAATCGAATCCTCGGCGAGTTCTTTATCGATCAAGATCGTCGGCTTCAACTCCTGTTGCGACGCTCCTGGCGTGCCTGCTTCTTGGTCTGCCGATTCTTGGTCCGGCCGCTCTGCTTCCAAGGCCACAACCAAACAATCGCTTCCACGATCAGATCCGCTGACCAATACAGAATCTCTGCCAATATGTCCCATCCCATGCGTTTGTTCCTTTGATGATTTCACAGCTACTTCGAGTGCCGTCAGTGCTCGCCGGGCGTCGCCCTCAGATTTGATCGCCCACACACGCTTGGCTTCATCGGTGATTGTGATGTTCTTACCTGGAAACGCGAGCGGGTTCTTGATCGCATTATCGATCAACTCAACCGTCTCATCTTCGCTGAGGGATTCGAGCCGAAACAAAGTCGACCGAGAAATCAACGCCGCATTGACGGCAAACAACGGATTCTCCGTCGTTGCCCCGATCAGTGTAATCAATCCACGCTCGACATCCGCCAACAGCACATCTTGTTGTGATTTGGAAAACCGATGGATCTCATCGAGGAACAGAATCGTGCGTTTGCCCGAATCTCCCAGAACCCGATACGCCTCATCGATAATCTCGCGGATGCGTTTCACCCCGACCGATGCCGCATTCTCACGAACAAACCGTCGGCTCGTCGCTTTAGCGATGACCTCGGCGAGGGTGGTCTTGCCCGTGCCCGGTGGCCCGTGGAGAATGACCGAAGTCAGTGCATCAGCATCGATCATCCGCCGAAGCAGTTTGCCCTCGCCTATGAGATGCCTCTGCCCGACGATTTGATCCAATCGCGTCGGCCGAATCCGCGATGCCAACGGTGCGACGGCATCCACCGCGGATTCTCGATTTGCTTGCCAAAGATCAGCCATACGGGAAGTGTATGGGTTCGCTTGCCTCAAACGCACCCGATGATTCGCTGGAAAAGAGAGAATTCAGGATAAATCTGGAGGTCTCATGGAACACTAGCTTTGCATTTGCTAACATAAAGACAATGCTACTCACCGTTTGGGTCATTTTGGTACTGTTTCTCGTGATAATCGCCTCTCTTGTGGGCGGGAAACACTTTGGGAAACGCTGGACACCGGCCCTTGGAACGCTTGACGGCTTGTTCTACATGTTCGGGTTCGGTTATGCCCGAGGCATGCATGATCTCCAAATCGAAGCCGAGGACGGAGCATTTGACGATCTCGGTGGTCCGATGATCGTCGTTTGCAACCACACCGCTGGTGTTGATCCGATTCTCGCGAGTCTCGCCGTGCCGACCAAGATCGGTTGGCTCATGGCTGACGACATGCGGCTCCCCGGAATGGGGTGGTTTTGGAACTGGGCAGGGGTGATTTTCATCGCTCGAAACCGTCACGGCCGAACCGGACTCCGCAAAGCACGCAAGCACCTCGACGACGGCGGCGTCATCGGCATCTTCCCCGAAGGGAAAATCGAACGCCCCGCAGGAACACTCCTCCATTTCGCCCCCGGCGTCGGCGTACTCGTCAAACGATCCGGTGCCCGCGTCCTCCCCGTCATCATCGAAGGCACGCCAACCGAAACAGCCAACGCTTGGGACTCGCTTTGGATGCGATCCAACACACGCATCCG
>Ga0209345_10005990_pt1 | contig 11121 bp, 4 predicted proteins | sample Cruoilmetagenom7_FD_187294 | JGI IMG/M metagenome (GOLD analysis project Ga0209345, IMG submission 187294) | Oil polluted marine microbial communities from Coal Oil Point, Santa Barbara, California, USA - Sample 7 (SPAdes) (version 2) | ecosystem: Environmental > Aquatic > Marine > Oil seeps ...
CTACGGATCGAATACCCGCACAGCGCAAAATCCACATCCGCCCCAAATTGCAGGACGATATGGAGGGTATACCAGAGGATCGGAGCGCCAGCCCGGATCGTGACCACTACTAGTTTTAAGTCGGACATATGGGAATACACCCTGTCCAAGTGGTCGCCGTATATGGGGAGTCGCGGGCCGTGTCAACAGGGGCAAACGATCCTTGTCCGATGATTGGGTCATTATTATTGACCGGCATCAAAACACCATGATAAATAACCTGAAATCATCAACAGGACAATCATAGCATGCAAGGCAGCCTCGTACTGACGGCAATACGAAACGAGGGGCCATATCTGCTGGAATGGATCGCTTGGCACAAGATGTTGGGCTTTGAAAACGTTCTGGTGTTGTTCAATGATTGCACGGACCATTCCCCGCAATTGCTGCGCCTGCTGGAACGATCCGGTGAAGTCAGCTGCAAACAACACGAGCCTCGCCCTGGCCATTTTGCGAAACCCGAATGCTACAGGGTGGCCCGCGAAAACCGTTTGGTAAAACAAGCCAAATGGATGCTCACCGTTGATGTCGACGAATTTCTGGTGATTCACGTGGGCGACGGCACCATCGGCGCTCTGCTGAACGATGGCGATGTGCCCTTTGCCTCAATGGCGATCAACTGGAGGCTGTTTGGCGACTCGGACCATCAGATGTGGCAGGATAGTCTGGTGCATCGCCGCTTTGCCCGATCCAGCAATGCGGGTTTCTTTCGTGATGCGGTGATCAAAAGTCTCGTGCGTGATCCCAAACTCTACAACCCTCTAAACTCGCATTGCGTCAGCGGTTGGAGTGGGGCTGGCACATGGGGGCAGGATGGCAATTACTGCGCGCTAACGGATGGCTCGCGTTTTGAGGAATATCACCCGAATAAAAGCCCCCAGAACGCCGTTCCAAAGGACCGGATATTGCATCGCATTGCCGAAATAAACCACTACGCGGTGCGCTCAGCAGAAGAGTTCAGCTACAAGAAGGGCCGCCCTGCCCCCGCCGATGGTGCGGATCGCTATACCGATACGTTTCACAAAACACTGAACCGCAACGAGCAGGAAAACCTGTCGGCCATAGCCTATGGCGATAGGTTTGACCGTGAATATGACCGCCTGTGCCAAATCCCGGGCGTCATGCGGTTGCACCACCTATGCTGCGCCGATTTTGTTGTCAGCATGTGCGAAAAACGCGGCGACGACCCAAGGGCCGATCCGCGCTTCCAGTATCATAAGAAAATGGCAAAATCTCTACCGCGTCATTAGTGGTGTGTTCGGTTTAATTGCATTAGAGTATTCATCTAGCGCTGTGAGGCAGCGTTTGTGAAACGAACGCGTTCACAGTGTAAGATGAATTCATTTATACCGAACGCACCAACGCCAGTTTGCGCTCTCGATAGAACGTAAACGCCCCCGTCAGCACAACGATCACAATACCCGCCATGGTCAGTTGATCCGGCCAATCTCCAAACACCACAAAGCCAAGCATCAGCGCCCACAGCAGGCTGGTATAGCGGAACGGCGCGATAAAGCTGATCTCGCCGACCCGCATGGTCATAATGCTTGCCAAATACCCACCGAGGATGAACATCGCCGCCGCAGCCAATAGGATGAACGACTTACCGCTGACAGCCACCCATGCCTCGCTTTGAGTTCCGATGGCCGAAAACCCGACAACCCCGATGGCCCCGATCAGCGCTATCGTAACCGAAGACACACCCGCAGACAGACGCCGCGCACAGAGGTCACGCACAGTCACAAAACCCACTGCCATCAGCGCATATAGCGCGTAGGTGTTCATACCCGTCAGGCCGTCGCGCACGATGATCATCACGCCAACAAACCCGACCATAATAGCCAATAGGCGGCGCCAGCCGATTTTATCGCCAAACAACATCGCACTGGAAAGTGTCACGGTCAGCGGCAGCACCTGCAAGATGGCGGTGACATTGGCGATCGGCATGTGTAACAGCGCATTGATAAAGAAATAGGTTGCACCAATTTCAGACAGACTGCGGGTCAAAACCAACCCCCAATCTTTGCGTGGCATCCGAAAGTTCAAGCCTCCCAGCCAACGCGACATCACCACCAAAACAACAATCGTCACCAACCCGCGCAAAAAGATCGCCTGAAACAGTGGTAGCTCGACCATCAACACCTTCATACAGGCGTCGTTTAGCGTGAAACCGGCCATGCTACCCATCATCAGCAGCGCACCACGCATATTATCTGAGAGCGCTCGCAATTCGGATCTCTTTCCATGTCAGAATACCCATTGGCACCGGTAATTTCTGGCCAACGTATCTGCACCGTAGGAAGCAAATCCGCCCGTGTCTATCCGCAAATGAAAAAGGCCCCCACGTTTTCACGCGGAGGCCTTTTCGCTATTTTGTAAAAGCCGACGTATTAGTCGCGGCTCTCGGGCGTGTCCACCAGACCGGTGTCAAACACATCACCACCGACAATGTCGTCCACAGGCGCGGCCAAACGGGCGGCCTCTTCTGCTTCTTTACGGCGGGCCTCAATGACCACGTTATCACGGTCTTGTGCGATTTTGCGTGACTGCATTGTCGCGCCACCCGTACCGGCTGGGATCAGACGCCCAACGATCACGTTCTCTTTCAGACCAACCAATTTGTCGCGCTTGCCCTGAACCGATGCTTCGGTCAATACCCGCGTGGTTTCCTGGAACGACGCCGCCGAGATAAAGCTGCGGGTTTGCAAGCTGGCCTTGGTGATACCCAGCAGGATTGGCTCGCCTTTGGCCTCCCGAACGCCTTTGTCTTTGGCCTTCGCGTTGGCAAGTTCATACTCGGCTTTGTCCACATGCTCGCCTTTAAGCAGCGTGGTTTCACCACTGTCGGAAATTTCCCATTTCTGCAGCATTTGACGCACGATCACTTCGATATGCTTATCGTTGATCTTCACGCCTTGCAGACGGTAAACGTCCTGAACTTCATCAACCATGTAGTTGGCCAATGCCTCGACACCCATAACCGCAAGAATATCGTGCGGGGCTGGATTGCCGTCCATGATGTATTCGCCCTTTTGGATGAAATCGCCCTCGGCCACAGGAATGTGTTTGCCCTTGGGCACCATATATTCGACGGTTTCCATCGTGTCATCCGCTGGCTCGATCGAAATGCGACGCTTGTTTTTGTAGTCGCGGCCATAGCGCACGTAACCATCAATCTCGGCGATGATCGCGTGGTCTTTGGGACGACGGGCTTCAAACAGTTCGGCCACACGCGGCAAACCACCGGTAATGTCCTTGGTTTTGGCACCCTCACGCGGGATCCGCGCGATAACGTCACCGGCTTTGATCTCGTCACCGTCTTCAACTGACAGAATGGCATCCACCGACATTGCATAGGTCATTGGGTGACCGGCTGCATTCACCACTGGTTCGCCATTTTTGTCCAGAATGATGATTTCAGGTTTCAGATCATTGCCTTTGGGGGCCGTGCGCCAGTCAATCACGATTTTCTGGGTCATACCGGTCGCGTCATCGGTTTCTTCCCGAACAGCGATACCAGAGATCAGATCAACGTATTTAACTGTACCAGCTTTTTCCGTGATGATTGGCAGGGTGTATGGATCCCATTCAAACATCTTGTCGCCGCGATCAACTTTTTGACCGTCTTTGACATGGATTTTAGAACCATACGACAGCTTGTGATGCGCCCGTTCCTGACCGTTATCATCAATGATCACCAGCTGCATGCTACGGCCCATGACGATCATGTCGCCGCTGGCGTTTTTCAGCAGGTTCGAGTTCTTGAACCCTATTGTGCCCGCCTGAGACGCCTCAAGGAATGATTGCTGACCACCCTGCGCAATGCCGCCAATGTGGAATGTCCGCATTGTCAGCTGTGTACCCGGCTCACCGATTGACTGCGCGGCAATAATGCCGACAGCTTCGCCTTGGTTTACCAATGTACCGCGAGCAAGGTCACGACCGTAACAGGCCGCACAAACGCCCTCTTCGGCTTCACAAGTCAACGGCGAACGCATCCGCACGGTTGCCAGATCGGCTTTGTCGATCTTGTCCGCCATATGCTCGTCGATCAGCTCGTTTTTGCGAACCAGTACTTCTTCTGTACCTGGCTTGATGATGTCCTCAGCAGCCACACGACCCAGCAGACGCTCGGCCAAGGAGGCAACAACTTCACCATCATTCACCGCAGCTTCGGCTGTGATCGAGTTCTCGGTGCCACAGTCTTCCATGCGAATGATGCAATCCTGTGCAACATCCACCAGACGACGTGTCAGGTAACCCGAGTTCGCAGTCTTAAGCGCCGTATCGGCCAGACCTTTACGCGCCCCGTGGGTCGAGTTGAAGTACTCAAGAACGCTCAGACCCTCTTTAAAGTTCGAGATAATCGGTGTTTCGATAATCTCGCCCGAAGGTTTCGCCATCAGACCACGCATACCGCCCAGCTGTTTCATCTGCGCGGGGGAACCACGCGCACCAGAATGCGCCATCATGTAAACGCTATTGGGTTCCATTTCGGCACCGGCATCGTCGAAACGCATGGCGGACATTTCGCCCATCATCGCGTCCGCAACTTCGTCAGAGCACTTGGACCAAGCATCGACAACTTTGTTATACTTCTCGCCCTGAGTGATCAGACCGTCCATATACTGCTGTTCGAATTCTTTCACCTGACTGCGCACACCATCAACAATGGTCCACTTGGTGTCAGGGATCAGCATGTCGTCTTTCCCAAACGAAATGCCGGCCTTGAACGCCTCGCGGAAACCAAGGGTCATGATCTGGTCACAAAAGATAACCGACTCTTTTTGGCCGCAATAACGATAGACCGTATCAATCACCTGCTGCACTTCAGTTTTACGCAGCAAACGGTTGACCAGATCAAACGGTGCCTTTGCATTCAGCGGCAACAAAGCCCCCAAAATCATCCGGCCCGGCGTGGTTTCAAAGCGCTTTAGCACCTCGTTGCCTTCGTCATCAATCTGCTTAAGACGCGCAGTGATTTTGGCATGCAGGTTCACTTCACCCGCATCCAATGCATGTTGCACTTCATCGACGTTGGCAAACATCATGCCTTCGCCTTTCATGCCTTCGCGCATCATGGTGACGTAATACAGACCCAAAATCATATCCTGCGACGGAACGATAATTGGCGCACCGTTTGATGGGGACAACACGTTGTTTGTCGACATCATCAAAACGCGCGCTTCCAACTGGGCCTCAAGGCTCAATGGAACGTGAACCGCCATTTGGTCGCCGTCAAAGTCGGCGTTAAACGCGGAACACACCAGTGGGTGCAATTGGATCGCTTTGCCTTCAACCAGCACAGGTTCAAACGCCTGAATGCCCAAACGGTGCAAGGTAGGCGCACGGTTCAGCATCACTGGGTGCTCACGAATAACTTCATCCAGAATGTCCCACACTTCGGGGCGCTCTTTTTCAACCAGCTTCTTGGCTTGTTTCACGGTCGAGGACATGCCCTTGGCTTCCAGACGCGAATAGATGAACGGTTTGAACAGCTCCAGCGCCATTTTCTTTGGCAGTCCACATTGATGCAGTTTCAACTCAGGACCAGTCACAATCACCGAACGACCCGAGAAGTCGACCCGTTTACCCAAAAGGTTCTGACGGAAACGACCTTGCTTACCTTTCAGCATGTCGGACAGTGATTTCAACGGGCGTTTGTTAGCCCCTGTGATCACACGACCACGACGACCGTTATCAAACAGCGCATCGACGGATTCTTGCAACATACGTTTTTCGTTACGCACAATAATGTCTGGCGCGCGCAGCTCGATCAGGCGTTTCAATCGGTTGTTCCGGTTGATAACCCGACGATACAGATCGTTCAGATCGGAGGTCGCAAAACGGCCACCATCCAGCGGCACCAGTGGACGCAGCTCTGGCGGGATCACAGGCACAACGGTCATGATCATCCACTCAGGACGGTTGCCCGACTCAATGAATGCTTCGACGATTTTCAAACGCTTGATGATCTTTTTAGGCTTCAATTCACCTGTGGCCACGGCCAGATCGGCACGCAGACCTTCAGCTTCGCCTTCCAGATCAATCTGGCTCAGCATTTCGCGGATCGCTTCAGCGCCGATACCGGCAGTGAAGGCATCCATGCCGTAGGCATCTTGCGCGTCCATGTGCTCTTCTTCGGACATCAACTGACCATACATCAGGTCGGTCAGGCCGGGTTCGATCACCACGTAGTTTTCAAAGTACAGAATGCGTTCCAGATCCCGCAGGGTCATGTCCAGCATCAGGCCAATACGCGATGGCAGTGATTTCAAAAACCAAATGTGCGCAACCGGGGCGGCCAACTCAATGTGGCCCATCCGTTCGCGACGCACTTTTTGCAGCGTAACTTCAACACCACATTTCTCGCAGACAACGCCGCGATATTTCATCCGCTTATATTTGCCACACAGACATTCATAATCTTTGATTGGGCCAAAGATACGCGCACAAAACAGACCGTCGCGTTCAGGCTTGAATGTCCGGTAGTTGATGGTTTCGGGTTTCTTGATTTCCCCGAAAGACCACGAAAGGATACGCTCGGGCGATGCCAGCGATACCTTGATTTCATCAAACACCTTAGGGGGTGTCAGCGGGTTAAACGGGTTGTTTGTCAGTTCCTGGTTCATTTTGATACCTCAAATTGGGTTGCAGATGGGTGGGGTGATTGGGGCATGCGCCCCTAGTCTTCACCCTCCGCATCCAGGAGTTCCATATTCAGGCCCAAACCGCGGACCTCTTTGACCAGCACGTTAAATGATTCCGGTACACCAGCTTCAAAGTTGTCTTCGCCTTTGACGATGCTTTCGTAAACCTTGGTCCGGCCTGCAACGTCATCCGACTTGACTGTCAGCATTTCTTGCAGCGTGTAGGCCGCGCCATATGCTTCCAGCGCCCAGACTTCCATTTCCCCGAAACGCTGGCCACCGAACTGAGCTTTACCGCCCAGAGGTTGCTGCGTGACAAGGCTATAAGGCCCAGTCGAACGTGCGTGGATTTTGTCATCCACAAGGTGGTGCAGTTTCAGCAGATACTTAACGCCAACAGTCACAGGGCGTTGGAATTGTTCACCCGTGCGGCCATCAAACAGGATCGACTGACCCGAGGTGCTAAAACCAGCGCGTGTCAGCGCATCGTCAACGTCACCCTCTTTGGCACCATCAAATACTGGCGTTGCAATCGGTACACCGCGTGTAACGTTGCTGGCGGCTGTCACCAACAGTTCGTCGTCCATGTCTTTGATGCCGTCATTATAGACATCGTCACCATAGGCGACTTTCATTGCATCCCGCACTGGTGTTAGATCACCATCACGACGATAGCCTTGCAGGGCCTCGTCAATTTCGATGCCCAGACCGCGCGCAGCCCAACCCATGTGAGTTTCCAGAATTTGCCCAACGTTCATACGCGATGGCACACCCAGCGGGTTCAAACAGAAATCAACCGGAGTCCCATCAGCCAAGAACGGCATGTCTTCCATTGGAACAACGCGTGAAATCACACCTTTGTTCCCGTGGCGACCCGCCATTTTGTCGCCAGGTTGCAGTTTGCGTTTCACCGCAATGAACACCTTGACCATTTTCATCACACCCGGAGGCAGATCATCGCCACGGCGCACCTTCTCAACCTTGTCTTCAAAACGGGCTTCCAACACGCGGATCTGCGCCTGATATTGCTCGTTCAGGGCTTCAACTTCGGCTGCGTCTTTTTCGTCACCCAGCGCCAGCTGCCACCATTGACCGCGCGACAGCATTTCCAGCAATTCTTCGGTGATTTCCGACTTCGGCTTAACGCCTTTCGGACCTTTCACCGCGGTTTTACCAAGGATCATGCCCTTCAGACGCGCATAAGTGTTCCGGTCTAGAATGTGCAACTCATCGTCACGGTCACGAGCAAGGCTTTCGACCTCTTCGCGCTCGATTTGCAAGGCACGTTCGTCTTTTTCCACACCATGGCGGTTAAAGACGCGGACCTCAACAACCGTCCCGAAATCACCTGGTTTAACCCGCAGCGATGTATCGCGAACGTCGGATGCCTTCTCACCAAAGATTGCACGCAGAAGCTTTTCTTCCGGTGTCATCGGGCTTTCGCCTTTTGGTGTGATTTTACCGACCAGAATGTCGCCCGGCTGAACTTCGGCACCGATATAAACGATACCGGCTTCATCCAGATTGCGCAGCGCTTCTTCGCCAACATTCGGAATATCACGGGTGATTTCCTCAGGGCCAAGTTTGGTATCACGCGCGGCGACTTCGAACTCTTCAATGTGGATCGAGGTGAACACGTCATCACGCACAATGCGCTCGGAGATCAGGATCGAATCCTCATAGTTGTAGCCATTCCACGGCATAAACGCGACGATGATGTTTTTACCCAGCGCCAGTTCACCCAGATCGGTGGAGGGGCCATCGGCAATCACTTCGCCTTTGCCAACCTTGTCACCAACTTTGATCAGCGGACGCTGATTGATGCAGGTGTTTTGGTTGGATCGCTGGAATTTACGCAGACGGTAAATATCAACGCCCGGATCACCAATTTCCAGATCTTGGGTCGCACGAACAACGATACGGTTGGCGTCGACTTGGTCAATCACACCACCACGACGGGCCATGATGGCCGCGCCAGAATCGCGTGCAACAACTTCCTCGATACCAGTGCCAACCAGCGGCGCTTCGGCCACCAGCAATGGAACCGCCTGACGCATCATGTTCGAGCCCATCAAGGCGCGGTTGGCGTCATCGTTTTCCAGGAACGGAATCAAGGATGCCGCAACGGACACCAGCTGTTTGGGGCTCACATCGATCAGGTCAACATTTTCACGTTGGCTGAGCAGATAGTCGCCAGATTTACGGCTGGACACCAGATCGTTCTCGAACCGGCCTTTGTCATCCAGATGCGCGTTAGCCTGCGCCACAGTGTGACGCATTTCTTCGGTGGCGGACATGTAAGACACTTCATCCGTCACCTGACCGTCAACCACCTTGCGATAAGGTGTTTCGATGAAACCATATTTGTTCACCCGTGCGAACGTCGCCAAGGAGTTGATCAAACCAATGTTCGGACCCTCGGGCGTTTCAATCGGACACATACGACCGTAGTGGGTTGGATGCACATCGCGCACCTCAAAACCAGCACGTTCGCGGGTCAAACCGCCAGGCCCAAGCGCGGACAGGCGACGCTTGTGCGTGACCTCGGACAGCGGGTTGGTTTGGTCCATGAATTGCGACAATTGGCTGGAGCCAAAGAATTCGCGAACCGCAGCAGCAGCCGGTTTGGCATTGATCAGGTCTTGCGGCATCACAGTGTCGATTTCGACGGATGACATCCGCTCCTTGATCGCACGTTCCATACGCAGCAGGCCAACGCGATATTGATTTTCCATCAATTCGCCAACCGAACGCACACGACGGTTACCAAGGTGGTCAATATCGTCAACGCCACCTTTGCCGTCACGCAGATCAACCAGTGCTTTGATGCAGGCCACGATATCTTCGCGGCGCAGCGTGCGTTGGGTGTCTTCGGCATCTAGCGCCAGACGCATGTTCATTTTTACACGGCCAACAGCGGACAGATCGTAACGTTCGCTATCAAAGAACAACGTGTCAAACAGCGCGGAAGCTGATTCAACGGTGGGCGGCTCGCCCGGACGCATGACGCGGTAGATGTCCATCAACGCGCTGTCACGACCCATGTTTTTATCAACCGCCAGCGTGTTGCGCATGTAGGGGCCGACATTCGTGTGGTCGATATCCAGAATTGGCAGCTCTGTGATGCCAGCGTCCATCAACTCTTTCAATGTGCCGCCGATCACTTCGCCTGCTTTGTCCAGCTCGTGAGTCAGCTCATCACCAGCTTCGACATAAATCGCACCAGTTTCCTCGTTGATGATATCCTTGGCGACATATTTGCCCAGAATTTGATCAATCGGCAGCAACAGGTTTTCAACCTTGCCCTCGTCAATCAGTTTTTTCACGGCGCGAGGCGTGATTTTCTTACCAGCCTCGGCAATCACCTTGCCGGATTTGGCATCCACCAGATCAAACAGCGGACGGGTGCCGCGCACACGATCAGGAAAGAACTTGGTGACCCAGCCCTTGTTCTTTTTCAGCTTGAAATTCACGGTGTCGTAATAGGCATCCATAATCTGCTCTTGGTCCAGACCCAGCGCATACAGCAGGGTTGTCACAGGCAGTTTACGACGACGGTCAATCCGTGCGAACACGATGTCTTTGGCGTCAAATTCAAAATCCAACCATGAGCCGCGATATGGGATAATGCGGCAGGTAAACAGCAGTTTACCGGAACTGTGGGTTTTGCCTTTGTCGTGGTCAAAGAACACACCGGGCGAGCGGTGCATTTGCGATACGATCACGCGCTCGGTGCCGTTCACAACGAAGGTCCCGTTTGGTGTCATCAAAGGCATATCGCCCATGAACACGTCTTGTTCTTTGATGTCTTTAACCGATTTCGCACCAGTATCCTCATGGATATCAAATACGATCAGACGCAAAGTAACCTTCAGCGGTGCCGAATATGTCATGTCGCGTTGCATACACTCTTCGACATCGTATTTTGGTTTTTCCAGAACGTATTTTACGAACTCCAGAATGGCTGTCTCGTTGAAATCCTTAATCGGGAATACCGATTGGAAAACACCGTTGATACCTTCACCATCCATTGGTGCCAGCTGATCGCCGGAATCAAGGAACAGTTTGTAAGAGGATTTTTGAACCTGAATCAGGTTCGGCATTTCCAGAACTTCACGGATTTTACCGTAATATTTACGCAGCCGCTTTTGGCCAAGATAAGATTGCGCCATCGGTATAGTCGCCTTTCACTTTGCTCGCGGGCACATTGGCTGTCGGGGCCACAGCTATGCGCCGCACACGCAACTGGATCATGGTCTATTCTCGCAAACCTCCCATTGGCTTGCTCTCGAACCGTGAACCAAGTCTTAGAAAAGGCTTATCTGTAAAAAGCCCTTGCTAAGACAGGTTCGGCTGAACCCAACAAATGTCGGATTCAGCCAGATTTTGTAACCAGCAGAACGCCGCAGCGCCCTGCCCTGAATTACTTCAG
>Ga0209345_10005991_pt1 | contig 11118 bp, 9 predicted proteins | sample Cruoilmetagenom7_FD_187294 | JGI IMG/M metagenome (GOLD analysis project Ga0209345, IMG submission 187294) | Oil polluted marine microbial communities from Coal Oil Point, Santa Barbara, California, USA - Sample 7 (SPAdes) (version 2) | ecosystem: Environmental > Aquatic > Marine > Oil seeps ...
CAAAAACGCAGGCTGCAAGCGTTTGTAAGTTGATATTGGAGAGATGTCAGAGTGGCCGAATGAGCACGCTTGGAAAGCGTGTGTACCGCAAGGTACCGAGGGTTCGAATCCCTCTCTCTCCACCATTTTCTATATAAACCAGAAAGTTACGGTTGATTTTTTGCTTCCACCTCATTTTGAGAATCATTAATATTCCCACGAAAAACACAGCATAACCTAATGACTATCAGTGTTGTTAGATGATAATAATTGACAGAATAAGCAATTGTAAGCAGCCTTTCTAGCCGCTCGCGGTGAGGTGTAATGGCGCTGAAGTTAAGCATTGTCTTCCTCTTCAATAGTAGGGGGGGTATGCGGAGTGAACTCCACTCTCTTGAAAAATATAGCAATGCTATTGTTCACAATCGCAGTGTAATGTTCAGGCCTAGGTCTGCTTGCTGTAACACATCAGGCCTGCTCAATAATGTGTTGGTATTTGCTTTGCCTAGTTCGCCGAGTAGGTCTAGGTTATATAAGAGAAATTGCAACGGATACAAAATACTTGTCATAAAAGTGCTAAGTCGTTATGAGTTCAAAGAGTGTAAGTAAACTATCGAGTCCTCAGTCATTATGATCAGAGCAGCTACAGTGGAACGTTAGTCTGTCAGTGATAGGAAGTTTTTTTTATCGGTGTGAGCTTTTTCTTATTAGCCATAGCAAGAGGCTTGGCTGCGGGGCGATACTATCCATGATTGCTCAAACGATGTTGCTTAAGGCCTGTCTTATGCGTGGAGGTACTATAGGATTTTCAACCTTGCTTGGGTTTTTAGTGGTTATATTATTAAAATGTTCAAATAATTAAGTCGTTTTAACCTGAAAATCATTCCTGTATCACCCTTTTTTTGTCATTAAACTGTCATCTAACCTAAATCATACTGACACTCTTTTGTGCGACATTGACGCTGAAAACTTGGCCTATTTGGCGTAAGACTTAAATGTTTATTACATAATAACTGGGGAATAAGATGTCTAAAAGAAAAATTTTATTAACAGCTACAATGGCAGCGGCGGCTGTTGCAGGCAGTGCTTATGCTGCATCACGTGACTATGTCAGTATTGTTGGTTCTTCAACAGTTTATCCTTTTGCAACAGTTGTTGCTGAGCAATTTGGTAAAGGTAGTGCGTTTAAAACACCTAAAGTAGAATCAACAGGTTCTGGTGGTGGTTTTAAACTATTTTGTGCTGGGGTTGGTGTTCAGCATCCTGATATTACTAATGCTTCTCGTCGTATGAAAAAGTCTGAGCTTGATTTATGTAAGAAGAATGGCGTTGCTGACGTTATAGAAATTAAGATTGGTTATGACGGCATTGCGATTGCGAACTCTAAGAAAGGCAAGGATTTTTCTTTAACAACAAGAGATATGTTTTTAGCACTAGCGAAAAACGTACCGGATCCTAAAGGCGGTGAGAAACTCGTTGCTAATCCATATAAAACATGGAAAGACGTTAATTTATCGTTGCCAGCAATTGATATTGAAGTGTTGGGTCCCCCGCCAACATCAGGCACTCGTGATGCCTTTGCTGAATTAGCAATGGAAGGTGGCTGTAAGAGCTATTCTTGGATTAAGCAGATAAAGACAGATTCAAAAAAAGCTAAAAAAGCAGGTGATAAAGTTTTAGCAAAAAAATTGAAGTCTAACTATAAAAGTATTTGTCATACAGTTCGTGAAGATGGTGCATATATTGAAGCTGGCGAAAATGACAACCTGATTGTACAAAAATTGACAGCTAACCCAAATGCAGTGGGTATCTTTGGTTTTAGCTTCCTTGATGAAAACTTAGATAAAGTCCAGGGTTCTGTTATCAACGGAGTAGAGCCAAAATTTGAAACTATTTCAGATGGTACTTACCCTATTTCACGTCCTCTTTACTTCTATGTGAAAAAAGCACATGTCAAAGTAATTCCAGGTGTTCAAGAGTTTATTGAATCGTTCACTAGCGATGCAGCTTATGGTGACGAAGGTTACTTATCTGAGCGAGGCTTGATTCCAATGCCTAAAGAGGAGCGTGCAGCATTTACTAAAGCTGCAAAAGAATTAATTCCTCTTTCATCTTTGTAAGAAAAAAAGACTAAGGAGAGTATCGGCAAGGATGCCTTTTGAATTTCTAAGTATCAATAAACTAGGGTGACGATGAGAATTTCACCCTAGTTTTTTTTAAACGCGAACTTAGGGATTAAAGAATATTAGTAAGGTCGGCCTAACGCCGAGAAGGAGTTGTAAAATGCAAGTGGATGTACTTTTTATTATTGTCATACTATTAAGCTTAGCCGCTTATTTCTTTGGGCGTCAACGAGCATTAAAAACAGCAGGTGGGCAGTTAAGAGGCTTACATTCTTTACCCTCATATTACGGTTTTTTTGCAGCAATTTGGAGTGGTTTGCCAGCAGTGCTGTTAGTTGCCGCGTGGGTTGTTTTTGAGCCGAGCATTATCACTAAAATAGTGGTTGCCGATTTACCAGAAGAAGTAACGGGTATAGGTCATGATCGTCTTAATTTAGTAGTTAATGATATACACAATTTAGTTCAAGGCAATTTAACAGCTAACGAGCCTAATATTCATATACAGGCGGCAGCTGAACAATATAGACATCTCCAAGCAACAAGCCATATTTTATTAACAATAATATCGTTAGCATTAGTCTTTGCTCTGGGTTTAATTGCGGTTAGAAAAATACATCCTGATTTGCGTGCACGTAATGCAGTTGAGGAATTGGTCAATGTGTTTCTCATTATTTGTGCGAGTATTGCAATTCTCTCAACGCTCGGTATTGTTTTATCAGTGTTATTTGAATCCATACGCTTTTTTCAACAGGTCTCTATTGATGATTTTTTGTTTGGTTTGACTTGGAGCCCACAAACAGCGATGCGAGAGGATCAAGTAGGATCAAGCGGTTCGTTTGGTGCGATTCCCTTATTTACGGGCACGTTACTGATTTCTTTTATTGCAATGATGGTGGCGGTACCAGTTGGGCTGATGTCAGCAGTTTATTTATCAGAGTATGCAAGTAATAGGGTTCGCGCTATCGCTAAACCACTTCTTGAGGTGCTTGCGGGTATACCGACGGTTGTATATGGATTTTTTGCAGCGCTAACGGTCGCTCCGTTACTTCGGGGTGTGGGTGAAAGCTTAGGGCTTGATGTTGCATCAGAAAGTGCCTTAGCAGCAGGTTTAGTGATGGGAATTATGATTATTCCACTGGTCTCCTCGTTGTCGGATGATGTTATTAATGCGGTACCACAATCGATGCGCGATGGTGCGTATGGACTAGGAGCAACCCAGTCTGAAACCATACGAAAAGTTATTTTCCCGGCAGCGTTACCGGGTATTGTTGGCGGTATTTTACTGGCAGTTTCTCGTGCGCTGGGTGAAACAATGATTGTGGTGATGGCAGCGGGCCTTGCTGCTAACTTAACAGCCAACCCATTAGAGGCCGTAACGACGGTGACCGTTCAAATAGTAACCCTGTTAACAGGTGATCAAGAGTTTGATAGCGCAAAAACGCTAGCAGCTTTTGCATTGGGCTTGGTGATGTTTGTGGTGACTCTTCTTCTTAACGTAATTGCGCTGCGTATTGTGCGCAAGTACAGAGAGCAATATGAATAAAACTAGCGGAAATAAAATAATGGGAAATAATAAATCGGATATGCCACCTCGTCGCACCATGGATGTTATTAATGCTGGGATGGAGAAACGTAAAAAGTCTGAGAAGCGTTTTCAGTTTTTAGGTCAAGCGTCTATTTTATTGGCGATAGGCTTTTTAGCCATGTTGCTGATTAGTATTAGCAGTAAAGGTTATGGGGCTTTTCAGCAGACCTATATCAAACTAGATGTTCTGGTGAATGCTGATCAGATAGATTCTGAAAAGCTCAATAAAGGTAATTACTCAGCGCTCATTAAAGCGAGTATAAGAAGTTTGTTTCCTGATGTTGATGGGCGTCGTGAAAAACGTCAACTTTATGGCTTGGTTAGCCAAAGTGCCGCTTTCAAATTAAAAGAGATGGTGATTGATGAGCCTGATTTAATAGGTCAATCGGTGGCAATTTGGGTGCTTGCAGATGATGAGGTTGATATGTTTTTTAAAGGGCATATAGATCGTAATGTAGAAGAAGATGCGAGACGTATAAAAAACACTCAAATTGAATGGATTGATCAGTTGGTGGCGCAAAAGCGGATGGAAAAACGTTTCAACACAACTTTTTTTAGTGCTGGGGATTCGAGGAACCCAGAATCAGCCGGTATTTGGGGGGCTGTGGTGGGTTCTTTTTACACTCTACTGGTGACTTTATTGTTGTCGTTTCCAATTGGTGTTGCATCAGCTGTTTACCTTGAAGAATTTGCACCCAAAAATAAGTTGACTGATTTTATTGAGGTGAACATTAATAACTTAGCGGCTGTGCCATCGATTATTTTTGGTTTACTAGGGCTGGCTATCTTTATCAGCTTTTTTGGGCTACCTCGTTCGGCTCCTTTTGTGGGTGGTTTGGTTCTTACTTTAATGACCTTGCCTACGATTATTATTTCTAGCCGTGCGGCATTAAAGTCGGTACCGCCATCAATAAAGCAAGCAGCGCTAGGGGTTGGTGCTTCTCCGATGCAGGCAGTTTTTTATCATGTGTTGCCATTAGCAATGCCGGGGATATTAACGGGTACGATTCTTGGCATGGCTCAAGCATTGGGTGAATCAGCGCCTTTGCTTATGATTGGTATGGTTGCCTTTATTGTAGATATACCTGCTGGTGTCTTTGACCCATCAACGGTTTTACCCGTGCAAATTTTTCTATGGGCAGATAGTCCCGAGCGAGCATTTTTAGAGCGCACGTCTGGAGCCATTATGGTGTTGCTGGGTTTCTTAGTGTTGATGAATGCGCTAGCGGTTATTTTAAGAAAGAAATTTGAGCGTCGTTGGTAGGCGAAGGTTCATGCCAGAGCAAAAAATTCAATACAGAGGTTAACAATGAAAACTGAACAGAAAAAAGAGCAAAACGAGTTGCTGGAAAATGAAATTCGTACAAAAAAAGCAATTGATCTCCAATCAAAAATACCCAAGATCGACCGCGAAAACCGTTCAACAGTGGGTGATGTCAGGCTGGAAGACCCACGGATGCGTTGTACAGATATTAATGTTTACTACGGCGACAAACATGCCATTAGAGACTTGAATTTAGATGTAGGGAAAAAAGAAATTTTAGCTATGATTGGGCCCTCAGGTTGTGGTAAATCCACCTTTTTACGTTGCTTGAATAGAATGAATGACACGATTGATATTTGCCGAGTGACAGGTACCATTGAAATGGATGGGCTTGATATTAATGACCACTCTATTGATGTTGTGCCGTTAAGGGCCAGTGTTGGTATGGTGTTCCAGAAACCTAACCCATTCCCAAAGTCTATACGTGAAAATATTCTCTTTGGACCTAAAATTCATGGCCTAGCGACCCATAAAGAGGACTTAGAAGAAATAGTTGTTAATAGCTTAAAAAAAGCGGGTTTGTGGAATGAAGTAAAGGATCGCCTTGATCAACCAGGAACTGGTTTGTCGGGTGGGCAGCAGCAACGTTTATGTATTGCTAGAACAATTGCTGTTGAACCCGAAGTAATTTTGATGGACGAACCTTGCTCTGCACTCGACCCCATTTCAACCGCTGCCATTGAAGAGCTTATGCTTGAACTACGTGAAAGTTTTTCTATTTGTATCGTCACGCATTCCATGCAGCAGGCAGCACGAGTATCTGATAGAACGGCCTATTTTCACCTCGGTGATATGATTGAAGTAGGCGAAACGAAGCAAGTTTTTAATGCACCATTACATCAATTAACTGAAGATTATATTACGGGCCGGTTCGGCTAGGCGAATAGGGAATGGATATGACAAAGACGCTTGAAGGGCATGCTGATCAACGTTTTGATGGTGAACTAAGTAGTCTTCACCTACATGTTTTGGAAATGGGAGGCTTGGCGCTTGATCAGAGTCGAATAGCACTACAGGCGATCTTAGGGCTAAATAAAGAGTTGGCCAAAAAGGTATTAGAGCGAGAGCCTGATGTTGACTCAATGGAAGACTCTATCGACAATAGTATTGTTGATTTGATTACGAAAAGAGGCCCCGTTTCTAGAGATCTAAGAATTACCATGGCCTTTTCTAAGGTTGTTGTTGATTTAGAAAGAATTGGTGATGAGGCGGCTAGGGTTGCTTATATCGTTGAATCCTTGTCTGATGAAAATCAGCCAAAACCAGCAAAGAACCAAATGCGTGATATTAGCACTATGGGTAAGCTAGCGTTGGGTATGTTGGAAACAGCAATGACCTCATTTAGCGAACTCGATACTGACTTGGCGGAAACACTATTAAATGCTGATGAAGAGTTGGATGCTGAATTTCAATCATCATTGCGCCACTTAACTACCTTTCTTCTTGAAGATGCGCGTAACCTTGGCCATACGATTAATATCACTTTGGTACTTAAATCCTTAGAGCGTCTTGGTGCGCATGCCGGTAATATTGCAGAGTATGTTATTTATCTTGTGCATGGTGTTAATGTGCGTAATGAACGACGTTCAGGCGACAAAAAAATATCGTAAGACTAATTACTTCAATTGGATGATTGTGAGTTAATCAGGTTTGGGTAACTTTCCATCAGCTACCGGTTTTGATTGATTATCGCTATCATTAGACCAGCCAAACAACTTATATAGAAATTTAAATACACGTTCGTTTAATGCCGCGCCATAGTTTATTCAGCATCAAATCATTAGTAAAATGAAAGTGCCAATAATGAAAAATCAGGGGTGTTGAATAGATGCCTAAACACTAGCAAATAGGGTAATGTCTTCGGTAATAGATCCTGTCAAATTTATAAAGGGGCACGTGTGCAGTGTTTAATAAGCACGCGACTGCAAGCGTTAGTCTGATGAGTTGTATCCGATAAGCTGCGGCCTATTAAAGCAGCAGAGATTTTGACTTCTAATATGAGGCGGTATTCAGTATAAACTGTTTGCCAAAGTTGAGATTTTCATACTATTTTCAACAACTTTAACTTTACTTATGTTGATAAAAGTGTTGATAGAAACCGCTATCATTAAGAAAATAACGGCACCAGATCCTAGTGATAATTTACTTTTAACCGTGAGGCTTCCGTTCATTTTAATGGTTCCATTTTGAATATATTTTTTCTTTATAAAATAAGGCCTTATTTTTTTTGGCTCATCTACGTCTGAACAAAAAAACCTAAATTGTAGCAACTATACTCGATAGTACGCAGCTATTTTTCGGCTGAAACTATACAAATTTTAGAGTTTTTATAAAGTTATTATGTGGGTTTTTGGGTGAAAGGGTTATTCCACCTTTGTTTCATGTTTTTTTCAGACATTACCTGTCCGCTGAATCAATATTTCTCACTTAAACTTAGAATTAAGGGTGAGCCAAAACAAAAGAATCAGGGGCTTTACTTTTATTGGCTTAAGTTGGTGAGAAACTCGGTTAGTTTTTCTTGTGCTAACTCATAGGTGGAATCTATATTATTGGCTATTTCACCATTGAGCACATTTAAACTTGTTAATATCTCCCGTGCTTCAGAAAAGCCCGTTTCAACCCCGCCACGAATAATGTCTATGAAAGCAGTTGCAGCATCTTCTTGATCAAGTTCTGGGTGTTGCTCTTGGTATTGGCTAAAAAAGGCTGTACTTAATGAAACAATACGGGTAGCCGTTGCGTCAGGGCTAACGTCTAAGCCTGAGTCGTAGGTATTTTGAATAGCATTTTCACCCAAGCTAGCCTGTAACACGTTATTAATACCGTCCAGCGCTGTTTTCAGCACTAAGGCTTGTGGGGAGCTGGCAATATTAGACTCAATCGTCGACTCAAGAATAGAGGAGTTTAGCTCTTTTTTAGCCACGTTTTTTGCATGAGCTAGTTCGGATACCTCTTGCCCCATGGGGGCATTTGTTGACTTATCAGTTGACTTATCAGTTGACTTATCAGTTGACTTGGCAAGTGTTTGAACCTGTTGACTGAACGTTAACGTTGTATCGTTGATCATATCAAACTCCTCATTATTTTAGGGTTATCACTCTGTATGTCGGCCTTTATCAATAATTCTTGAGGGCTTTATTACGAGCGGCTTCTTTTATATTAATTAAGCTAGTCGTATTTATTAAGAAATATTTACGGTTGCACCTTGAACTGAAAATAGCTGCTTAGCTCGCTTTTTGAAGGCGGTCGAATTGGTTCATGGCTAAGGCATAGAGCCATAAAATAGCTACCATGGTTACCCCATAAATTGATGGCACCATGGCAACATCGGCGTTGTTGAGTAAAAAAGGGCTGATTGCAATGGTGACACCGAGCATCGCATTTTGTGCGCCAACTTCAATGGATAAGGTTCTAGTTTGGCGCTTTTCAAGTTTTGATATCTTAGCAATGCAGTACCCTAGTGATATAGAGAGGAGATTCAAGCAAACAGTCAACAAGCCGACCTGCACGAAGTGTTGAAACCAAGTGCCGCCATTTTGCATGAAAATACCCATAATGAGGAAGGGCAAGAAAACACCGCAGCCTCTTCGGACCCATTGCTTAGAAGCGGCTGCAAAACGGGGTGCATACTGTAAAACTAACATGCCACAACTCACCGGAATAACGGTGATTAGCATGATTTGGCTGGCCGTTTTAAGGAAAGGTAAGCTGAGCTGAATAGTTTCATCATTGAAGTAAATCATACTCAGGTTAAGAACAATCGGTAGTGTGAAAACGGTGATCAAGCTTGAAATGCTGGTCATGGTGACAGATAAAGCGAGGTCTCCACGAGCAATAAGGGTAAACATATTTGACAATACGCCACCAGGGCAGAGGGTTAATAGCATAATGCCGATGGCTATCGCACCACTTAAATTCAACACATAACAAAGCATAAAGCCAAGCAGTGGCAACATGATCAATTGGCCCACTAAACCTGCTAATGCGGCCTTTGGAATCGTAAATACTCGGCTAAAATCTTGGATAGTAAGCCCAAGCCCCATGCCAAACATCAGTAAAGTGAGGAGAATAGTAACAAGGTAGCTGATCATAATATTCTTATAGTTATTTTGTATTAAGCGTAATGTTTTACCTCAGTTTTTTAACCTTAACAAGCAATCATTTTAAAAATTCTAATGAAGAAAACTGGGTTTTGCGGCTGTAACGTTTTTATTGCCATGATGCTAAGGCTTGAAAATATTTCACAAGACCCCATATATGAATTCACAGATAAACTTGATGGATAAAAGGTAATTTTAATGACTGAAACAATAGAAAAGAATGAGAAGCAAACACTAGGCTTTGAGGCAGAAACTAAACAAGTTTTAGATTTGGTGATTCATTCGCTTTATAGCAATAAGGAGATTTTTTTACGTGAGTTAGTTTCAAATGCATCTGATGCGGCTGATAAATTACGTTTTGCAGCACTGTCGGACGAAGGCTTGTATGAAGGAGATGGCGAACTGAAAGTTCGTTTAGCGGTTGATAAAGAAGCACGTACGTTGACGATTTCTGATAACGGCATTGGCATGACAGCGGATGAAGTTAAGAAAAATATCGGCACGATTGCTCATTCTGGGACTAAAAAGTTTTTCGAATCGTTAACCGGCGATGAAAGTAAAGATAGTCAGATGATTGGTCAGTTTGGTGTTGGCTTTTACTCTGGGTTTATTGTTGCCGATAAAGTTACCGTGGTCACACGAAAAGCAGGCGAAGATGAAGCCACGGGTGTTAAGTGGGAGTCTTCAGGTGAAGGCGAATACACCATTGAAACAACTGCAAAAGAAGCGCGGGGTACAGATGTTATTTTGCATCTAAAAGAAGGTGAAGACGAGTTTTTAGAAAGCTACCGTTTGCAATCAATAGTTCACAAGTTTTCTGAACATCTAGACATTCCTATTGTGATGAAAAATGAGAATAAGGATGAAGAGAAAGAAGATGAGCCTGATGATATTACCGTTAATAGCGCAACGGCATTGTGGACTAAAGCTAAGAATGAACTAAAAGAAGACGACTACCACGAATTCTATAAGCAAACACTGCATGATTATCAAGACCCATTGGCCTATACGCACAGTAAAGTGGAAGGTACCAACGAATACACATTATTGCTCTACGTACCGTCTAAAGCACCGTTTGATATGTGGGATAGAGAATCGACCAGTGGCGTAAAACTGTACGTCAAGCGTACTTTCATTATGGAAGGTGGCGAATTAATGCCGCGTTATTTGCGTTTCGTAAAAGGGATTATTGATTCTGATAGTTTGCCTTTAAACGTATCGCGTGAATTATTGCAACAAAGCAAGCAAATTGATTTGTTGAAGGCAGGGGCGGTTAAAAAAGTCTTGTCGTTGATTGAAGGCTTATCTAAAAAGCACCCTGAAAAATTTGACATATTTTGGGCTGAGTTTGGTTCAGTGTTAAAAGAAGGTCCAATCGAAGATACAAAAAACAAAGATCAAATTGCTAAATTATTGCGTTTTGCATCAACAAAAACAGATGGTAAGCAAACGCTAACCTTGCCTTCTTATATTGAAAACATGCAAGAAGGGCAAAGTAAAATTTATTATCTAACCGGTGGCGCATACGCAACGGTTAAAAACAGCCCGCACCTTGAAGTCTTTAAAAAGAAAGGTATTGAAGTGTTGTTATTAACCGATCATGTTGATGAGTGGTTAGTGCAACATATGCCTGAATTTGACGGTAAACCCTTACAATCTGTTGCCAAAGGCGACCTGGATTTAGCCGAGGTGAATAAAGACGATGCGACGGATGAGACACCTGACGATAAAAAGGATGATGAATCATTAAGCAGTACTTTGGAGCAAATTAAGACGACTTTAGATGGAAAGGTTAAAGACGTGCGCGTGAGCTCGAGGTTAACCGATTCCCCTGCCTGTTTAGTAGCAGATGAGCATGAAATGGGCGCGCATATGGAACGTATTATGAAAGCGGCGGGTCAAGATATGCCAGCGAGTTTGCCAACCTTTGAAATAAATGCAGACCATGCGCTTATTCAACGTTTAAAAGAAGAAACGGATGATGAGCGGTTTGCTGACCTTTCAAAC
>Ga0209345_10005992_pt1 | contig 11117 bp, 9 predicted proteins | sample Cruoilmetagenom7_FD_187294 | JGI IMG/M metagenome (GOLD analysis project Ga0209345, IMG submission 187294) | Oil polluted marine microbial communities from Coal Oil Point, Santa Barbara, California, USA - Sample 7 (SPAdes) (version 2) | ecosystem: Environmental > Aquatic > Marine > Oil seeps ...
CGCTTTGGTTGCGGGTTCCGCCGGTTCCGTGGGGTGCGCACGGCGGCGCAGCACCGACAGACCTTGGCGATAGGCCCAGATCGCCCCCGCCGCCAAGGCCAGCACCAGCCACGGGCGCACATCGCCGCCAGTCGCCAGCCGCAGCGACGCATCTTCGGGCAGCGTCAGATTGATCAGCACAACAACCAGCCACAGTCCGGCCAGCAGGCCAAGGCGCAGGCGAACCGGTGCGCCAAGCAACGCGCCAAACGCCCAGATCGCCACGCCGAGCAAAAATACCGCCAGCATTCAGTGCTTTCCCGTCGAGCCGAACCCACCATGGCCTCGGGCGGTTTCGGACAGGGTTTCAACGGTCACGAACCGACCCTGCACGACGGGCGCAATGATCGCCTGTGCGATGCGCTCGCCGTGGGCAATGGTATAGGGTGTATCGCCCAGATTGATCAAAGCGACACCCAGCGGCCCGCGATAATCGCTGTCGATCGTGCCGGGTGTATTGGGCAGGGTGATGCCGTGTTTCAACGCAAGGCCCGAGCGGGGCCGTACCTGCATCTCATAGCCTTGCGGGATCTCGACCCGCAGGCCGGTCGGCACGATCAGCCGTTGCATCGGTTGCAAAGTGATCCCGGCCGCTCTGTCTTTGGCCGCAAGGTTCGCCCGCAGATCTGCCCCCGCCGCGCCAAGCGTCTCGTAACTGGGCAGCGCGATTTCGGGGTCGGCCCAATCCTCACGCAGGGTTTTGATGATCACGCTCATGCTGTCCCCACAAGAGTATCCGCGATGCGCTGCGCAAGCCGCTTGGCGACATCGGCTTTGGGCATCCGTGGCCAGTCCTCGACCGAATCGGCCTTGATCAGATGCACGGCGTTTTCCGAACCGCCCATGATGCCGGTCGCCGGTGAGACGTCGTTGGCGACGATCCAGTCGCAGCCTTTGCGCTCGCGCTTGGCTTGCGCGTGGGCGACGACTGTTTCGGTTTCAGCGGCAAAGCCCACCACCAGCGGTGGGCGCTGGGCGTGGCGGCTGATTGTCGCCAGAATGTCGGGGTTCTCGGCAAATTCTAGCACCGGCAACGCACCGGCCTGTTTTTTCATCTTTTGACCGGCCTCGTTTTTCACCCGCCAGTCAGCAACCGCAGCCGCGAACACGGCGGCATCGGCGGGCAATGCCCCCTCGACCGCGTTCAGCATCTGTTGTGCGGTCTCCACACGGATGACATCGACACCTTGGGGCGCTGGCGTGCTGGCCGGGCCGGTGACAAAACTGACCCGCGCGCCCAGATCACGCAGCGCGGCGGCGATGGCCCCGCCTTGCTGCCCCGAGGACCGATTAGCGATATAGCGCACCGGATCAATCGGTTCATGTGTCGGGCCCGAGGTCACAAGGATATGTTTGCCGCGCAATGGCCCGTCCAACAACGCCGCCTCGATTGCGCCCAGAATGGCACGGGGTTCGGCCATGCGACCGGGGCCATGCTCGCCGCAAGCCATATCGCCGGTGTCGGGGCCGACCGTCAGCACGCCGTCACCGTGCAGGGTCGCCAGATTGCGCTGTGTCGCGGGATGCTCCCACATGCGGACATTCATCGCCGGAGCGATCAGCACAGGCTTGTCGGTCGCCATCAACAGGGTCGAGGCCAGATCATTGGCGTGACCCTGCGCTATCTTGGCCATCAGATCGGCGGTACAGGGGGCCACGACCACCAGATCCGCCGCGCGGGACAGTTGGATATGCCCCATCTCGGCCTCGGCCGTCAGGTCGAACAGGTCTTGATGCAGCGGTTCACCAGCCAGCGCCGCCACCGATAGCGGCGTGACAAATTCCGCCCCTGACCGCGTCAGAACAGGTGCGACACTGGCCCCTTGTCCGCGCAACAGGCGGATCAGCTCCAGCGATTTATAGGCTGCGATCCCGCCGCCGATGATCAATAGAATGCGTTTTCCTGCCAGCATATCAGCCTCCGCCTTCGGTTCGGAACAGGTGTATTGACGGGGCAGGGGGTTGGCAACACTGGCGAGCCATCACCATCAGCCTTCTCCCAAACCGCTCGCTTGTTCAGGTCATAATGACTCATCCGAGGAAACGAGCCTGCTGGCGCTGATTGCAAGGTCGATACGAGGACCAGAGTGGAAGAGCGTCGTCGAATCAGGTGTAAGGGCTTGTTTCTAACCAAGCTGTGCCCTTTCTGGGAATTGGCGTCGGGTCTGTTTTGATCACTCTTACCGCTCGGAATTGCCTAAAGCGGTGTGCGGGTGTCAAATCACGACTAAACCCCCTTGATTTCCCGACGCGCCTGCAATAATCCCCGCTCAGGCTTAGGAGTTTAGCTCAGTTGGTAGAGCATCGGTCTCCAAAACCGAGGGTCGTGGGTTCGAGTCCCCCAACTCCTGCCAAGCCTTTTTCCCGCATCGCAAAATCTGTTGCAAAAGTGTTGCACAAAGCTACGGCCTTGGCGAGTTCATGCTTGTGAACTGGACGCAGGGTTGAACTCTGACAACTGCGGGCGTATCTGACCGACAATTGCTGCATGGCGTCATGCAGCCCGAAATATTCGCCCAGAGGTGCCCCATGGCCAGGACCAATCCACTGACCTTCCTACAACAGGTGCGCTCCGAAACCGCCAAGGTTACCTGGCCGTCGCGTCGTGAAGTGGGCGTCAGCACGATCATGGTTCTGGTTCTGACGACGCTGACAGCGGTCTTTTTCTTCCTTGTAGACTTCTTGATTCGGTCGGGTCTCGGCTTTGTTCTGGACATGGTCAGCTAAGGCACCACCAAGGCGTGCGGTGGCGCGAAAGTGCCTCCAACCCCTTGAATTGTGTCACAGACGCCGATAAAGGCTGCATCAACACCCGACATGACAAAGCGCACCGATTCGGTGCGCACATTTTTTGTCTGCCGGTCAGCAACGATCCAGCACCCCGCAAGGGTCTGATCGCAAACGGAATTTTACGGCAGCCCCTGCTGCCGACAATAGGTGAAACGTATGGCCATGCGCTGGTACTCGGTGAGCGTACTTTCGAATTTCGAAAAAAAGGTCGCCGAGGCGATCCGTACCGCAACTGCGGAAGCTGCGCTTGAGGACGAGATCGACGAAGTTCTGGTTCCGACCGAGGAAGTCATCGAGGTTCGCCGTGGCAAGAAAGTAACCTCCGAGCGTCGCTTTATGCCGGGCTATGTTCTGGTCCGCATGGAGATGAACCCGCGCACGCAGCATCTGGTCAGCTCGATCAACCGCGTCACGGGGTTCTTGGGGCAGGGCGGCAAGCCAAGCCCGATGCGCGACGACGAGGTCAACCTGATCCTCAACCGTGTCGAAGAAGGCCAGGAAGCACCGCGCAACCTGATCCGCTTTGAGGTTGGCGAGAACGTCAAGGTTTCTGACGGGCCGTTCGACGGCTTCTCGGGGATGGTCGAGGAAGTCGATGACGAGAATGGTCGCCTGAAGGTGATGGTCTCGATCTTTGGCCGTCCGACGCCGGTTGAATTGGAATACACCCAGGTCATGAAGGTTTCATCCTGAGGTGATCGCGTGGGAGGCAGGCGTCCGATATATGCGGGCGACGGGCCGGACCACTAAGCATGTCTGTGCGGGCTAAGCGTAACAGACACTGACGAAAAGGAGCGGCCACATGGCCAAGAAAATCGTAGGGCAGCTGAAGCTGCAAGTGAAGGCGGGGCAAGCCAACCCTTCGCCACCCGTGGGTCCAGCCCTCGGTCAGCGCGGCATCAACATCATGCAGTTCTGTAAGGACTTCAACGCGAAGTCGGCAGACATGGAGCCGGGTTCGCCGATTCCAGTCGTGATTACCTACTACCAGGACAAGTCGTTCAGCATGGTTCTGAAGACCCCGCCTGCGTCGTGGTATCTGAAAAAAGCTGCTGGCCTGAAGCCTGAAGGCAAGCGTGCGCGCGCCAAGGGGTCCGTAACCCCGGGTCGTGAAGTCGCTGGCACCGTGACGGTCGCACAAGTCCGTGAAATCGCAGAAGCGAAGATGAAAGACCTGAACTCGGTCGACATCGAGGGCGCAATGCTGACCATCGTCGGTTCGGCGCGGTCGTGCGGTATTGAGGTTAAGGGGTAAGTCATGGCGAAGCTTGGAAAACGCACCCGCGCGGCGCGCGAAGCCTTCGCTGGTAAAGCGAACCTTTCCGTCGAAGACGCGATGAACCTGGTCAAAGGCTCTGCCGTGGCCAAATTCGACGAGACCGTCGAAATCGCCATCAACCTCGGGGTTGACCCGCGCCACGCAGACCAGATGGTTCGCGGCGTTGTGTCGCTGCCGAACGGCACGGGCAAGACCGTGCGTGTTGCTGTGTTTGCCCGTGGCGCAAAGGCTGATGAAGCCCGCGAAGCCGGTGCAGACATCGTTGGCGAAGAAGACTTGATGCAGGCTATTCAGGGCGGCGAGATCAACTTTGATCGTTGCATCGCAACCCCTGACATGATGCCGATCGTTGGTCGTCTTGGTAAGATCCTTGGTCCCCGTAACCTGATGCCGAACCCAAAGGTCGGCACGGTAACGATGGACGTCGCAACGGCCGTGGCGAATGCCAAGGGCGGCGAGGTCCAGTTCAAGGTCGAGAAAGCCGGCGTGATCCACGCAGGTGTTGGCAAAGCCTCGTTCAGTGCTGAAGCTTTGGCGCAAAACGTCCGCGCCATGATTGACGCCGTGATGAAAGCCAAGCCAACGGGCGCCAAAGGCACCTATATGCGCAAGATTTCGATTTCGTCGACGATGGGTCCTGGCGTCAGCCTTGATCTGGACTCTGCAAGCGGGCAATAAGCCCACAGAATACCCGATCCTTTGGGGTCGGGTTGGCGGGGCGCACGCGCCCTGTCCTGTCCGAGACGGTGGGTGTCTGATGGTTTCGACCCGATGACGTAATTCCTGCCTGAGATGGGAACGAGACAAATTTGGTCGGGGAACTTTCCTCGGGCGGTATTGGCCTCGGCTCCTTTCGGACCCGAACGTCCCGGTTCACCGGGGCACAAATGAGCCGGGGGGCAACCCCCATACTTGGAGTAAACCTGTGGATAGAGCACAAAAAGAAAATTTGGTCGACGAACTCGGCCAGATCTTTGAAAGCTCTGGCGTAGTTGTGGTTTCACACTACGCGGGCCTTACGGTTGCCGAGATGCAGGACCTGCGCGCGCAAATGCGTGAAGTTGGTGGGTCCGTACGCGTTACCAAGAACAAGCTCGCCAAGATCGCCCTTGAGGGAAAGCCCTGCGCAAGCATTGCTGGCCTTCTGACGGGTATGACCGTTCTTGCCTATTCCGAAGATCCCGTCGCTGCGGCGAAGGTGATCGACAGCTACGCCAAGACCAACAAAAAGTTGGAAATTCTTGGCGGTGCAATGGGTGAGACCGCTCTGGACCAGGCTGGTGTTAAGGCCGTGGCACAAATGCCGTCGCGTGAGGAGCTTATTGCTTCGATCGTTGGCTGCATCGGCGCCCCTGCTTCGAACATCGCTGGTGCTATTGGCGCGCCTGCTTCGAACATCGCAAGCATCCTCTCCACTTTGGAGGAGCGGGAAACCGCTTGAGCAATTGAAGGACCGCATGTGGGCATGATGCCCCTTGCCGGAACACACCCTTGACTGAATGAATGGACACCAAAATGGCTGATCTAAAAGCACTCGCCGAAAGCATCGTCAACCTGACCCTGTTGGAAGCCCAAGAACTGAAAACCATCCTCAAGGACGAGTATGGCATCGAGCCCGCAGCTGGCGGCGCTGTAATGATGGCTGGTCCTGCTGGTGGCGACGCTGGCGCTGCCGAAGAGAAGACCGAATTCGACGTCGTTCTTCTGGAAGCTGGCCCGAACAAGATCAACGTGATCAAAGAAGTTCGCGGCATCACCGGTCTTGGCCTGAAAGAAGCCAAGGATCTGGTCGAAGCTGGCGGCAAAGCTGTTAAAGAGCAGGCTCCTAAAGCCGAAGCAGAAGAAATCAAAGCGAAGCTGGAAGCAGCTGGCGCCAAGGTTGAACTGAAGTAATCGGACGGGGTGCAAGGCACCCTGACCTGAAAAATTGGCTGGGTCCGGCAATGCCGGGCCCGGCCTGCGCTGTTTTTGGTGGGCGGTTCGTATCCCTTTGTGGCCGGACCGTCCTCCAGAAGCAGCTTGGGCTCGGGAGCTGACCGGTGGGACGGTCGGCAGGAATGGGGTCCAGCTTCTGTTTCGCATAGGTCACTGCCGCCGAGGCCCAACGGCTGGAGTGTCCGCGAAAGATTGAAAGGTTATACCTGCATGGCTCAGTCCTATGTTGGCCAAAAGCGCATCCGCCGGATGTTTGGCAAGATCCGTGAAGTTCTGGAAATGCCCAACCTGATCGAGGTTCAGAAGTCGTCCTACGACTTGTTCCTGCGTTCGGGCGACAGCCCCACTCCGCTGGACGGCGAAGGCCTGATGGGGACATTCCAGTCGGTCTTCCCGATCAAGGATTTCAACGAAACTGCCGTTCTGGAGTTCGTGAAATACGATCTGGAAAAGCCAAAGTATGACATCGACGAGTGTCAGAGCCGTGACATGACGTTCTCGGCTCCGCTCAAGGTGACGCTGCGCCTGATCGTGTTTGATATCGACCCTGATACCGGTGCCAAGTCGGTCAAGGACATCAAAGAGCAAGAAGTGTTCATGGGCGACATGCCTTTGATGACGCCAGTCGGCACGTTCATCGTGAATGGCACCGAGCGCGTGGTCGTCAGCCAGATGCACCGTTCGCCGGGCGTATTCTTTGATCACGACAAGGGCAAAACTCACTCGTCGGGCAAACTGTTGTTCCAGTGCCGCATTATCCCCTATCGCGGTAGCTGGTTGGACTTTGAATTCGATCCTAAGGATCTGGTGTTCGCACGCATCGACCGTCGCCGCAAACTGCCGGTGACAACGCTGCTCTATGCACTGGGCATGGATCAGGAAGACATTGTCTCGGCCTATTATAACAAGGTTTCGTACCGTCTCGAGAAGAACCGTGGTTGGGTCACCAAGTTCTTCCCCGAGCGCGTTCGCGGCACCCGTCCGACGATGGATCTGGTGGACGCCGGCACCGGTGAGGTCATTCTTGAGGCCGGCGAAAAAGCCACGCCTCGTTTGGTCAAAAAGTGGATCGACGACGGCAGCATCACCGATCTTCTGGTCCCGTTCGAGCATGTGTTGGGTCGTTTCGCGGCTGAGGACATGATCAACGAGGAAACCGGCGAGATCTGGATCGAAGCCGGCGACGAGTTGACCTGGGAACTGGATAAAGAAGGCGAAGTCAAAGGCGGCTCGCTCAAGACGTTGCTGGATCAGGACATCACCGAGTTTTCGGTGCTGGACATCGACAACGCCAATATCGGCCCCTACATCCGCAACACGCTGGCCGCTGACAAGAACATGAACCGCGATCAGGCGCTCATGGATATCTACCGCGTCATGCGTCCGGGTGAGCCACCCACCGTTGATGCGGCGTCGGCCCTGTTCGACACGCTGTTCTTTGATAGCGAGCGCTATGATCTGTCGGCCGTTGGTCGTGTGAAGATGAACATGCGTCTGGTGCTCGATGCGCCCGACACCCAGCGCACCCTGCGCAAGGATGACATCATCGAATGTATCCGTGCGTTGGTCGAACTGCGCGACGGTCGTGGCGAAATCGACGACATTGACCACCTCGGCAACCGCCGTGTGCGTTCGGTCGGCGAATTGATGGAGAACCAGTATCGTCTGGGTCTGTTGCGCATGGAGCGTGCGATCCGCGAGCGTATGTCGTCGGTCGATATTGACACCGTCATGCCTCAGGATCTGATCAACGCCAAGCCAGCCGCCGCTGCGGTCCGGGAATTCTTCGGCTCCAGCCAGCTGTCGCAGTTCATGGACCAAACCAACCCGCTGTCCGAGGTAACGCACAAGCGTCGCCTTTCGGCGCTTGGCCCTGGCGGTCTGACCCGCGAACGTGCCGGCTTTGAGGTGCGCGACGTTCACCCGACCCACTATGGCCGGATGTGTCCGATTGAAACGCCTGAGGGTCAGAACATCGGTCTGATCAACTCGCTGGCCACCTATGCCCGCGTGAACAAATATGGCTTCATCGAGACCCCGTATCGCAAGGTTATCGACGGCAAAGTGACCGACGAGGTTGAATACCTCTCGGCCACCGAGGAACAGCGCCACGTCATCGCGCAGGCCAACGCCACGCTCGATGAAAACGGCGAGTTCATCAACGAGCTGGTCTCGACCCGCAAGGGTGGCGACTTCATGCTGAACCCACGCGAAGTGATCGACATGATCGACGTTTCGCCGAAACAGCTGGTCTCGGTTGCAGCCTCGTTGATCCCGTTCCTTGAAAACGACGACGCCAACCGCGCTCTGATGGGCTCGAACATGATGCGTCAGGCCGTGCCGTTGCTGCAAAGCGATGCGCCACTGGTCGGCACCGGCATCGAGGGTATCGTTGCCCGCGACTCGGGGGCGTCGATCATGGCGCGCCGTGCCGGTATCGTTGAGCAAGTGGACGCGCAGCGTATCGTTGTGCGCGCGACCGAGATGCTGGAACCCGGTGAGCCGGGCGTCGACATCTACCGTCTGCGCAAGTTCAAACGCTCGAACCAGTCGTCCTGCATCAACCAGCGTCCACTGGTGAAAGTCGGCGAAACCGTTGTGCGTGACGAAGTCATTGCTGACGGCCCGTCGACGGATATGGGCGAATTGGCCGTGGGTCGTAACATCGTCGCGGCGTTCATGCCGTGGAACGGTTACAACTACGAAGACTCGATTTTGATCTCCGAGCGGATCCTCAAGGATGACGTCTATACCTCGATCCACATCGAGGAATACGAAGTCGCCGCCCGGGATACGAAACTGGGCCCAGAAGAGATCACGCGCGACATCCCCAACGTCGGCGAGGAAGCCCTGCGCAACCTCGACGAGGCTGGCATCGTGTACATCGGCGCCGAAGTTCAGGCGGGCGACATTCTTGTCGGCAAGATCACGCCCAAGGGCGAAAGCCCGATGACACCGGAAGAAAAGCTGTTGCGGGCGATCTTTGGCGAGAAAGCCTCGGACGTGCGCGACACCTCGATGCGTCTGCCGCCGGGTGCCTATGGTACAGTCGTCGAAGTACGGGTGTTCAACCGTCACGGCGTCGACAAAGACGAACGCGCCTTGCAGATCGAGCGTGAGGAAATCGAGAGCCTGTCGCGCGACCGCGATGACGAAATGGCGATCCTTGACCGCAACATCTACTCGCGTCTGCGGACCCTGATCCTCGGCAAGACTGCCGTGAAAGGCCCCAAAGGCGTGCGGCCGAACACCGTAATCACCGAGGATATGCTCGACGGGCAACTGTCGCGTGGGCAGTGGTGGCAGCTTGCGCTGGAGGAGGAATCCGAGGCGCAAGAGGTCGAGGCGCTGAATGCTCTCTATGAGCAGCAAAAGCGTCAGTTGACGCTGCGGTTCGATGACAAGGTCGAAAAAGTCCGTCGCGGCGACGATTTGCCACCGGGCGTGATGAAGATGGTCAAAGTCTTCCTGGCTGTTAAGCGCAAGCTCCAGCCGGGCGACAAGATGGCCGGTCGTCACGGCAACAAAGGTGTTGTCTCCAAAGTGGTGCCCGAAGAGGACATGCCATTCCTTGCGGATGGCACGACCGTTGACCTTGTGCTGAACCCGCTGGGTGTGCCGTCGCGTATGAACGTCGGTCAGATCCTGGAAACGCACATGGGTTGGGCGCTGCGTGGTCTGGGCATCCAGATCGACGAAGCCCTGCAAGAGTATCGCCGCAACGGCGACATGACTCCGGTACGCGACACGATGCGTCTGGGGTATGGCGACCAGGTCTATGACGATGCATTCGGTGATATGGACGACGAAGGCCTTGTCGAGGCTGCATCGACAGTGACCAAAGGTGTGCCGATCGGGACGCCGGTGTTCAACGGTGCCAAAGAGGCCGATGTCAACGACGCGCTGCGGCGTGCCGGGTTCAATGAATCCGGTCAGTCGGTGGTGTTCGACGGTCGCTCGGGCGAGCAATTCGCCCGCTCGGTCACCGTTGGCGTCAAGTACATGCTCAAGCTGCACCACCTTGTCGACGACAAGCTGCACGCGCGCTCGACCGGTCCGTACAGTCTGGTCACCCAGCAACCGCTGGGCGGTAAGGCACAGTTCGGTGGTCAGCGTCTCGGGGAAATGGAGGTCTGGGCCCTTGAGGCATACGGCGCCGCCTATACCCTGCAAGAGATGTTGACGGTCAAGTCGGATGACGTGGCAGGCCGGACCAAGGTCTATGAGTCGATCGTCAAGGGCGAGGACAATTTCGAGGCCGGCGTGCCCGAATCCTTCAACGTGCTGGTGAAGGAAGTCCGCGGCCTCGGCCTCAACATGGAACTCCTGGACTCGGAGGAAGAGGGATAACGGTGCGTGCCAGCACGCACCCTACGCAACAGTCGTAGGGTGCGTGGTTTCCACGCACCGTCCGCCCCATCCCCCGACGCCATTTCAAGGAATGTAGTATGAACCAGGAACTGACCACCAACCCGTTCAACCCGCTGGGTGCGCCAAAGCAATTCGACGAGATCAAGGTCTCGCTGGCGTCGCCCGAGCGTATCCTCAGCTGGTCGTTTGGCGAGATCAAAAAGCCTGAAACGATCAACTACCGGACCTTCAAGCCCGAGCGCGACGGCCTGTTCTGCGCCCGGATTTTTGGCCCGATCAAAGATTACGAATGCCTCTGCGGCAAATACAAACGCATGAAATATCGCGGCGTTGTCTGCGAGAAATGCGGTGTCGAAGTCACGCTGCAAAAGGTCCGCCGCGAGCGGATGGGCCACATCGAGCTGGCAAGCCCCGTTGCGCACATCTGGTTCCTCAAGTCGCTGCCATCGCGCATCGGCCTGATGCTGGACATGACCCTGCGCGACCTTGAGCGCATTCTGTATTTCGAGAACTACGTCGTGATCGAGCCCGGTCTGACCGAGCTTGGCTATGCCCAGTTGCTGACCGAGGAAGAGTACCTCGATGCGCAGGACCTCTATGGTACAGACGCCTTCACCGCCGGTATCGGCGCCGAGGCGATCCGTGAAATGCTGGCCGCCATCGACCTGCAGGCCGAAGCTGACAAGCTGCGCGACGACCTCAA
>Ga0209345_10005993_pt1 | contig 11113 bp, 7 predicted proteins | sample Cruoilmetagenom7_FD_187294 | JGI IMG/M metagenome (GOLD analysis project Ga0209345, IMG submission 187294) | Oil polluted marine microbial communities from Coal Oil Point, Santa Barbara, California, USA - Sample 7 (SPAdes) (version 2) | ecosystem: Environmental > Aquatic > Marine > Oil seeps ...
CTTTTAGGCTGTTTTTTATTTCTATCATTAGCTTTGGATTATTAGTTTCCTGTAAAGTTCAGGATTTGCCATCTCCTGAGCTGGATGTTGTTGAACAGCTGGAACAAGAGTTCATCTTTATTTCAGATCGCTATGAGATTAACGAAGGTGAATGTACATTTTTGCGATGGGAAGTTATAGGAGGATATGAAGTATTATTCGATGGCGAAGTGCTTCCCATAACAGGCGAGATGGAGATCTGTCCCCCTGAGACCCGGATTTATGTGCTTGGGGTTGACATGGGTACGCATGTGGAGGAGAGCATTCTTGAGATCATCGTCCAACCAGTAGAAGGTCAAACAGAAGATGAACTGAGAGAAGCAGAAGCAGAGGAATCTTCAGAAAAGACACATCCAATACACGACAGGCCTGAGGTCATCCCTGGTAGGCCTGCTTATCAAGCCAGCACCTGGATACACACCAGTGGACCTCCAGGTGGATTGGGATATGACATTCGGATGGATCCCCGTAATCCCGATGTAATGTATGTCACCGATGCCCTGGCCGGTGCATTTAAAAGCCTGGATGGAGGTGAGAACTGGTTCCCGATCAATAATGGGATCACCACGAGGACAGGTCGATCTGGGGACGCGATCCCGGTTTTCAGCCTGACGGTTGATCCCAACAATCCAGATACGCTATGGATTGGAACCCAATTTGGCGGAAGCGTGTTCCGGAGTGATGATGCCGGTCTGAACTGGCGCTCAATGAGCAATGGGATCATTGAAAGAGGACTGACGATCAGAGGACTTTCTGTTCAACCAGGGAACTCTAATGTAGTTTACCTGGCTGGAGAGATCTCCAGCTGGGAATGGAATAACGAGATCCCACTCCCAGGCATCGGCCTGGATATGACGAAGGGGGCTGTTTATAAAACTACCAATGGCGGTGAAAATTGGTCACGGATCTGGCTAGGCGATAACCTTGCCAGATATATCTGGATCCATCCAGATAACACAGATATTCTCTATGTTTCTACAGGTATATTTGACCGGGAGGCCGCCAACAGTGATCCTGTTGCCTTGGATCCTGGCGGTGTTGGTATTTTGCGAAGCCGGGATGGTGGTAGCACCTGGGAGGTACTCGGTGTAAAAAACGGATTCAGAGAGAATGAACTTCAGATCGGGTCTCTGTACATGCACCCTGAAAATCCAGAAATTTTGATCGGAGCGGCTGCAAACGATTCGTATCTCTGGGCGTTGGGTTCGCCGCTTGGAGCCATTTATCTAACCACAGATGGCGGAGACTACTGGGAGAGAGTTCTGGAATTGGATAATGCAAGCACAGTAGAGATATGTACTAGTGACCCCAATGTGGTTTATGCCGGATCAATCGATGGAATTCACCGCAGTGATGATGGCGGGCATTCCTGGAAGGAGACGATGGGTTCCTTTTGGGGGACAGAAGATGTTCTGGCGGGTTTCCCAATTGATATGCTTTGTGACCCGGAAAACCCGATGCGGATATTTGTCAACAATTACATAGGTGGTAACTTTCTCAGTGAGGATGGCGGTGTTAACTGGAAGTTGTTTAGCAAGGGCTATACAGGCGCAATAGTTAAGCAGGTGGATGTCTCTTATGTTGATCCAGGACATGTTTACAACGCCAGCCGGATGGGTGTATTTACCAGTGAAGATGGTGGAGAAAACTGGACTGGCACAGCCCATTTCCCCGCTCGGGCGCCGGAAGCGATCATCGTAGCCGTGGATAGATTTGATAGTGATCATATCCTCGCCGTTATTGCTGATGCTGGACCATACCCATTGACTAGTTGGGATGGTGGGAACAGTTGGGCACCTGTGGATTCTGAATTCTTTCAAGGAGGCCCAGAGGAAATTGGAATGTTCACAGATATTGCCTTTAGCCCGTTTGATCCTATGATTGTTCTGGCAACATCAGGGACTGAGGCATGTTCTACTACATTTGAACTATGTGCGCTGGAACCGGGATTTGGTATCTTCCGGTCAACTGATAGGGGCTTAACCTGGTCGCGATCAGGCCTCACAGATGTTCATGTGATCGATTTGAAATTTGTTAACGAATCTTTGGTTTACGCAGTTGCCTATCCTGATATCATTTACCGATCAGAGGACGGTGGGCAAAGCTGGGAAATTATTGCGAAGGATATCATGCCAGAGATTGCATTCGATACGGGAACCGACCCGGATTTGATAAAACAGTATTCAATCCTATCGATTGCTGTTGATCCCTACGACAATCAGCGGTTATTAGTTGGTTTTAAGGATGGTGGAGTAAAGCTGAGTACAGATGGTGGAAAAAAATGGGAAACTGCGGCCGCGGGCCTGTTTCCAGAACTATCCGCAGATGTGCTTGTGGCAGATCCAGCTCACCGGGGTGTATTCTATCTGGGCAGCGCTAATTTTGGGATCTTCTACTCTATTGATTCGGGATTTACCTGGACTATGCTGAATAACGGATTGACCAATCGCAATGTTACCGATCTGGTCCTATCTGGAGATGGCAGCGTGTTGTATATGGCAACAGATGGAGCCGGGGTATTTCAGCTTGGCTATATTGGAAATCAATAAAATATCTGGTTTTGATCTGAGCTTTTTTTCTGATTGGTTTTTGTGCATATCACTATCAGACAATGTCATTCCCATAACGCAATTTTTAGATGGCAGTTTCCTAATTCTGGCTGAATATGGAGAAGATCTCATCCTAAAAGTGCTCCGGAGGTAAGTGATGAAGAAGGGCTTAGCGTGCATATTGCTCGTTCTGTTAAGTGGTTGTGTTAACCGGTTTACCGGATTATCCGGGGTTGTTATTGATGAAAAGAGAAGACCTGTTGCGGGGGCGGTGGTTCGGATCCAGACCACGGAGATCGAGACTATCTCAGATGAGGATGGATACTTCGTGCTGGCAGACCTGCCGCCGGGCGAGGAGTTTTTTGTCACAGCCTGGTCGTCTGGTTTTTTTATCGTGGGCGCGGCGGCTCAACCTGGGGATAAAAATATCGAGATTGAACTCCACGCTCATTCGGCAGAAGATAACCCGGACTATGTCTGGCTGCCCTCAGAGTTTCACCCTGGCGCGGGAGAAGATCAAGGCTGCGCGGCCTGCCACAGCAACGTCGGGTCTGCGGATAACACGATGCTCCCGGTGGACGAATGGCTGCTGGATGCACATTCCCAATCGGCCCAAAACCCGCGCTTCATCACTATGTACAACGGCACCGATGTTAATGGCAATCAAAGTCCCCCGACCCGTTTTGGGTCCAGTCAGGATTACGGCAGCTTCCCCCTTCCTCCCGATCTCAACAAACCCTATTACGGACCTGGTTATAAGCTTGATTTCCCGAATACGGACGGTAATTGCGCCGCCTGCCACACACCCGCTGCATCGGTAAACGAACCTTATAGCATTGATCCAACCAAACTGACCGGCGTAGCTGCCGAGGGTGTGCCCTGTGATTTCTGCCATAAGATCTGGGATGTGAAACTTGATCCGGCTACGCAGATGCCCCGCCCGAATATGCCTGGAGTGCTGTCCTATGAATTCCGGCGGCCGCCGGAGGGCCATCAGTTCTTCGCCGGTCCGCTGGATGATGTCGCTCCAGGAGAAGATACCTATTCCCCCCTCCAGAAGGAAAGTGCTTACTGCGCACCTTGCCATCAGACTGTTTTCTGGGATACGTTGATCTATAATTCTTATGGTGAATGGCTGGACAGCGACTACAGCGATGCCGAGACCGGGCAGACCTGCCAGGACTGTCATATGCCGGTAGGATTGGCCAATCACTTCGCGTTGGCAGAAGAAGGCGGATTGGTAAGGGACCCGAAAACGATATCCAGTCACAAGATGCTCGGGGCGATGGACCATGAATTCATGCGGGAAGCTGTCACGCTGACCACCAGCGCTGATCTGGCTGATGAGGAAATCAACCTGCGGGTGGAGATCTTCAATGACAACACTGGTCACCATATTCCAACTGACAGCCCGCTGCGCCACCTGATCCTGGTGGTCGAGGTTGAAGATGCGACTGGTAAGTCGCTGGAATTACTGGATGGCCCGCTGTTGGCGAACTATGTCGGGATCGGCAATCCTGAAGAAGGATATTATGCCGGGCTGCCGGGTGTGGTTTATGCCAAAATCCTGGAAGATCAATGGACGGAGATCTCACCATCCGGCTCGTACTGGAATCCGACCCGGCTGATTAGCGACAACCGCATCCCTGCCATGGAGACCGCCAGCAGTGAGTACACTTTCTCGGCACCTGAACAAGGAGAAGCAATCATCACCGTCAGGCTAATTTTCCGCCGGGCATTCATTGAGCTAATGGAACAGAAAGGCTGGAATGTCCCGGATATTCTCATAGCTAAAGAAAGAATTATCCTGAAATGAGGAGAAAATGATGAATATGCATCGGAAAAATATCCAAAAATCATTCTTCTTGATATTGGTCTTTCTTCTGGCAGCAAGTACTCTGTCAGTTCAGGCCCAGGGGGTGGATTTTTCTGACCCCTTTGATGATCCTGCGCTGCCGGGCTGGGAACGCTCTCCCGGAGTATCTGCTGAGGATGGTGTAATGCGGATCACCCCGGGAAATTTCACAATCAATCCGAGAGGCTGGGAGAATGCCCGGATAGTGGCTCAGCTCCGCTGGGAGGGTGACGGTGAATTTGTGGTCGGTTCCCGAACCAGTGGGGAAGGTGGTTATATCCTGGTAGTTGGACGTGAGTATGTAATTGCTCAACATGCCCAGGATGAGAGCGTGACAGAGTTAGCTGCTGCGGGCGGTGTCGAGGTGCCTTACCAGGACTGGTTCCAATTAGAAATATTGCTGCAAGGTACCTACCAACAAGTCTTTATCAATGAGGTGATGGTGCTGGAGGCCGAAGATCCTGCCCCTCTACCTGGGGGCGGAATCTTCTTTGAGACCCTGGGAGGAGTAACTCTGGAGGTGGAGCACCTGGCAGTTTACTCCGAGGAGACCGGCAGCCTGGTTCCTGAGGATGAAGCACCTTCACCTGAAGATGAATCACCTCTGGTTGAAGAAGCCCAGTCCCCCCCGGAGATCACTTCTGAAAACGATCAGGTCTGGGTTCGGACAGGCGGCCCGCTGGGCGGATTGGGGTATGACATTCGCATGCATCCCGAAAACCCGGATATCATGTTTGTCACCGATGCCCTTGCAGGGGTTTTTATGAGTATGGATGGTGGGAAAAATTGGATTCCTTCCAGTGAAGGCATCACAGTCCGAACTGGTCCCTCCGGAGATAACATCCCAATCTTTTGCCTGACAATCGACCCAATTAATCCGGACACAATCTGGGCCGGAACACAAAACACACGAGGACTCTTCAAGTCTGAAGATGGGGGAGCCTCCTGGGTAAATAAAGTTAACGGCATTCAAGAACTGAACGGGATCACTTTCAGGGGCATTACTGTTGACCCGCAAAATTCACAAATCGTCTATGCCGCCGCTGAGATTTCAAGTTGGCTCTGGGCAGGGCAGGAGGTAGTTGGGCGCGAATTCGATAAAACAAAGGGTGTGGTGTACAAAAGCACTAATGGAGGAGAATACTGGCAGGTTATCTGGCGAGGAGAAAATCTGGCCCGCTATATTCTGATCGACCCCCGGGACAGTAATGTGCTGTATATTTCCACCGGGATCTTCGACCGTGAGGCTGCCAATTCTGACCATACCGCAAATAACCCGGGCGGAGAGGGAGTGCTAAAATCCACAGATGGCGGCCAAACCTGGTCGCAGATTAATAACGGGATAACTAATTTATATATTGGCAGCCTGGTTATGCATCCCGAAAATCCTGATATTTTGCTTGCAGGGGCAGCCAATAATACCTTCAGGGAGAATGGCGGTGTTTTCCTGACCACTAACGGCGGACAGACCTGGACCCGGGTGCTTGAAGGCGAGGCCCAATCTGTGGAGTTCTCTCCTTCTAATCCAATGATTGCCTACGCTGGTAATCCTAATCTGATTTATCGTAGTACGGATGGTGGGTTCAACTGGGAAATGGTCCTGCCAGACGAAGGCTGGGGCGCACCGGGTGTCGAAGCAGGATTTCCAATCGACTTCCAGGTCGATCCCCGTAATCCGGACCGCATCTTTGCCAATAATTACGGCGGCGGCAATTTCCTGAGCGAGGATGGCGGTCGGACCTGGATGGATGCCAGCACCGGGTATACCGGGGCGATTGTTCGAGTTCTGGCTGTCTCCCCAACTGAACCTGGAGTTGTGTATGCCGGCGGCCGGAGTGGACTCTTCGTTTCTACTAATGGCGGATTGAAATGGGAGGGATTGATCTATCCTGAAGCCCATGGCTTGGACTGGAATGCTGTGGCTGTGGATCCTGACGATCCGCAGCATATTCTTGGCGCCAATAATTGGACCGGGTCCGTTTATGAGTCTAATGATGGGGGCCTGAACTGGTCGTCGGAGTATTTCCCTGAGTTGAATATGAGTGGAGGACGGGTGCTCGTTTTCGCTCCCACTGATTCGCAAATTGCCTATCTTGGATTCGGGGGCTTTTATTCAGCAGGTACCTTTGACGATAATATTCCTTCTTCCGGAGTGTTTATTTCCCGCAATGGTGGGGATAGCTGGTCGGCGGCTAATGACGCGAATACCGAGAGCGCCAATATCTCCGACCTGGTTGTGCATCCCACCGATCCGCAGGTTGTAATTATGACATCTCCGGCCAGCGGATTGTTTAGAACGATGGACAGCGGTAAGAGCTGGACGAAGCTGACCGGCATTCCGGGTAAAGTGCGGCCCTTATCAATAGCATTGGACGCTAAAAATCCAGACTTGATCCTGGTTGGATCTGAAGGTCAGGGAATGTACCGTTCTAATGATGGCGGCCAGACCTGGAAGCAGGTTTATGCCGGTCTTCCGCCGGAGGCAACGATCTCTGCCATCCTCTTTCACCCAACCACCCCTGAGGTGGTATTTTGCGGAGATATCTTTTCGGGGGTTTACCGCTCCAGTGATGGCGGTCAAACCTGGATGCTGATGTCCAACGGTCTCCGCACCAGGACAGTGACTTCCCTGGCAATCTCGGCAGATGGCTGGCATCTCTACGCCGGGACGGAGGGTGAAGGGGTCTTCCGTCTGGATTTCAACGGTCAGCCGCCGGAAGCTGGCGAACCGATTGTGAAAGAATCATCCCCGGATCAAGAGCCTCCCGGGGAGAGCGAACCGCCTCCGGAGCCGGACAAACAGCAAGAGGAAGTTCCATCCGAACCGGAGGTAGAAGATCTTGCGGTTACCGGCCCGGCACAAAAGGGTTTGATCTTTGGGATTGCCATTGGGGCAGGCGTTACCACTTTGGCGGCAGTGGTGATCTTCCTGCTTGTCGGCAGGAAAAGGAAATAACCGGAAGTATTTAATGAACTAGTTTCCCATCTAGTAATAACCTGGATAACGGATCTAATATGGCTTCGTTCAATTAGAGTAATAATACCCTGCCTGTACGAACAGGAATAAAACAGTTATCCGGACATGTTCGGCAATTCGAATATTATAAATCAAGCCGCCAAACCAGTTGATTGAATGGTTCGGGAATCTGGAGGTGTAATGAGATAAGGACGGGGATGAGAGAACGGGATACTGAGACCGGGGAAAAGAGACGGGATTTTTGACAGAACAATCGGTCGTGGCCGCAGGCCACTACGGTCTTCGGTCGAGCACACAGTGCCCATTCCGTCAGCCCACAAGGCTCTTATCCATTGCGGTGTTGGTGCGTTGCTTGATAAGCAGGAAGATTGGATCTTTTAGAGGGGAAAAGTCAAGAAACGGATTTGGTGGGGGTATATTTCAGGATGTTTCAATCGTTTCCTGGGGCAACCAGGGTGCAATTATCGGAAGAAAATACCAACTAGCTGCATGTTTGGCCAAATGTCGCTATGATTTGCCCTCTAAATAGAGGAGATCAGGGGGTGAAAAAAGCTGGCGCCTGACATCTAATCATTTGATTTTTTTGGATCAATGAAAGAATACAAAAATTGGATTTTCAAGAAACAACGATCGGGTTCATGTTGTACCCTTGGATAAAAAATCAAGAACGGGGAAGAAGAATTTGTTGAAAGAAGGGTTGAAAATTACATATAGCCGTCCAATGCTGCAAGGTTTAAGCAAAATTCTGGTTCACTGAACCAGAATTAGAAATATTGTTATTTTGCAGGCTCTGGAACGCCCAAAATTGTAATAATTAATGCCTTCAATTGATTCGCAAATTGATCTGGTGAAGGATTTGGGGCACTTTTATTGTCTTGGCTCCAGCGCAATGCTACTCCGTAAATGGACCAACTGGCGGCAGTGGAGGCTATTCCGGGTTTTATTTTCGAGCCAGTTTGTTGAAGCCAGAATTCCAATAATTCCTGTACCTGCTGCTTTACCTCCGCTTCAATGATCACCTTAAATTGGCTGTCAATTGATGTGCAGTGTTTGTTTGATTGATTAATAAATTTGCAGACTGTTGCAATAAGGGCAAGGAGGTTCTCATCGCTGTAGTCGCACGCGCTCAGGACGCGCTTTTCCAGTTCTTGTCGAAATTCTTGATGGATACTGTCTTTGAGCAAAGCAAATTTGTCAGGGAAATGAGCGTAGAAAGTGGCCCGGTTTATTTCAGCACGATCAGTGATGCTTTGTACAGTGATGGATTTGAAACTTTGTTCGTTAAGCAATTCCAGAAAAGATTTATGGAGCAGGGCACGGGTGCGCTTGATACGTGGATCGAGTTTTTCTCCAATTGGAGTTGAAACCAACATATATGCTCCTTTGTCGTTTATCCAACAATAAATTGTATTTGGTGATTGACCACTAGGCAATATATGTTTATTATGCAACATATATCGCATAAACAATGATTGTATCGTAACATAGGCAAAGGAAAAAATCAAGATGAATTTATATTTATGGATTAGTCAAGTTTTATTAATTGGCATGTATGGCATGGCCGGAATGATGAAGACCTTTACCCCCGACAAAGCACGGCAAAACCCCCAGATGACCTGGGCGCACGACAAACAGGATGGCTTTATACGATTTGTAGGAATACCGGAACTGCTCGGAGCAGTGGGATTGGTCCTGCCTATTTGGACAGGGATTCTACCTTGGCTCACACCAATTGCAGCATTAGGACTTGCGCTCATTCAAATTCTTGCGATTTTCACCGTACATTTGCCGAAAAAGGAATATAAAGTAATACCCATTAATATCTTACTGCTGGCCTTAGCGATATTTATCGCTTATGGACGCTGGGATTTATTCACTGCCTGAACTTATCCAAAATAATGCGATTCCCAATAATTACCAAATGAGATAGTGAGAATCATAAAATACAAGGAGACTAAGATGACAGAAAAAATTGAAATTAAAGCAATGGAGAATGGCCCCCTGTTGATCGTGGGGAAGGCAACCTTCAGTGATGATCATGGAAATGTAAACGAGACTGAGGGTACGATGGTCGCGCTTTGCCGTTGTGGACAATCTGCCAACAAACCGTTTTGCGACGGCTCCCACAAACAGGTGTCTTTCGAAGCAAGTGAAACTTTGATCACTTTACCTGTTCATGGACAATAATCCTATTTGAAACTGATGCCTGAGAGAAGAACTGCCTCTCCATTTAATATTTAGGCATATAAAAAAGATTAATTTAACAAAGGAAAAGAATGGATATCTTATTATTGTCCGGAGGAAGTATTCTCTTGATCTATTATGTCATGATGGGTTCAATTCAATTTGAAAAGTTAAAAACGATACCGGTGTATGCAACCTCGAAAAAAAAGTCTCTACTAAATTTCTTTAATTCAAACGGTTAGTTTGGTTGATTGTCACTGGATAATTCAAATTAATTGATAATGAGATTTAAGATGAAAAACAATATTCTACCTGAACGTAAACATGCCCGTCCTGTAACATACAACGGTATGCCCCACGCACAAATCGATGTGGTACCGTTGCCCGAAATACAAGCAGAACTTTTTAGACTCTGCTTTTCTCTGCCAAATGTGACCAACCGCCCCACGGTGATTTCGATCCCTGGCGCCCGGGCACTGTGGCTTGACGACGATATTCCACTCGCCCATCCTGAGTATATAGCCAGAGGGCGTGAATTTGCCCATATACACCCTGATGGAAGCCTGCATGCTTCTTTAAACCCCGAACGAGCGCGTGAAGCTATCGGGTCAGGTTGGGCTGAACCGCATCCCATTGCCCAGCACACTGGCTGGGAGGGGATGGTGATGCTCTATACCCCTCTGGATATGGACGAATTGGATGTCATCTTTGAGCTGGTGGTTGATTCTTATAATTTCATCACCGGCCGCAATCTTCTCATCGAAGATGTTTTGCCATCTGCTTATCAAGAGGAAAAACATGAATAATTTTCCCATCCCACAACCTATTGCCATCTCTCCTCATCGTATACATCCAGATGCTAAGCCTGGGTACGTGCATCTTAATGTAGCCAACCTCGACAAGCAAGTAAAGTTTTACCAACAAGTTCTCGGTTTGAGTTTGAATTGGCGCGAGGAAACAAGAGTTGGGTTAGGCAAAGAAAAACAGGATTTAGTGCGCCTGACAGAAATTCAGGGAGGGAAGCGCTATCGCGGCGTGACCGGTATTTACCACTTCGCTATTCTCTACCCTGATCGCCGCGCACTGGCGCGTGCTATTGCCCACCTCTTCGAGATACGGTGGCCAAATTCTCCTACTGACCACGTGATGACGAAAACTACCTATCTTGACGATCCAGAAGGCAACAACATAGAACTGTATTGCGAATCACCGGAGGATGGGATTTTCAAAGTCAATGCAGACGGGGAACTTTATGTTCGCCATACCGATGGCAGACCGAGCAACGGTCGTGAAGCGCTCGACCTGGATTCCCTTTTCTCCCATTTGAACGGGAACGATGTCCTGGACCAGCCTGTTCCGGATGAAGTCCGTATGGGCCATTTCCACTTGTATGTCTCCGACCTGGATGAATCGCGCCATTTTTACCACGACCAGTTTGGCTTCGATGATATGGGTACGGCGAGTAATTTTGGAATGGGAATGGTCTCAGCAGGAGGTTATCACCACCAC
>Ga0209345_10005995_pt1 | contig 11112 bp, 9 predicted proteins | sample Cruoilmetagenom7_FD_187294 | JGI IMG/M metagenome (GOLD analysis project Ga0209345, IMG submission 187294) | Oil polluted marine microbial communities from Coal Oil Point, Santa Barbara, California, USA - Sample 7 (SPAdes) (version 2) | ecosystem: Environmental > Aquatic > Marine > Oil seeps ...
TAAGCTGGCGAAAAAAGTTTTACTAATTCACCATTTTTATGGATGATTCATAAAGCCCTGCTTTGTCAATATATCAAGTAAAGACTTGGAAAACAGTACATTATCATCTTTATTGTATCGAACATCGGTAAATACCTGTGCCAGTGTCTCTTTACCATGTTCTTTGATAAACGTTTGATAAGTCGCCATTAACTCCTTTTCCATGTAGTAATGGTCGATATCAGTTGCCCTGTAATCATGATATTTTTCCCTATGTACAACTGCCTCCAGAGGAAGCCTGTCAGTAAGTTCGGGCCGCTCGTCAGGGTAGCCCACTGTTACGGTGGTAACCGGTACCACCCCGGGCGGCAGATCCAGTATCTCAATAATTTTTGCTGCCATATAGGTGGTGGTGCCCAGATAACAGATGCCCAGTCCTGCATCCTCTGCTGCCACACAGACATTCTGGGCCACCAGCAGGGCATCGATAGCGGCTGTAAAAAAGGAGAGGAAGTTATCATAGCCCGGTTCAGCATTCCGTTGTCTGCACCAGCGATTAAAACGGTTAAAATCAGCACAAAAGGTAAGTACAACAGGAGCCTCCTTCACCATGCTCTGGTTAAAGTGACAAGGTGAAAGCTCCTCTTTTATAGCCTTTTCAGTGCTAACTACGATGGAATAGAGCTGCATATTCCCGGTGGTAGAGGCCCTGGTTCCAGCCTCCAGAATGTAATCCAGGATGGTATTGGGGATGGGATCCGCCTTATATTTCCGGATGGATCTATGAGCAAGTAAAGTATCGGTCATTTTCTTGAATTTTGCGTAAAAATAGTGATATTTAAGGTCTAAAATTCCCAAACTATATGAAAACAATAAAATGTACCAGGTCTCTGTTGATATCTGTTTGTATTGCCATGGCTGTACTGTTCAGTCCGGCGGAGCTCTTAGCTCAGAAAAAGAAGAACAAAGAGGAAGAAAAAACAGAAGGGATCGATGCCAGTATTCTCTCCGGACTTAAGTGGCGCAGCATTGGTCCGGCCATGACCTCAGGTCGTGTCTCTGACTTTGCAGTGAACCCTGAGAAACAGAGCGAATGGTATGTGGCCATCTCTTCCGGGAATGTCTGGAAAACCGTGAATAACGGAACCACTTTTAAACCCATATTCGAAAAATATGCATCCTATTCAACCGGAGTGATTACCATGGATCCGGATAATCCCAATGTGCTCTGGCTGGGTACCGGTGAGAACAACCACCAGCGTGCCCTGGGTTACGGGGATGGGGTCTATAAGTCGGAGGACGGTGGAGAATCCTGGAAGAATATGGGACTGAAAGAATCACGACAGATTGGAGGAATTGTGGTGGATCCCAGGAATTCCAATGTGGTGTTTGTGGCGGCCGAAGGATCTGCCTGGGGACCTGGCGGAGAACGCGGACTATATAAGACCATCGACGGGGGAAAGGCCTGGAATAAGGTGTTGGATATCAGTGAAAATACGGGAGTGAATAATGTGCTGATGGACCCGGTGGATCCCGATGTAATGTATGCCACCAGCGAACAGCGCAGGCGGCATGTGTTTACCAAGATCGGGGGAGGCCCGGAATCTGCTGTATATCGTTCCCAGAATGGAGGAGAGACCTGGACCAAATCCATGAAGGGCCTGCCTAAAGTACATATTGGTGGGATGGGTATTGCCGTCTCACCCGCCGACCGAAATGTAGTCTACCTGATTATGGAGGCTGCAGAAGGTAAAGGGGGCTTTTTCCGCTCAGATAACCGGGGGGCCTCCTGGAAAAAGATGAGCGATCATCATGCCAGCGGCCAGTACTACAATGAGATATACTGTGATCCGGTGGAAAAGAACAAGATCTACTCCATGGAGACTGTATCAAAGGTAAGCGTGGATGCTGGAAAATCCTGGAAGAACCTGGGCCTTGACAACCGCCATGTGGACGATCATGCCCTCTGGATTGACCCGGACGACACCGGACATTTCCTTATTGGAGGAGACGGAGGTGTTTACGAAACTTTTGACGGCGGGTCCACTTTCCATTATATGTCCAATTTGCCTGTCACCCAGTTTTACAGGGTATTTGTGGATAATGAAGAGCCATTCTATAACGTTTACGGGGGGACCCAGGATAACAATACCCTGGGAGGCCCCTCTATGAACAAGAGTTCAGCCGGGGTAAGCAATGAGGATTGGAAAGCCATTAAGGGCGGAGACGGATTCTGGGCAGCTGTGGATCCCACCGATCCCAATATTGTTTATTGCGAATCACAGTATGGAAATGTAAACCGCTATGACCGGAAGAGTGGGGAAGGAATCGGCATTAAGCCCCGTCCAAGGAAGAATGAGGATACCTATAAGTGGAACTGGAACGCTCCCCTGATTATCAGCCACCATTCCCATACCCGCATCTATATGATGGCCAACAAGGTGTTCCGCTCCGATGACCGGGGCAACTCCTGGGAGGTGATCAGCGAGGACCTGACCTCCGGCGTGGACCGCAATACATGGCCGGTCATGGATCATTACTGGAGCTGGGACGCGGTGGTAAAAGATGTAAGTACCAGCCTCTGGGGAACCGGTGTTTCCCTTTCTGAATCGCGCCTGGATGAAGACCTGCTCTATGCAGGAACCGACGACGGAGTGATCTCCATTACCACGGATGGCGGGGATAACTGGAAGCAGGTGAAGACCTTCCCTGGTGTTCCGGAATTTACCTATATAAGCGATCTGATGGCCGACCGTTACGATGCCTCTGTGGTCTATGCCACCTTTGACAACCGCAAGCGGGATGACTTTAAACCCTATGTATTAAAAAGTACAGATAAGGGTGGTAGCTGGAGTTCCATTGCATCGAATTTGCCCGATAACGGCACGGTACATACCATAGAGCAGGATCCGGAGGTGCCGGGATTGCTTTTTGTGGGAACCGAATTTGGATTCTATTTCACCATCGACGGGGGCGAGGCCTGGACCAAACTCACCTCGGGCATGCCTACCATTGCTGTTCGCGATATGGCCATCCAGGAGCAGGAGAATGACCTGGTGCTGGCCACTTTTGGACGTGGGTTTTATATATTGGATGACTATACACCCCTGAGGGAGCTGGCCATGGAGCAAGCCATTCTGGACAGGCAGGCCCATCTCTTTCCGGTGGCAGATGCACTTATGTATATCCGGACCGGAGGCAAATATGGACAGGGTTCCAGTTTTTTCACCTCCAAAAATCCCGAATTTGGAGCCACCTTTACCTACTACCTGAAGGAAGTCCCAAAGACCCTGAAGGCAGAGCGCAAGGAGAAGGAAAAAGAGTTATTCAAGGAAAAGAAACCCATCCCTCAGCCTGCCCGTGAGGCCTTGAGACTGGAGGAGGCCGAAGAGGCACCTTACCTGGTATTTGCCATACGCGATGCATCTGGGGCCGGGATCCGGAAACTCTATAAGAAGGCCTCCAAAGGGCTGAATCGTATTAGCTGGGACCTGCGTTATTCTTCCACCCGCCCTGTATCGGCAGTCACCAGCAAAAGTGAAAAAGTGGGAACCTCTTCCGGCAGTACCCTGGCCATGCCCGGGGAATATAGTGTAGAGCTCTATCTGGTATCCAAGGGAGAGGTAAGCAAGCTGGTGGACGCAGTACCCTTCCGGGCTGAACTGCTGAACCAGGCTACCCTGCCTGCCAAGAATTACCAGGAGGTGGTGGATTTCCAGGTCGAAGTTTCGGAACTTTCCAGAGTCATGAGTGGTACCCGCCAGATGGCCAGGGAGCAGGAGGTAAAGTTGAACACCATCCGAAAAGTGATGAAGCAGACCCCGGGAACAGGAACGTCCATGCTGGCCGATGTGCTGGCCTTGCAGGATCAGCTGGATCAAATCCAGTACAAGCTGGACGGTCCATCGGCTAAAGCCAGCTGGGAGGAATTGTCCCCCATGGAGATGCCCCTGAACCGCAGGCTGAATATCATGACACGGACCCACTGGGCCTCCACTTCCGGACTCACCACTACAGAGACCGAGCAGCTGGAGATTCTTCGGGAAGAGTTCCCGCCGATGCTGGATCAACTGAAAGAAGTAGTGGATGGAATCACCAGGGTGGAAACCAAGCTCGAGGAGCTGAAGGCCCCCTGGAGCCCAGGAAGGATGCCTGACTTAAATTGAAAATTCTGAAGATATTTTCAGCAAAGGAGCCGTCTCATGTTGACTTATGAGACGGCTCCTCTATCAACAGGCTTACAATTTTTTCCAAGGCTTCAGGGGTATTCCTGAAACAGCCTGGCATTTTTGACGCAGTCAATAAGCACGCTGGGAGGGAATACCCCTGAAGCTATTCTCTACAGGGATTTCACCGGCACACAAATATCCACGGTAAAGGTGGGTGGATTTTCATTGGTGTGCTCCTCGGGATAGAATTCGTAGGAGTAGCCATCCGAGGGCTGGTAGCCACTATCGGCCATCCAGCGACAGACCGCATCCCAGGCTTCACCGAACTGGTGGGGCTTTACTTTGAAGCTGCCAACAGCATATTTGCCGCCCGGCAGGTGCATTTTGCCGAATTCCCCTTCCGGTTTGGCATCCTCGTTTACGGTGATACAGGCACTCTGCCGCAGTTTCTCAATATCTACCACTTTGGGATCGTCGTGATAGACCGTCAAGGTTTTTGTTTCCGGGAATCGCAGCAAACCCCTGGGTCCGGCCCATTTAAATAGTTTCTCATAGGCTCCGCCAATCTGGTCGAACTGTCCAACGTGCCTGCAATAGATCAGGTCCATGGCCGGCATTTCTTTTACAACAATGTTTGTTTCCATGTCAAAGTCGCGATTTAAGTTTAAAAATTCATCGCTAAAGTACACAGTGGCCCCGGTATGTGATTGACCATTGTTGCGCTCCGTTTGACCATTCTTGCTCTCTTGTTCCAGATGAAACAATCTGAATTCTCCGGTGCTTCTTCCAAAATGGGCCCTGAATGCCCTGCAGAATACCGCGGTGCTGTTAAATCCACACAGAGCAGCAATATCAGATACAGGCTGTTGGTAATCGGTAATTAACATACTCCCTGCACGCTGCAGACGAATTCGTTTTACATAAGAGTTAATGGTCTCCCCGGTAAGTACCCGAAAGATCCTATGAAAATGAAAAGGAGAAAAGTGGGCCACCTGGGAAAGGTTCTCCAGGGTATGCTCTTCATCCAGGTGGGCATCGATGTAATCGACCACCCGGTTTATACGTAAGAAATACTCCTTCCTGGATTGTTGCTGGATATTCATGGTATTCAACTGCCTGCGCTTTTTATGCTACGATGATAATACATACATACCAGATCGTCTTGACCATTCTTGCGCATTTGATTTTCAAATTTACTAAAACTTTTTCCCAAAAATATTTGCTTAATATGTTAGAATAACCTAACATTGTATTAGAAATATATAACATAAAGTTAGAATTATGCAACAGAACAGATGGAATCTTAGAAAAGCAATTTTCATAGCCGTATTGGCTGTTTCAGTTCTGGTGACCATGATCTTTTGGTTTTTCAGATCGGGTGCTACCCTGGATTTTGGAGGATCTTCCATAGTGATCATTCAATTTGTGGTTCTGGCATTTGCCATTATAGTGGTCTTCAGAAGATTAAAAAGTGCAAAACAGAACCTACCGGCGGAGGATGAGATGTCAAAAGGAATTCTCCGCAAAGGTGCAGCTACGTCCTATTATGTTTCCCTCTACATGTGGTTGGCTTTCATGTTTTTTGAGGACAAGATCGACCTTGAAAGGAGTACCCTGATAGGTGCAGGTATCCTTGGAATGGCAGTGATTTATGCTCTGAGCTGGGTTTATCATAGCTACATCAGAAAATCCCATGACTAGCCGAATCAAAGAGTTACGGGCACGAGACAACCTGACCCAGATGGACCTGGCCCGAAAAGTGGGGGTCAGGCGCGAAACCATTGTTTTCCTGGAGAAGGGAAAATACAATCCTTCTCTGAAGCTGGCTTACGATATTGCGCAGATGTTTGGGATGAAAATAGAGGAAGTGTTTGTGTTCTAGAGTTTTTCTTCTTTTAGTTTCTCGGAAATAAATACTTTGATCACGCTTTGTCTGGTAACTCCCAGCCTTCGGGCTACCTGGTCCAGTTGTTGAACCGTCCACTCCGGGAAGTCCACACTAACTCTTTTCTGTTCGAGACCGGGACGAACGGTTTTCTCCAAATCACAATTGGCAGAAACATCTTCACCTGCGTCAAATTTCGCATCAAATTCTGCTGCTATAATATATTTCTTTTTCATTTTCTCTGGCTTTTCTGACTGAAATAATCCGGATTCTTTTGTTTCTCAAAGTATAGATCGCTGACCAGATATCTTTATAAATTAATAAACACCCCTTTTTTAACCCTGGTAGTTGAACTCGATTCCCAGCGAATCGGCAATCTCCTTCATATCCTTTTGTACAGGAACCAGTACATCAATGCCTGCTCTACTGATGCGCTCCTCGTTCTCCCGCTCCGGGTCACCGGGGATCAAAACGCGATCATACCCTTTGGCCGGTTTGGCAGCTCTAAAGGTATCGATCCATTTGTCCATCTGCTTTTTAAAGGCATCGGGAGTCTGGAAGGCATCGATGCGCATGGCCCCGAAGAAGTGGCCGGTGCCTTCTCCCACCTTCTCCTCTTTTACGGGGAGGTAGGCAACTGAAGGTGGACAGAAAGGTCCGAAGTTGGCCCCAGAAAGCACGGCCGAGAAGATATCCACCACGGCACTCATGCAGTAGCCTTTGTGACTGCCCTGTTCGCGGGTTCCTCCAAGGGTGACCATGGTTCCTCCTTCTTTGAGAATATCCGGATTGTCTGAGGGCTCTCCATGGGCATTCTGAACATAACCCAAAGGCACTTTCTCACCCTTTTTGGCTGCAACTGCAAGTTTTCCCCTGGCAATGGGGGTGGTAGAGAAATCAGCTACAAAAGGAGGATGAACTCCTGCCGGAACCGCCACTGCAATGGGATTGGTTCCCAGCATTTGTGATACGGAGTGTGTGGGGGCCACCAGCGGATTGGCAATGGTCATACAGATCCCGATCATATCGTGTTGCAGGGCCATCATGGAGTAGTATCCGGCAATGCCATAGTGATTGGAACCCCGGGTGGATACCCAGCCGGTTCCTGCCGTCTTGGCTTTTTCAATGGCGATCTCCATGGATTTGGTGGCTGCGATCATCCCGATGGCGCCGTCCCCGTCTACCACAGCGGTACTGGGTGATTCATGCACTATCTTTACGTCCGGAGTCACATTGATGCGTTTGGCCTGCCATAACTGAAAGTAGTCTTTGATGCGGATCATGCCATGGCTGGAGTAGCCTCTTAGCTCAGCTGCGATAAACACATCGGTGGCCATTTTGGCATCTTCCGGGCTGCAGCCCATTTTTTCAAATACATTCCTGGTGAACTGGTCAAGATAATCTACGGTATACATAGGTGTTGATTTAGGTTTTCAATGTTATAGTTTAGTATCAATTCTTTATGGATTCGTACGCTTAATTTTTCTGGATCGGGCCTGTGCGGATGGCATAATAATCAGGTCGTCGATATTCACATGAGGTGGACGAGTTACCACAAAAAGGATGGCCTCCGCAATGTCTTCGGCGTAGAGTGGGATAAATCCCTCATAAACTTTGTCAGCTTCTTCCTGATCCCCTTTGAAGCGGACCAGGCTGAACTCGGTTTCAGCAGCACCTGGATTGATGGCGCTCACTTTAATTCCAAAATCAACCAGGTCGATCCGCATGGCCTGTGTCAATCCGTCCACCGCAAACTTGGAGGCGTTGTAAACATTACCCTGCTCATAAGCTTCTTTACCTGCGATGGAGCCAATGTTAATAATGTGTCCCTTTCCTCTCTGTACCATTCCCGGAGTTAAAAGTCGGGTTATGTAGAGCAGTCCCTTGATGTTGGTGTCTATCATCTGCTCCCAGTCTTCCACACTTCCTTCATGGATAAGGCTTAACCCGGCGGCCAGTCCCGCATTATTAACCAGTAAATCAATTTCAGCCCATTTTCCGCTAAGTTTTGCACAGGCATCCTGAACCGCCTTTATATTCCTGATATCAAAGGTCAGTGAGAGAACATCTGCATCTGTCTTTGACCGGACCTCTTCCTCCACTTTTTCAAGTTTTTCAGAACGGCGCCCGGTGATAATGACATCAAAATTGTTCCTTGCCAGTGCTATTGCTGTGGCTCTTCCAAATCCTGCAGATGCTCCTGTTATGAGTGCAATAGGTTTCATGGGACTCGGTTTCCAACAAATGTAAAAATTATCTTGATGATCTATTCACTATATTTGTTCATTAATCTTTACGAATATGGATCTGAACAGCCCTCAATTGAAAGAACGTGCTCTTTCCTACCTGACACAGGATGAGCTTTATTCCATCGAATCCATGCTGGGTCGGGAGCCGACGTCTTTTGAACTGAATATGTTTGCCGCCATGTGGTCGGAACATATTTCCTATAAAAGCTCCACCAAGTGGCTGGAGGAGATGCCTGTGGAAGGTGATGATGTTTTTGTTCCGGCAGGAGACGAAAATGCCGGAGTAATACATATCAATGATGAATTGGCCTGTGTGGTGAAAATGGAATCGCACAACCATCCCATTGCTGTAGATCCCAGACAGGGAGCCGTGGGTGTTGGAAATGTGAACCGCGACTTGATCACCATGGGTGCCGAGCCTGTGGGATTGTTAAATATCCTGCGCTTTGGAAATCCCAAAGAGAAGAGCATCCGGGATATGGTAAATGCAGTGGTGAGTGCTCTGGGGAGCTATTCCAATAATTTTGGGGTGCCTGTGCTTGGAGGTGAGATCCTGTTCGATGATAGTTATAGATTCAATCCCCTGATAAACCTGATGGGAGTGGGCATTGTCCGCAAGGACCAGATGATCAGGGCCACCTTTTCAAGGGTTGGGCAGTATGTGGTATTGCTTGGTAAGAAGACCTCTGGCCGTGGGGTACATGGTGCCGGGTTTGCTTCCAAAGCACTTAAGAATAAGGGGCAAATGGTTCCTGCCTCCCAGGTGGCCGATCCTGCCAGTGGAAAGATCCTGATGGATTGTATTCTTGAACTCAATGAAGGTGGTCTGATCAGCGGAATGCAGGATGTTGGGGCCGGCGGAGTGCTCTGTGCCGCTGCTGAGATGGCTTTCCGCGGGGGAAAAGGTGTTGAAATCAGAGTACAGGAAATGCCCCTGATCAGGGAGGATATTGATGCGCTAGAGCTTATGTTATCTCAGACGCAGGAGCAGATGTTGCTTGCTTCGGATCCAGAGAATTATGAAAAAATATCCGCAATTGCTCAGAGATGGGGATTGGAGTGTGCGCATATTGGTACGGTGGATGACGAGGTCAGGATCCGGATCATGGAAGATTCCACTGTGTGTGGGGACCTGCCTGTGAACCTGCTGGTACGGGGAGGAGGAGCCCCGGTATATATCAGGGATATGAAGGAGCGGGGTAAAATCCCTCGGGCTATCTCAGCAGATGAGGTCCCGGTTCCCGGAAATCTGAAGGATATTGCCAGGCAGATGGTTTCCCTTCCTAATGTGGCCTCCAGGAGATGGATCTACGAACAATTCGATACCATGGCAGGCCTCTCTAATATGAGTAGTGAGTTCGCCTCTGATGCAGGCATTGTTAAGCTCAATGGGCATGATCAGGCACTGGCTATGAGTGTTGACGGTAATTCCAGGTATGGGAGGCTCGAACCCAGGAAGGGAGCAATGATAGCTGTGGCTGAGGCTGGGCGAAATATCATCTGTTCCGGAGGACGACCAGTGGCCCTGGCAGATTGTCTGAACTACGGTGATCCTTCAGATCCATATGTTTACCGTGATTTTGCAGAAAGTGTAAAGGGAATCGGTGACATGTGCAAACGCATGGCGATTCCGGTTATTGCAGGTAATGTGAGCTTTCATAACCTTACCCACAACGGGGAGGATATGGCTTCAGTGATTCCAACACCTGTGGTTGGAATGGTAGGGCTTCTGGATAGTTATGAAAATGTGATGACCGTGAATTTCAGGAGCAAGGGGGATATGATCTTCCTGATTGGTCGTTCCGACAACGATATATCCTCTTCGGAATATCTTTCCGTATTCCATAATATACATGAATCGGCTGCTCCCAAGTTTGACCTCGAGTATGAGATGAAATTGCAGGGAATTGTATCGCACCTGGTTGGCCAGCGGCTGGTGAATTCAGCCCATGATGTCTCCCTTGGAGGACTGTTTGTGGCGCTGGTGGAATGTGCCCTGCCGGGTGAACTGGGATTCGATGTGACCTCACCTGCTGAGATCCGGGGCGATGCCTTTTTGTTTGGCGAGTCTCAGAGCCGCGTGGTGGTTAGCGTCACAGCTGAACAGGAGACCCGCTTTCTTGACTATATGATGGAAACAGGGATCCATTTTTCCGCGCTGGGTCATGTTACCAAAGAGGAACTCAGGGTGGATGATGTCTCCTTCGGGTTTATCTCCGATTATGCCCGGGATTTCGAAAATGCACTGGAGCAGCTATTAAGCGATTAATTATTCTGCCGGAGGAACTATACTAAAGGCTGTCTTTGGCCGTTTAATTGAATAATGAGAATACCCTTTCTGATCATACCCCTGCTACTTCTTTCCCTGAGCGCGAGCGGACAGGATGAGCGACCCAGGAATCTGGCTGCATTTGACTTAAAAAAGATCCATTTCGGGTTTACTGTGGGTGTAAATACAATGGATGCAGGAATCACCCGCAACTATGCAGCAGAAGATTTTCTCTATGCCGACCTGAGTCACCTGCAACCCGGATTCCAGGTGAGTATCGTTTCAGATCTCCGTATGAATAAAAACTGGAACCTTCGCTTTCTTCCAGGCATAAGTTTTGGTTCGAGGGAGATTTATTTTTATGAGTACAGCGCTGGAGCGGTAGGAGTGGTGGCAGAGATCAACAGGGTGGCCAATCCGGTACCCCTGGGACCTGCTTTTCTCGATTTCCCCTTGCATCTCAAGTACCGTTCCGACCGGGACGCTAACTACAGACCCTATCTGGTAGGAGGATTAAATTTCAGGTACGACATGTCAGCCAAGAAACCCGGAGTTTATGAT
>Ga0209345_10005997_pt1 | contig 11111 bp, 8 predicted proteins | sample Cruoilmetagenom7_FD_187294 | JGI IMG/M metagenome (GOLD analysis project Ga0209345, IMG submission 187294) | Oil polluted marine microbial communities from Coal Oil Point, Santa Barbara, California, USA - Sample 7 (SPAdes) (version 2) | ecosystem: Environmental > Aquatic > Marine > Oil seeps ...
CAGATTTTAATCCTCGAAATATTCCAATATATTCCTGCGGTTAAAATCTTCGCATGCCTTGACCTTGGACAAAATATCTCATTTCTGGATGGACACTAACTAAGGGTTCGCGAACCCTAAATATGAGAATTACCTGTAATTGATTGTTTTAAAGCAAGCTCAACCTGTTTATATACAGCGGTTGCCTGTGAAAAGACTCTGGATGCCTCATCCAGCCTTTGCTCTTTCCCAAGCTCCTGAAGCTTTGCGAAAAGCTCATATAGTCTGTTAATCCCAAAATTTCCGGATGATCCTTTTAATTTGTGTGCCAGGTTTTCCACCTCTTTGGCCTTTCTGTTTTTCAAAGAATATTCCAGGGCACCGAATTGTTCCGGCGTGTCTTTTAGAAATACCTCGACAAGCTCGCAATAAAATTCCATATCATCACCGAATTTGGCCAGAACCGGACTCAAGTCAAACATGTCTTCGGAAAATGACGATAACGGGTCCATTTCTTCCGAAGACCTATTTCCATGTGGTTCTGCCAGGATCTTTTTTTCGGCCACGCTTTTTTCACCTTTACTCCATCTGTTCAGAGCTGAATAAAGATCTTCCTTTATGATTGGTTTGCCCACAAAATCATCCATGCCGGCATCAAAACATTTTTCACGATCCCCTTTCATTGTGTTGGCGGTCATGGCAATAATTGGGATGCGCTCTCCAGTGCCCTGTTCCAGTTTACGAATTTCCTTTGTCGCCATATAGCCATCCATTACCGGCATCTGGACATCCATCAATACAAGATCGAATCGCGAAGACTCCAATGCCTCAACAGCTTTTTTACCGTTTTCTGCGATTATTACTTTAACATCTCGTTTCTGCAGCAACTTTGCAGCGACTTTCTGGTTGAGAATATTATCTTCAACAAGAAGGACCCGGATATGCTCAAAATTTTCTTCCTCAATGGTGTGACTCGTAATCATGGGGATGGGTTCGCCGGTTTTTTCTTCCAAATGCCCTACAGCTGTGATTACCGCTTTCTGCAGCTGTACCTGTTTTATTGGCTTTACCAGATATCCTTTAATCCCAATTTCTTTCAATCGTTTGACATCTCCGCGGTTACCGAAGGATGTCAACATAAAAAGAATGGTGTTCCTAATCAGTGGATTCGCTTTAATCTGTCTCGCTGTTTGCTCGCCGTCCATTTCCGGCATCATTAAATCCAGCAGCACAAGCTTATAAGGATCTCCTCTATATGCAGCCTTCCGCAACTTATCAAGGGCCTCAAATCCACTGTTGACGGCTGTCATACGGCAACCCATTGGTTTAAGCATTGAGGTGAATACAAGCTGATTGGTTTTGCTATCATCAACCACCAGAATACGGGTCCCCCGAATATCGATACCGATGTTTGTCGTAGACGCTTTTATCTCAGCCTCGTCGTCCTTAATGAAACGCCCGCAAAAACTGAAAGTGCTGCCCTGCCCTTCTACGCTCTCAACATCTATTTCACCGCCCATCAATTCCACAAGTTGCTTTGAGATCGACAAACCAAGACCGGTGCCACCATATTTACGGGTTGTTGATCCATCGGCCTGTGAAAAGGCATCAAATATTGCGTGAACACGGCCCTTCGGAATTCCGATACCCGTGTCTTCAACCTCAAATCGCAACAGTATTTTCTCTTCATGGCATTTCTCAAGGCCCACCCTTATTGTCACTTCTCCTTTTTCTGTGAACTTTATTGCGTTACCCATCAGATTGATAAGAACCTGTCTCAACCGCCCCGGATCACCTTTTAAAAAAACCGGGACATCAGACTCAATAAGACAAGCTGTTTCCAGATTCTTTTGCGATGCCCGCATTGCAATTGTTTCGACAGCACCTTCCACTGTTGTGCGCAAATTAAATGGGATTGAATCCAATTCAAGCCTGCCTGCTTCAATTTTTGAGATGTCCAGAATATCATTAATCAAAGCAAGCAGTGCCTCGCATGAATTCTCCATTACATCTAGTGATTCTTGCTGTTCCGTATCAGTTTCCGTGCCTTTGAGAATCTGCAACATGCCTAATATGCCATTCATTGGCGTCCGGATTTCATGGCTCATATTAGCAAGAAAGTGACTTTTCGCATGATTTGCCTTTTCAGATTCTTCTTTGGCTTTTTTCAGCTCTTTTTCTATCTGCACCCGCTTGGAAATTTCTTCCACCAGGTCTTTGACTTTTTGTCTCAGTTCATTTGTCCTTTTCTCGACTTTAGCCTCAAGGAGTATGTTCTGCCTCTGTGTAAAAAGTTGAAATTCAAGACTTTCCAGCGCATTTGCCGCATGAAGAAGTATGATAGACAATAAATCACGCGACGCATCCGGAACACGCTGATCTTTCCCTTCCAGTAATCCAATGAACATCCCCCTCACTTGTGAATCCGTTGCGATCACGTGTAAAAGGAATTGCCCTGAATGACCCCTGGATTCAACCACGATCCCCCGTCTCTCACGTAAAGCCCAGCCAAAAAAACCCTCATTTACAAGAAACTCTGTTTTGTCTTCGAACAGTTGTCTTAAATGGTCAGGTTCGCATACGGACAGTTCGAAATCTGAACTGTCCTCATCCACAAGGTACAAGGCAATCGCTTTAAATGGAATAAGCGTGTCGATTCTTTGTTGAGCCTCTTTAAGAATATGTTCAGGGCTGCTTTTCTTTGCAGCATCACCGTGAAAACTACTGGTAGACAATACTGTTTCCAGGGCATTTTGAAAATAGAGCTTGTTTTTTTCTAAGTACTCTATTCGCGCCTGGAGTATTTTAGGGTCGTAAGTTTCTATCATTTTCAAGTGTGCTCAGAATATGCCTTAAAATTTGAGTCCAATGCTGAGATTGACCAAAATTGGTCATTATGACGCAGCCTCTTGACTGGTGGACCATGAAAATCTTTGCCCTCAGAAGATTTTTAATCAAAATCTGTGCCAGAAAGGATGAAACGCAGCATAAAATAAATACTGACAGTATTATTAGGTAGTTGCGAAATTCATATAAGAGAATTCTTTTATGAGATGAGGGAAAAAGCTCAAATGAAACAGAAGGTTAACGTCAAATATTTGTCACACAAGCGGTAGTCGCCGCCGTACTGCAAGTGGGATAAAATGCATACTGTTACCCCTGAGGGATGGAAAAAGTTTTTTGCAGCTTTAGGGTCATTGTCATTAAGGGAGGGTATTTCCCGTCTTTTTACGGAATTGCCTTGATTAATTTTATCTCGAAAAGCTTGGGCCACAACTTCCCGGTCACAAACAAACGATCATTTTCCGAATCGTAGGCAATGCCGTTGAGTGCATCCACTGGTTTTGCCGGACCTTCAGGCAGATAAAGGCCTTCAAGATTTATCCAACCGGTTACCTTGCCGCTATCAGGCGCTATCTTCGCGATCCGGTCCGATCTCCAGACATTGGCATATATCTCACCTTTTACATATTCCAGCTCATTCAGATTCCTTACCGGCCCATTATTATCATAGACCTGTATTTGGCCGATCGCCCTGAGACTTTCGGGCTCCAGGAAACGGATTGTTGACGTACCATCACTCATTATCAGGTGTTCGCCGTCATACGCTATCCCCCAGCCTTCATTCGAATAACTGAAGTTATGCAACAGTGCAAAGCTGTCCAGATCGTAAATAAAACCACGTCCGGATTTCCAGGTCAACTGGACAATTTTGTTATTATAGACCGCTATGCCCTCCGCGAAAATTTGGTCCGGAAGATTGAGGACTTGTAAAATCTTACCGGTTTCCAGCTCAACTTTTCGTAATGAGGACTTCCCCCGAAGTCCGGTCCCCTCATATAAGACACCCTTTTCATAAACGAGTCCCTGAGTAAAAGCATTTCTGTCATGCGGGTAAATGTTAACAACCTTATATGAATAGACCTTTACAGCGGATGCTGGAGGTTGTGAAGACGAGGATGGCGGATCATGGTGCTGAGCATACGAAGAAGAGCATAACAAATCCGACCCGGAAAACAAAAGAGGAATCAATGGAATCAGACTAAAGATTCGGACCATGTGGATCATCCTGTATTCATTTCCGAGATAAGGAAAAATAGTTCATCCCGGCATCATAAACTAAACTCGGATTACCTTCCAACCCCTGCAATTTCAATTCCCGGTAAAACGGCAACGCCCCGGCCTTTTGAGCGAACACCTTTTCAACTGAATCAAGCTTAATCTTTAAATCAAATTCTTCAAACAAATCTGAGAGTTCCCTATAGGCATTGACTTGATTCGCTATCTCAACAAAAATCTCGTTAGAAGATTTTCCGCTTTTATGATTGGGGTAATTTTTACACCTGTCTTTCCAGTCAGCTGAATTTGCAGATGCCATGGCAATACGAATATTCCAGGTGTAGGCCGGTTCCGCTCTTTCAAAAGGCTGCAGAAATAACATACGGAATTGACTCTTGTTCCAATCTTTAAAAATTTCACCCAACACCTGCCGGTGAAGAGGAAGTTGTTCGGCAAATGCATCCCCGCACTTTACGCCTATGGGATACCTCGCCCTCAATGTCAATTTCTTGGGCCCATCTTCCCTGGCAACCTCAACTCCCCACATGATTGAGCAATCCCCTTTGGTTATGGAATACTTCCCGATTTTTTCGATGTAAAGGTTATTGCTTTTCTCAATCTTCTTGATTACACTTCCGGACAGCGCTTTATTGTTTTCTAAAATTTCATTACTTTCAGCAATCGCGCTAAAGCCAAAAGGAATCAGAACAAAAAAACACAGCAGCAGTTTCACTTTCATTTTAAAATACATTTTTTTTACCTAGTGTCCATCCAGAAATGAGGATTTTTGTTCAAGATCAAAGCATGCGAAAAAAATAACCACAGGCATATAGTTGATATTCCGAGGATTATTTTTTGAGCATAACGCAGATATTGGACAAAAAGACCATTTCTGGATGGGCACTACCTAATCCACAGCCCTCAAGGTTTCTTAATAGCCTTTGTCGTCTCTTTTAAATCTAAAACGGTTAGGCCATAAAGTTCATGTAGGACTTCACTAATAAAAATTATGATACCCATTCATTCTTCAAGAATCAAATAGAATAATATTGAAATAAGCAACAATTTTCATAAAATAAAAATGTTATCCGTAGCTGTGCTTTCAGTATTTGATTTAAAATTTATTCAAATTGTAACTGTGGTAACTTTTTAATGTGTTTTGAGGAGAAAAATATGACCTTAAATACAAGTGAATTTGTGCCATCCGGGCTGATGGATTTCAGAGCTTGGGTTCATGAACTTGAACGTACCGGCAATCTGGTACGTATTGAAGACGAAATTGATCCTCTTGAAGAAGCCGGGGCAAGCATGCGTCTAGCAACGAAAAAACGATCGCCCGCACAATGGTTTACCAATGTGAAAGATTCTATGCCAGGGTCAAGTCTGTTGGGTGGACCCTTTGCTACAAAAGAACGTATCGCCGTCGCTTTTGGCTTGCCCCCCGAGACCAGGAGTACTGAACTTACGGACTTCCTTGCTAAGGCCCTCGAAAGAGAGCGAATTAAGCCCGAGGTGGTTGATAGCGGTATCTGTCAAGAGAATATCCTGCTTAACGAAGAAATCAATCTTTCCAAACTGCCTGTACCCAAGCTGCACCCTCAGGACGGAGGGCATTATATCGGTACGCTCAACATTGGTGTGTGCAAGGATTATGACAGCAACTGGGTCAACTGGGGCACCTATCGCGGAATGGTACATGATAAGCAATCCACCGGTGTTTTTCTCGGCCCCTTGAACCATGGCGGAAAAATCCTGAAAAAATGGCATGAAGAAAACAAAATCATGGAATACGCAATGTTTTTCGGTAGCGACCCCATGCATAATATCGTTGCATCCAGCAGTGTACCCTGGGGGGATTCTGAAGTGGATGTAGTCGGCGGCATCCGAGGTGAGCCGGTCAAGCTGGTCAAGTGCAAAACAATTGACCTTTATGTGCCGGAAAACGCCGAAATTGTCCTCGAAGGCACTATCGCCCCGGGAGATCAAAAGAAAGAAGGTCCCTTTGGTGAATATCCCGGCTACGTGGTATCCGGGGCCATTCCCCGTCCTGTGTTTCGGCTTTCGGCCATGACCTTCCGTAATAATCCAATATTGCCATCAACCTGCCTGGGCGTACCGTTGGATGAGTCTCTAATGTGGGTGTTGGAAGTGGCGGCCAGTGTAAAAGGGGCGTTAAAGGCCAAAGGTGTTCCCATCTCAGACGTTGCGGCATCCGAATTCAGTGGGCTCCACGCCATTGTCGTTTCGACAAAAACACCCCATGCCGGCATCCCCCAGTTCATATCCAGTATTGTTTGGACCGACCGTAATGGGGTTAATTTCCCCTATGTGATTGTAGTAGACGATGATGTTGATCCCTGGAATCTTGGAGAGGTGTTCCACGCCATGTGTACCAAGTGCAATCCAATTCGTGACATTCACATCTATAGGGGTGCCATGAACAGCCCACTGACGCCCTATATCGCGAATCATCCCTTACGGGAATTAGGTGGAGGTGGGGGAACCGTACTGTTTGATTGCACATGGCCAGTGGAATGGACGGCGGAGCAGCGCCCTCACCGTTTGGCTTTCAAGAACACCTACAGCGAAGAAGTAAAGGCAAAGGTAATTGAAAACTGGGAACGCTGGAAACTTTAAGGCAAAGCAACCTTACATTTTGCGGCCTGTATTTGAATCTACAACATCTTGTGGTCATTTTTGAATCCCATAAAAAATATTCGTAAGCGTTCACGGGTTCAACGGTTCACGGTTCAGGGTTGAACGAAGAATTGAACCGATTATTGTAGGAATTCACACGAAAAGCTGAGATACTTTCCCCTCCAATATCTTATGAGCCAAGGAACACAGGTTTGATGGAGATAAAATCTGGCTCTACTGTTTGGTTTTTATTCAATAAATATTTCAGTTCCTTTAACCTTGAACCTTTGAACTGTGAACCACTGAACCTGTGAACAGTTACAAATATTCCTGCCACCAAAAACTAATCTGCTGCTGTCTTCCCACCACTGCATCTGGGGTAACTGCCCCAATGAAATGAGGAAATATCCCTATTACGTGACGTGATCGCGCGTGATAAGAACTTGCTTTTTCAGGGAGGAAGTATAGGAAGATTAGCCTTGTGTGTCATGGTTAAATGACATACGCCATATTGTGGGGGGGCCAGTGTTTGAATCGCCGCATCGACGACATTGATATTGTTAGGAAAGAATCGTCGGCATGGCAAGAATTCATAAACACTAAGGGCGCCAAGGTTAATTGGCAATTCCGGAGTGAAGATGCTCGGATAAAGCTGAGCAGACTTTATCCGACATTAGACGCTTGACATAACACTACGAGGCCGTCCGAGAATGCCCTTTCCCCCAAGCTCTTAATTATACTTAAAAGAAATATCCTCCGGAATATCAACTACATACCTGCGGTATTTTTTTTGTATGCCTCGATTTTGGAAAAAATTGCTATTCGCGGACAGCCTCCTAATTGCAATTACAGTCATTACGACATCAAAGAAGTATAATTTACCTTTTCTTTTTATATTTCTTTAGTGCACTTGTTTTATACCGGCTCACCAGAAAAAGACCGCGAAGAAACCATCTTCTTCTGGGTCTTGAAAAACCTTTATTATACAACATTGCATTCGGATGATAAACTGTCCGGGCCTAAGGGCTAACGATAATTTTTCCCTTCGTGCTCATTTTTCCATCCACTGTTATAATTTCATAATTATAAGTGCCTAATTCAACAAACTGCAGTGTAGATGTGTTTGAATACGGTATAAAACTGGTTGTATAACAGTCTTTAGCGTTCATAAAAAAGCTGGGGTGTTTAAGATTCGGATTTGCAGTCACATCTCTACAAATTTTGCCTTCGTGAAATACGATTTGAACTTCGTGGTCAACAACCCCGTTCATCCATATAACGAGATCATCCTTTTTAATGTTTGTGACCTGCGATTTGATATGAAAACCTTTCAATGCATTCCCGTCAAATTCAGGCATAATCTTGATAAGATGCGCGTCTTCAGCATTCCCGGCATTTGCCGGACCTGCAAGAAAAAACGCCATGGACAACACAAGTAAAATAATCCCAAAATGCAATAACCCTTTTAATTTTATCATCTTCAACCTCCTTTAATTTCTCATGATTATGATATTGGAACAATGCGTGACATTCAATGAAATCAATTACATAGATTCACCTCCTTTAATGGTTTCAGAAATTTTAAGTTTAAAAGTGACGTGACGTGATAAGGACATGTTTTTTCAGGGAAAGAATATAGAAAGATTAGCCTTGTGTGTCAAGGTTAAATGACTTACGCCTCTGGAATTCCGATATCAGGATGAAAAAAAGTGAATTTTTTCAAAAAAATTGCATCTTACCGATTTCCCTTCTTTTTTAACGTTGCCACGAGAAGGGGCCTGGAAGCGCACAGTCGGCATTGGAGTCCACGATCAGGCACAGATGTAGGAGGGGGGGGTATATGTAATGCAATAAAAACCCCTCCAAGGCTACAAAAAAGTGCCACTTAACTGCTTGATATTGAAACATATATAGCCTACCCCCAACTTGACATCCGCCTATTTTATGCTTAACATCCGGGCATGACCAGCGGGATCAACTGCAAGAAACTTTCTGTAACCGTCTATTCTGGCACACCGCTGAGCGCGATGATGCCAAAGTTGCAGATCACCTCTTCCATCGCCGTGAGATGGATGTGGTTTACGCCATGGATGAGGCAACCTTGTTTGACTCCTTCTTCAATTATCTGCAGGAGATCAAAGTCTTTCCTCTTTTGAAAAGCATGGGTGTCAGGCCTACACAGTTGATAAATCAAACACTGCTATCTGTCAACTGTGTAGGCCTGACACCTAGCCACTAAGCGTTGAATCTACGTTCCCAGTCATACTCCGGCGTTGTAGTCGAGTGTTCCAATCGTTGAAGACGACGCTCCAGATTATCGTATCTTCGTTTTATTCGATGGGCAGCAGCTTTCCTGGAATGGGTGTAGCTATCGTAAAATTCCTTCTCATCATCCGTATGAATGGGAATCACAGGATTGGGTTTCATCAGCAGGGCCGCAATAAAGTAAATTCCCATAACAGGCCAGAACCCAGTTATAAATAAAAATACAACAGTGATGATTCTTGTCCAGAAAACAGAGAAATCAAAATAATCGGCAATCCCTTTGCATACCCCCAGTATGACGCCCTCGCGGGAACGGTAAAGCCCGCCGTGAAATATCTCTTTAAATTGTCTCATGATGTTTGATCCTTTCTTCCACGATCCAGGATGATCGTTTCCAATGCCTCAAGGCGTTTTTCCATTTTTGATAATCCCTGGAATATTTCCTGAATCATCCTGGCCTCTTCAGACTCGAGACGCTGTCCTTTTCGAGAGGCCTCTCCTTTGAAAATTCTGAGCGCCATGAGAATCGTGCTCCCAATGATGGCCAATGCCAGGACGGAACCCCCAAAAACAATCACAAAAATAAGTACCATGTTCATTGTTAGATTAGCTCCTGTAAACTGCTTGAAAAAAAGGAATCTGACTCACTGCGTTATCAACATTTGAATCTATCATCTTACCAAGGTAGATCCAGGCAACTTTCCTGGCGCATGTCAGCAAATAACATAAACGGTCATGGCGCAGGGGTTTCTTCATTTTTCTGTGTAAGCGACGATTTAAGATTCATCAATTCCTTTTCAAGATTTTCATCAACCATAAGGTTTTCAAATTCTGATTCCAGGTTGGATTTCTTTGCATAGTTGACTAAGTCAGCTTCAGCCTCCATACGTTCAATGCGATTTTCAAGCTCTTCAAACTTGAGAATGGCATCTGTACTTTCCATTCGACGAATCTCTTCCTGGGCACGCATCTTCCCTCGCGCACGAAATTGACGTTGAACCAGCATGCGCTGTTTCTCCCGGGCGCTCTGAAGCTTGTCCTCAAGCTGCCGAATGTCCCCCTGATATTGGTCGACAAGGACGTTATGGTCTTCCAGCTCTTGCTTCAAAAGATCTGTTCTTTCAAAATGCTGGCGCTTTTCGAGCAGGGCCTCCCGGGCCAGATCATCACGACCTTTCTTCACAGCAAGGGCAGCCCTCTCTTCCCATTGTCTGGTGCGGTCCTCGGCCTCTTCTTTCTGCCGCTGGATTTTTTTACAATTCGCCATTGCTCCTGCACATGAAGATTTCAAGTCGACAAGTGTGTCTTCCATTTCTCGAATGATGAGCTTGATCAGTTTTTCAGGATCTTCTGCCTTATCGAGCATCGCGTTAATATTTGAACTGATGATATCTCTAAATCTTGTGAAAATGCCCATAATTAAACCTCCATATATTTTTTACAGGTTAGCTGAGCATAAACCATGCCAAATTTGGCTTTATTTAATAATTGCAATTATTTCAAAGTATTAAGCCCTTCTCATTGTTCTTGACCTCACGGACTGGAATGGTATAATATACCAATGCGGAGCATTAAAAACCTTTTAATGGCTTAAATCCAATGGCAAATATCGGGCGAAAGATACAAAATCGGGTACAAACAGATCCTTCTACAGGACTCCCGGAAGCCATAGGGCAATCTGAAAAGTTTCTGGAATTTCAGGAGCGCCTGAGCAGAGTCGCACCCGTCAATCGCCCCGTACTCCTCATCGGCGAACGGGGAACCGGAAAGGAATTGGCCGCCTCAAGGTTGCACTTTTTATCTAACCGATGGCAGGGTCCATTTGTCGCATTGAACTGCTCGGCACTCACGCCTTCACTCATTGAGTCAGAATTGTTTGGCTATGAAAAAGGGGCTTTTACAGGAGCAGAGCATCGACGGGTTGGTCGATTTGAAGCAGCGAACGGAGGGACTCTTTTTTTGGATGAAATAGGGACAATCCCTATTGAGGCCCAGGAGAAAATACTGCGTGTTGTGGAATACGGGACATTTGAACGGGTCGGCAGCTCTGAAAGTATCGAGGTGGATGCTCGAATTATTGCAGCTACAAACGCCGATCTCCCGGCACTCGTAAGAGAGGGTCGATTCAAACAGGATTTGCTGGATCGTCTCTCCTTTGAAGTACTTGTCCT
>Ga0209345_10006000_pt1 | contig 11111 bp, 10 predicted proteins | sample Cruoilmetagenom7_FD_187294 | JGI IMG/M metagenome (GOLD analysis project Ga0209345, IMG submission 187294) | Oil polluted marine microbial communities from Coal Oil Point, Santa Barbara, California, USA - Sample 7 (SPAdes) (version 2) | ecosystem: Environmental > Aquatic > Marine > Oil seeps ...
CAACTGCTGCCCACCCCAGGGAAACGAGACCAGGTAGAAGTGATTGGCGTCGGTCGCCCGGAGGATCAAGCCCGCGGCGCCGGTGCCGGTTTCGCGTGATGCCACCGGCGCCACAAACGGCAATTCCCTGGCGCCGCCGGCCGACATCGGCGCCGCGCCGTCGCAGCCGGCAGATAGCAAACGAACCACCCTGCTTGACATCCTGATGGGCAATTGACAGTCAATCAGGCCACCTAAACCCGCAAAAAACAGACAATATCGTGCAATCTGCGTTTCCCATGACGCTTGCAGTCTGTAAGTGACATTCTTATATACGGCTCAACGCTTCCGGCGAGCGCCGCTTTCGCGGTCTTGGCTTTGGCGGCGGAAACGGATGAGCAGACCATCCTGTTTTCAAATAGTGTCCCGTTAGGGGCTGTCGAATGGAACGCCTGACCGGGTCCCGGCAGCTCGCTTCAAGGAGAATTTAATATGGCTAAAGTAATCGGTATCGACCTCGGAACCACCAATTCCTGCGTCGCAGTAATGGATGGCAAGGACGCCCGCGTGATTGAAAACGCTGAAGGCGCCCGCACCACACCGTCGATGGTGGCATTCAGTGAAGACGGCGAACGTCTGGTTGGCCAGCCGGCCAAGCGGCAGGCTGTCACCAACCCGGAAAACACGCTTTTTGCGGTCAAGCGCCTGATCGGCCGCCGCTTTGAAGACAAGGCTGTCGCCAAGGACCAGGAACTGGTTCCCTTCAAGATCGTCCGCGGCGACAACGGCGATGCATGGGTGGAAGCAAACGGCGACAGCTATTCGCCGGCCCAGATCTCCGCCATGATCCTTCAGAAGATGAAGGAAACCGCCGAGTCCTACCTTGGCGAAAAGGTCGAGAAGGCCGTCATCACGGTTCCCGCCTACTTCAACGACGCCCAGCGTCAGGCAACCAAGGATGCCGGCAAGATCGCAGGCCTGGAAGTTCTCCGCATCATCAACGAGCCGACAGCTGCGGCGCTGGCCTATGGCCTGGACAAGACCGAAGGCAAGACCATCGCGGTCTATGACCTTGGTGGCGGCACGTTCGACGTCTCGATCCTCGAAATCGGTGATGGCGTCTTCGAAGTGAAGTCGACCAACGGCGATACCTTCCTCGGTGGTGAAGACTTCGACATGCGCCTTGTTGGCTACCTCGCCGACGAGTTCAAGAAAGAGCAGGGCATTGACCTGAAGAAGGACAAGCTTGCTCTGCAGCGCCTCAAGGAAGCCGCGGAAAAGGCCAAGATCGAACTTTCGTCTGCGCCGCAGACCGAAATCAACCTGCCGTTCATCACCGCCGATGCGTCGGGTCCGAAGCATCTGACCATGAAGCTCAGCCGCTCCAAGTTCGAGAGCCTGGTTGACGACTTCGTCCAGCGCACGATTGCTCCTTGCAAGGCTGCGCTCAAGGATGCCGGCCTTCAGGCCGGGGACATCGACGAGGTGGTTCTGGTCGGCGGCATGACCCGCATGCCCAAGATCCAGGAAGTCGTGAAGAAGTTCTTCGGCAAGGATCCGCACAAGGGCGTCAACCCGGACGAAGTGGTCGCCATGGGTGCTGCCATTCAGGCCGGCGTGTTGCAGGGCGACGTCAAGGACGTTCTGCTGCTCGACGTTACCCCGCTGTCGCTCGGCATCGAGACGCTGGGTGGCGTGTTCACCCGCCTGATCGATCGCAACACCACGATCCCGACCAAGAAGAGCCAGGTCTTCTCCACCGCTGAAGACAATCAGAACGCGGTGACGATCCGGGTCTTCCAGGGCGAGCGTGAAATGGCTGCCGACAACAAGATCCTCGGCCAGTTCGATCTCGTCGGTATTCCGCCGGCACCGCGCGGCGTGCCGCAGATCGAAGTCACCTTCGACATCGACGCCAACGGCATCGTCAACGTCTCGGCCAAGGACAAGGGCACCGGCAAGGAGCACCAGATCCGTATCCAGGCATCTGGCGGTCTGTCGGACTCCGACATCGACGCGATGATCAAGGAAGCCGAGGCAAATGCCGAAGCCGACAAGAAGCGCCGCGCCACCGTCGAGGCGAAGAACCAGGGCGAAAGCCTGATCCATTCTTCGGAACAGTCGCTCAAGGATTACGGCGACAAGGTCACTGAAGAGGATCGCACTGCCATCGCCGATGCGATCGCAGCCCTGAAGACCGCGGTGGAAGCCGAGGAGCCCGACGCCGAAGACATCCAGGCCAAGAGCCAGACACTCATGGAAGTGTCGATGAAGCTCGGTCAGGCAATGTACGAACAGAGCCAGGCTGAAGAAGGTGCTGGCGAAGCCGAAGGCGACGAGAAAATCGTCGATGCTGACTTCGAGGAAGTCAATGACGACGACAGCGACGAGAAGAAGTCCGCTTAAGTCTCTTCATCAATATCCGCCCGGCTGCAAACAGTCGGGCGGACCGCATATGATGGAGGTAGTAAGTGGCAAACGTTCCAGATCCAGACGATTTTGACCACCCGGACATGTTCCGCGACCTGATAGCCAACGCGCACGGAGCGGGTGGGCTGAAGGACGGTGAATCCGCGATAACACTTGCCGGCGCAGGACCGTTTGGTCACGGCGTCGACGAGATGACAATTGAAGGCTGGTTGAATGGCCAAGGCTGACTTTTACGAAATACTTGGTGTGGCGCGTGGCGCGGACGAGAAAGAGCTGAAAAGCGCTTTCCGCAAGCTTGCCATGAAGTACCACCCGGACAAGAATCCCGACAGCGCAGAAGCCGAGCACAAGTTCAAGGAAATCAACGAGGCTTACGAGTTTCTGAAGGATCCGCAGAAGCGCGCGGCCTATGACCGGTTCGGGCATGCTGCCTTCGAGCAGGGCGGCCCCGGCGGAATGGGCGGCGGCTTTGGCGGCGGCGGCGGCGGGTTCTCCGATATCTTCGAGGATATCTTCGGCGAGATGATGGGTGGCCGCGGCGGACGCAGGTCGTCCGGTGGCCGCGAACGCGGCGCCGACCTTCGCTACAACATGGAAATCACGCTCGAGGAAGCCTACACCGGCAAGACCGCGCAGATCCGGGTTCCCACCTCGATCACCTGCGATGTCTGCTCCGGTTCGGGCGCCAAGCCCGGCACCCAGCCCACCACTTGCGCCACCTGTGGCGGCGCCGGCCGGGTTCGTGCGGCACAGGGTTTCTTCTCGGTCGAGCGCACCTGCCCGACCTGTCACGGCCGTGGCCAGACCATCACCGACCCCTGCACCAAATGTGCCGGTCAGGGCCGGGTCACCGAAGAGCGGTCGCTGTCGGTCAATATTCCCGCAGGCATCGAGGATGGCACCCGCATCAGGCTGTCGGGCGAAGGCGAAGCCGGAATGCGCGGCGGCCCTGCCGGCGATCTCTACATTTTCCTCTCGGTACGCCCGCATGCGGTGTTCCAGCGTGAAGGCGCCGATCTCTACTGCTCCGTGCCGATTTCCATGACCACGGCTGCGCTCGGCGGCAAGTTCGACATCACCACGATGGATGGCGCGCGTTCGCGGGTGACGGTGCCCGAAGGCACCCAGCCGGGCAAGGAACTGCGGTTGCGCGGCAAGGGCATGCCGGTTCTGCGCTCGGCGCAGTTCGGCGATCTCTATGTCCGCATCACCATTGAAACGCCTCAGAAGCTGTCCAAGCGGCAACGTGAATTGTTGATGGAGTTCCAGGAATTGTCCTCCAAGGAGACAAGCCCCGAATCCACCGGCTTCTTTTCAAGAATGAAGGGCTTCTTTGACACGATGTCGGATTGATCCCTCGGGCAATCCGGCCTCGCCCAATAGAAACCATGTTTGCTGTTCAACCGGTGGTGTGTAAACTGTCCGCTGGACAGGGGCGCCGCTGGAGGGTGCAGGCCGTGAGCATGAGTTTTCCCGAACGTTTTGTCCGCCGTTTCGATGACGAGATCCGCTTTTTCAAGGGATGGCTCGACGGTCCGAAGGCGGTCGGCGCCATCATGCCGACCTCCTCGGTCACAGCCCGCTCGATGGCGTCGCTCATCAACCCCGCATCAGGGCTGCCGGTGCTTGAACTCGGGCCGGGAACCGGTGTCATCACGCGCGCCATACTAGCACGCGGCATCGCCCCGTCCAAACTGGTGTCGATCGAGTACTCGGTGGATTTTCACACCCGTCTGCAGATTGATTTTCCAGGCGTCCGGTTCATTCGCGGCGATGCCTTTGGTCTTGATCAAACGCTTGGAGACCTGAACACCAGTCTCTTCGACTGCGTGGTTTCGGGTATCCCGCTCCTGAACTTTCCGATGTCCAGCCGTGTGGCGCTGATAGAGGATCTGCTCGACCGCCTTCCGCCCGGAAGGCCGGTGGTCCAGTTTTCCTACGGCGCCCTGTCACCGGTGTTGTCGCGCGGGACCAGTTTCCAGGTGGTCCATCATGATTTCGTGTTGCGCAATGTGCCGCCCGCGAGATTGTGGATCTATCGCCGTGGCGCACCGGTTTCCTGAAGCGGAACTGGCATACCTTGCAAGGCGTGCAGCTGCACATGAGCCGTTTTTGCTGTCCTTGATCACCGGAAATCAGCCGTCATCGGGTTCACTCGCTGCCCGCTTGCGGTATATGGACATCCAGAAATCAAGGTCCCGGTTCGGGGCCGGCATGAAGCGGAGTATGCCATGACCCCCAGAATTCTCGTCCTTCCCGGTTCGAACCGCACGGGTTCGTTCAATGCCTCGCTGGCGGCTGCCGCCTCGGTTGAACTGGCGCAGCAGGGTGCCGATGTCACCCGCATCTCGCTGGTCGATTATCCGCTGCCGATCGTCGACGAGAACCTGAAGAACGAATCCGGCATTCCCGAAAACGCCATGAAGCTGGGGCGCCTCATCGCCGCGCATCATGGCGTGTTTCTGTGCTGCCCGGAATACAATTCGTCGATCCCGCCGCTGCTCAAGAACATGATTGACTGGGTCAGCCTGATCACCAGGGATGGCGAGAGGCCATTCAAGCCCTGGGCCGGACGGTACGTGGCGCTCGGATCGGCGTCAAACGGCAAGCTGGGCGGCATTCGCGGTCTCTATCATGTCCGCTCGGTGATGGTGAATGTCGGAGCCCAGGTGATCAGCGAGCAATGCGCGGTCAGCGGTGCGGCCGATGCTTTCGAGGCCGACGGGCGGCTCAAGGATGAACGGACCGGTGCCATGCTGGCCAACACCTGCAAATCCCTGATCAGGCATTGTTCAATGATGTCGGCCGGCTGACGGACTTGGTTCCGGCCCCATAGCTCTTGCGATCCCGGTGCCTTCATGCGAGGACCGGGTGAAACTTAAGGGAGTGCAAGATGTCAGTTGCAGCGCTTGAACAGGGTTCACCATCCAGCAGCCAGCATGATCCGCGCCTCATCGTCGGGCTCGATGTTCCCACCGTCGCCGAGGCCGAGGCGCTGGTCAACCGGATCGGCGATGCGGCGATGTTCTATAAGATCGGCTATCAGCTCGTCTTCGCCGGTGGATTGCCGTTTGCCAGGGAGCTCAAGGCTTCCGGCCGCAACGTGTTTCTCGACATGAAGCTCCTCGACATCGACAACACGGTCGCCAAGGGCGTCGAGAACATCGTCGAGATGGGCGTCGACATGCTGACCATCCACGCCTACCCCAAGGCCATGCGCGCTGCGGTGGAAGCCGCCAAGGGCAGCAATCTGTGCCTGCTCGCCGTCACCGTGCTGACCTCCATGGATGCGGCCGATGTCGCCGAAGCAGGCTATGCGCTGGCGCCCGAGGAACTGGTGTTGCGCCGGGCCGCCCAGGCCCGCGACGCCGGCATGGGCGGCATCGTCTGCGCCGCGGCAGAAGCGAAGGCTGTACGCGAAATCGTTGGCCCCGACATGGCCATCGTCACACCGGGCATAAGGCCCGCCGGCGCCGATCATGGCGACCAGAAACGGGTGATGACGCCCGCCCAGGCGCTTGCCGCGGGGTCCTCGCACCTGGTAGTCGGGCGGCCGGTTTGCAAAGCCTCCGACCCTGCGTCGGCTGCAAGGGCAATCACCGCCGAGATGGCGCAAGGCTGACAAGGGAGAGAGTGAGAATGGCAAAGGGATACTGGATCGGCCGCATCGATGTGCGCGATCCTGAAGCTTACAAGGCCTATATCGAGACCGCGACACCGGCTTACAGGGAATTTGGCGCGAAATTCCTGGTGCGCGGCGGCGATTTCGACCCGGTCGAAGGCCCGGCGCGCACACGCAATGTGGTGATCGAATTCCCGAGTTACGAGGCGGCACTGGCCTGCTACAACTCTGAAACCTATCAGAAGGCCAAGGCGATCCGCCAGGAATTCGCTGATGGCGAGCTGATCATCATCAAGGGCAATGACGCCTGAAACCGCTGAAGCTGCGATTAATCCCCGCACAGGGTGGAGGAGCCCTTCACCTTGCCGGGGTTTTTGATTATGAGCTTGGGTGGACTGCGGCCGAATCTTTTCGCGCGTGCGAAACAGCCGACCCAACGATCCTGTCAGGGAGTGCATAGATGACATCGCTCAATCAACCCAAGCTCGTCACGGTCTTCGGCGGGTCCGGTTTTGTCGGCCGCCATGTTGTGCGTGCGCTCGCCCGGCGTGGATACCGCATTCGCGTTGCCGTTCGCCGGCCCGACCTTGCCGGTCACCTGCAGCCTCTGGGCGGTGTTGGCCAGATCGTCGCTGTCCAGGCCAACCTGCGCAACAGGGATTCGGTCAACAGGGCGGTCGCCGGTGCGGATTACGTCGTCAACTGCGTTGGCATCCTGTTTGAATCCGGCCGCAACACCTTCGGGTCGGTTCAGGAGTTCGGCGCACGTGCGGTGGCGGAAGCTGCCCGGGCGGCAGGCGCCGGCCTCACCCATATTTCGGCCATCGGCGCCGATATCGATTCGGAATCCGACTACGCCAGGTCCAAGGGTCTGGCTGAAGCATCAGTCCTCAAGGTTCTGCCCGATGCGGTGATCCTGCGGCCTTCGATCGTGTTCGGTCCGGAAGACGGCTTCTTCAACAAGTTTGCCGAAATGGCGCGGTTCTCTCCGGCCCTGCCGCTTATCGGCGGCGGCGAGACCCGGTTCCAGCCGGTTTATGTCGGCGATGTCGCCGAAGCCGTTGCCCGCAGCGTCGACGGCACGGTGCCCGGTGGCAAGATTTATGAACTCGGCGGCCCGCGGGTGATGAGCTTCAAGCAGGTCCTGGAAGAAATTCTCGAGATCACCCACCGCAAGCGCGCCCTGCTGCCGCTGCCGTGGGGGCTGGCCTCGCTGATCGGCAAGATCGCCACATTCATCCCCTTCATCGATCCGCCGTTGACCGATGACCAGGTGATCCTGCTCAAGAGCGACAATGTCGTCTCCGCGCAAGCGGAAAAAGAAAACCGTACGCTGGCCGGCCTTGGCATCCCGCAGACCACCGTGGAAGCCGTCTTGCCGAGCTATCTAACCCGCTACCGGCCGCATGGCCAGTACAGCGGCACCGGAAGCGAAGCCTGATCGCGGCACTGATTGCTGCCTTTCTGCCGCCGGGGCTTGATGCCTGGGCGGCGGCCATTCTCATCACCGCCAGTTTTTTCACATCGGCGCTGACCGTCTCGGTCGGCATCGGCGGCGGCGTGGCACTGCTCGCGCTGATGGGGTATCTGGTTCCCGTTGCCGCCATTATCCCCGTTCACGGCGTGGTCCAGCTGGGCTCCAATGTTGGCCGCACCGCATTGCTCTCCAGCCATGTCGCATGGGCCTGCCTGGCAGCCTTTCTCATCGGCGCCATTCCCGGCGCGTGGGCCGGCAGTTCCGTGGTCGGCGAGTTGCCCGAACCCGTTCTCAAGGCGGCACTCGGCGGGTTCATCCTGTTGATCACCTGGATGCGGTTGCCCCGGCTGGCTGCCATCACGCTGCCGGGCTTCGCGGTGACAGGCGCCATCACCACGTTCCTGACGATGATCTTCGGCGCCACCGGCCCGTTCAACGCCGTGGTCCTGTCCAAGGCCTTTCCCGACCGGCTGCGGTTCCAGGCGACCACGGCGGCGGTGATGAGCCTGCAGCACCTGGTCAAGACCGCGGCCTTCGCGCTGGCCGGCTTTGCCTTCGGGCCGTGGCTGCCGCTGCTGGTGGCGATGATACTCACCGGACTGGCTGGAACCTGGGTCGGAACCCACATTTTGCGCAAGACCCCGGAGAGCCGCTTCCAGCTGATCTTCAAGATCTGTCTGACGCTGCTGGCGCTCGATCTGATCCGGCGCAGTGTTGCCGGAATGGCGCATGGTTAGCAATGATTTAAGATTCAGCCGTTTTATTGTTGAAGACGTCATCCGCCGGGCTTGAACCAACCGGCAGAGCCGCGTAAATCGCCCCGTCCCCGGGTGGCTGCGTTCAAACGCAAAATGCCATTGCCCGGGTTCAGCAACACGCCTGCCCCGCGCACGGGACGGGAATCGGAAAGAATTCAAGTGCGCACGATGCATTTTGCCAGCTGGCCGAATGCAGCATTCTGTATCAGACAAAATCGGGACATGAGTAAATGGGTAAAACAGTCGTATCCGCGTTCGCATTCGCAATTGTGGTGATCTTGGCCGCATCCGCCTTTGCACCGCGCAGCGTCGCCCATTCCTCCAAGGGCTGCACGCCGGCCTATGGTGTTGATCCCTGCGCCGTTCAGGCCATGTCCGAATAAAGCTTCCGGCTCAGCCCAGAAACCACAAGCCGACAAGTCCCAGTCCGCCCACCAGGATGCGCCACCACGCAAACAGGGCGAAGCCGTGACGGGAAACGAAGTCGAGCAGGCTGCGCACCACGATCACACCGGCAATAAACGCCATGACAAAGCCCACCGCGATGGTGACGACATCGTCGTAGGCCAGCTTGTCGTAGTTCTTGTACAGATCGAGCGCGAACGCGCCGACCATTGTCGGCATGGCCAGGAAGAACGAGAATTCCGCCGCCGACCGCTTGTCGGTTCCCATCAACAGGGCACCGGCGATGGTGGCGCCCGATCGCGAGGTGCCCGGAATCATCGCCAGGCACTGGCAAAGTCCGATCTTGAAGGCCAGCGACAGCGGATAATCCATCACATTGGTGTATTTCGGCGTCAGCTTCATCCGGTCGATGACCAGCAGAATGACGCCGCCGCCGATCAGCACCCAGCAGATCAGCGCGGTCGATTCAAACAGCACCGACTTGATGAAACCGTGGGCCAGTGCGCCGATCACCGCGGCGGGCAGGAATGCCAGCAGGATCGCGCCGACAAAGTGCCGCGCCTTGGCGCTCGACGGAAGTGCGGTCGCCAGCGCCCAGAGCCGGGCGAAATAGACCGACAGGATCGCGAGGATCGCGCCCAGCTGCACAAGCACCTCGAAACTGTTGCCGGGTGACTTGAATCCCAGGAAATGACCCGCCAGCAACAGGTGCGCTGTCGAGGAGACCGGCACAAACTCGGTAAGGCCTTCGATGAGGCCAAGCAGCGCCCCCACAATTGTCGATTCATTCATGCCGGAGAGTCCCTGTTTTGCGCGAATATTGGCATGGGCCATTGGATCGCCCATTTTGGCGACGAGGATTCACGGACACCTGATCAGTGATTCGCTTGTCTTGCAGTGGGCCAGTCCCTATAGCTCTATTTTCCGGAATCTGACCAGTCCCGCGCACCGGCGCCAACGCAAACACGCTCAGCTTCACGATGCCAGTTCTATATCATCACACCATATCCGCAGCGTCCCGTTTCGTCAGGGTCTGTTTCAACGAGGTCGATTTTGCCGCAGAGCTGGTGGAAGAACTGCCTTGGGAGAAGCGTCCGGATTTTCTGAAGATCAATCCGGCGGGAACCCTGCCTGTCTGCATGACCGACAATGGTCATGCGCTGTGCGGGCCGCATATCATTTCCGAATGGCTTGATGAATCCTTCGGCGTGTTCAAGCGCGACCGTCGACTTCTTGCCGAAGACCCGTTCCGCCGCGCCGAAACCCGGCGGCTGGTCGAATGGTTCCTGATCAAGTTCGAGCAGGATGTGGTGCGTCCGCTGGTGCGCGAGCGGATCATCAAGCTGCAATTGCCGACGAGCAAGGGCGGCGGTTCGCCCGATCCCAAGATGCTCAGGGCCGGACGCGCCAATATCCGCCAGCACATGAAATACCTGTCCTGGCTGGCCGGAACGCGCGCGTGGCTGGCCGGCGACAAGCTCAGCTATGCCGATCTTGCCGCTGCGGCCGCGTTGTCGGTGATGGATTATCTCGGCGAGATCGACTGGAACGAATATCCGCAGGCCAAGGAATGGTACCAGCGCGTCAAGTCCCGCCCGTCGTTCCGGCCTTTGCTGGCCGACCGGGTCCGCAACCTGCCGCCGGTCGCCCACTACGCCGACCTCGATTTCTAGGCTGATGGCGGGCGCCAGCCATACCGGGCCCGGAAAACCGGCCGACGAGACTGGCTCCGGCGATGCCGCGCTGTCCGCGGCCAGGGCCGAGCGGCTCAAGACCTTTCTCAAAACCGAAGCGGAGCGTCTCGGGTTTTGCGCGCTGGCGGTTGCCCCGGCGCAGGCGGCACCGGTTTTGCGAGACCGTCTGAGCGAATTTGTCGCCCTTGGCAGGCATGGCTCCATGCGATGGATTGCCGAAACCCTGGACCGCCGTGCCGACCCGCAGGTGCTGTGGCCGGAAGCGCGCTCGGTAATCGTGCTGGCGATGAACTACGGCCCCGATTGTGATCCGCTGGAAAACCACGCTCGCAAGGACAGCGCCACGATCTCGGTCTATGCCCGCAATCGCGACTATCACGATCTCATCAAGGGCAAGCTGAAGGAGTTGGCCGGCAAGTTCGCCACGGTCCGCCCGTTCCTGCCGATGCTGATGGACACGATCGAGTTCGGCGCGACCAGTGACGGCGCCGCCGTCCTGGCGGCAATGAAGACCCTCGCCGAGCTGCTGACATCCAGGTCGTCGGGCAAGATCCCGGCAAACCTGCTGGACGCCCGCAAGGTCGACCACGACCTGATCGTCGGCGCGTGGAAGCGCTTGATCTACACGCCGGGCCGACCGGAGGGCACCGTCGACCGGAACTCCTACACGATCTGCGTGTTGGAACAGTTCCACCGACACCTCAAGCACCGCAGCATCTTCGCGGTGCGTTCGTCGCGGTGGCGCG
>Ga0209345_10006002_pt1 | contig 11109 bp, 20 predicted proteins | sample Cruoilmetagenom7_FD_187294 | JGI IMG/M metagenome (GOLD analysis project Ga0209345, IMG submission 187294) | Oil polluted marine microbial communities from Coal Oil Point, Santa Barbara, California, USA - Sample 7 (SPAdes) (version 2) | ecosystem: Environmental > Aquatic > Marine > Oil seeps ...
GATCTGTTCGCCTCCCAAGTTGACCAACTTTCCATTTTGTACTTCCGCGCGAAACGTGCTACCGTTTCGCCGGACAATCCTAAAAAGCGTACCATCGGCCAGGTCACTATAATCAATCATTGAATCTACATCGTGCCGATTGAACCGTGCGCCAGATGAAAATATATCTGCCGGATCGTATAGCAACACGATTTTGCCTCGGTGTGCTGTCTGGCGGGGGCCACGAGTGCGCGAGATGATTTGCTCAGTAGTTGAGCGGTTGACGCCCAGGAGGCGCGCGATCTCAGCGGGTGGCACTTCGTGCATATCTAGCGTTAAGATACGCTTGCGGGTGGCGTTGGGGATGGGTGTCATTGTGGCTCCTTGATGAAACAAAGTACGTCTTCATAGTCAATACGTGGACTTCCTTTATTCTCTGCTAAACGGCGGAAAAACGACTTACGCTCAACCGTCCTCACATCCAGTCCGCCGTCCAGCGTATGCTGCGCGCCGCGATCCTCGACCAGCCATGCCTTATGGTGATGTATCCAAGTGAACCCGACGGCCTCGCATAGTTGCGCCCATTGCAAAGGGAAGTCAACTATCTCTTTATTGCGTACAAATCTTTTGCAAACGAAAATCGCATGAGCATTGGGCGCAAGTACTTCATACACCTGTTCCAGTATCTCCCGCGACGCGGCCCAGAACGTGGAGCCTGTTTCTTGGCCCAACTGACCGGCAGTATTTCCATAGTCACCAGTTACAATACTACCGCCGCGCCGTGTACCATCTGCTCTCATTCCATGACTAGTAGTGTCATTGGCCTTTGACTTGTTTGTCAAAGATTGCTCAAACGGTGGCGAACTCAAACAAAGATCCGCTCTCCCCGTCACCGCGCCCGCCTCCAGCGCCTGCGCATGATCGCCGGGGGGCATTTGAGCCAACTGCGCCTCGTTGCCGCTATAATTACCAGTCGAGAATGACCGCTCAGTATAGCGCCGATCATATTTCTCCTCCAATTGTTTGACAATCTTCAGTCCGCCAGCACCGCGCCCGTCTTGCGCCAAGTTGCCTTGCCAGGGAGGCGAAGAAACAGCCAGCGCCGCCTCGAAGCCGGTGTCGGGCAGGTTGCCGAGGTTGGCAGAGCATTGATAATGCCCGCCGAGTCCACATTGCGCTCCTGGACCATCTGGGTTGCGTCCTATACTTTCATAATGGTTGCACATAAAAGCCTTGTCGCGTGTTCCCTCACAGTTGACAAAGGGTGGACTTGAAACGCAGATCCGTGCCCGCCCCAGCACCTCGCCCAGCCGCCGCGAGTCACCTTGCACAATGACCGCACTGCCCCAGTTCGGCATCTGTGCAGCATAGCGGTTGTTCCACAGGTCTATGTTATCCTGTGCAAGGGCACAGAAACGCTCTTCCAATTCCACTCCGATCCAGTGTAGCCCACGTCGCATTGCTTCCAGACCGCCCAGGGCCACGCCTCCAAACGGATCAATGACCACGCCCCCGGGCTCAACCCAGCCCTCATTGACAGCGTGGGCATAGATGCGCCGAATGAGGGAGCGAGAAAACTTCGCTGGGTGACAGAATGCCTCTGGTACTATGATGCCTGTCCAGCCTTCACCGTAGCATTTTAGCCAGTCATCGGAGATGGGTGTCATTGGCACACCGCTACCACCACATACTCGATAGCCACCATCTTGGTGCTTCTGCCTCAATACCATGCGTCTTACAGAATTCAACCAGGAGACCATATTCGTCTTGCGTGACAGTCATTTCACTTGGCTTTATTTCCTCTGGATAGCCCCTGGCAGCCCTCCTGACTGTCCTTGGTATTGCCAAAATGTACATCGGATAGTCACCGCTGCAATGACGTACCAACTCAACTGGCAACAGGTGAGCGTTTTCGAAATCCCGCCTTGTTTGGTGGTATTCATTGAATCTTTCATCAGAGGGCTTGATACCTCCCAGATACTCGCCATCACTACCATATATCTCAAACGGAGGCTTGTACTTATGTACTGCGCAAATCCACCATCCCTCTATGTCTCCATCGTATTCATCCGAATCCCACGGGAATTCTTGCCCATCCTCAAATGCTATGCCAAAACAAATCTGTCCGTCTGTAGATACTCCCATCATTTTCTCCTTTTTTAGTTTGCCTTTGTCTCTTCGTCTGGTACTCGCTCATCCCTTTGACCACCTGATGCTCAGGTAGATGCAGAAAATGAGCATTGCAATCGCCGCTACAGTAGTTGCCCCGGCATAGAACCCACCTATCCAGCAGGGCATCATGGCGCGCCTCCGCTGAGGAGGACGATGGCGATGATGAGGACGATAGCGATAAGCGTGGACATGATAAGAAAATCTTTCCAGTCTCTGAGTGTCATTTTTCTCTCCTGTTAGGAAACTGTTGCCAGGCGCGACCGTCGAGCAGATGACCGGCGGCTTTTTTGCTCGCCTTAGCCAAAATAGCAATGTGTTCTCCATGCGCTTCCATCCAGCCGTCAAAAACCTCACCTGCGAGATTGAGGCAGACATGCTTACTATTGAAATGGTAATCACCACCGCAGCCATGTTCATTAGGAACCCAACCACCCCACTGCTTTAGAAAATAGGCTATTTTATTCTCTTGACAGAAGTCCCGCGTCGCCCTGTGCCAATCAGGATGTGACGGCCTAGCCCCTGGCCCACTTTCACCCCCAGAAATTATTTGTGAAACAAACTCCCAACCCGTCCAGTCTATCGGTCCAAGGGCAGGCTCGTAGGAGACGAACTTGACGGCGGCAGGGCATTGCCACAAGTATTCACGTCGCTCATCCGCTGTGGCTTGGTTCTCGACACTGACGCCGAGCCAGACATTGGGCAGGGCATGCGCATGGTACTGCGGTGAAGAGTAATACTGCCTGTTATTAAAATACTCTAACATCCGCTCTGGCTGCTTTGTCAATACCTGAAACGTATGTAATCCATTGCACGCCGTCATGGTAAGAAACACTAAATCTATGAACTCAAATGGCACGCCCTCGTGGAATAAGTCTCCCATCGACGCGACGAAAACCCGACGCGGCTTCCGCCACCGTAGCGGCTGATCCAACACATCATGATTGAGCCTCACCTTACCCGTCCACTTGGCCTGGCCGTCTTTGATAGTCGCCAAGCCCTCATATCGTGGATGGCGTCTCAACCTGGTGGCTGCCATTCGCGCGGCGTAGCAGTTGTCACAGCCCGGGCCTCCGGCGTGGGAGCAGCCTGTTACAACCGGCCATGTTTCGTCAGTCCATTCTATTTTACTTGGCATATCAATTCTCCTTTGTCTCTGCACCGTCGGCTACAGGCTCAGGGGCGGCTATTCCCATTGAGCACCTCCACCTGGCTGCCTCTTTACCGTGCACGGCCTCAATAGCGCTGAGGCAATGTTCCCACCGCTCAGTGCCACTTCCCTTTATTCCGTTCGTCCACGGTTTCCAGTCTTCGACCCCTGCCTGGACCTTGCGCCTTGCCTCGTCAATTCCAAGACAGGTACGGCAGAGCCCGAGAGCCTCGTCCTCCGTCATGTTCATACTGGTAAAATCGCCCGCGATATCAAAGAATCGCGCTAGTCTTCCGTTGGGCTGTTTCACTATATGCCAGGCCATAATCTCTCCTTTACAGGCTCAGGGGCGGCGGGGCTATCTCAGCCTCTAGCGCCCGTCTCATCTTGCCGCTTGCCAATTCCAACACCTTGCGTACTGCCGGAAGCATCCTAGACTGCGCTTGCTCCCGCTTCACCAGCATATCGTAGGCTTGTACGAACCGTGCGCGATCCGCCACGGCGTTTGTGCTCATACACAACGTGCGCCACCCGCCCACGCCGTCGACCGCGCGCTTTATCAGCGGATGGCTAAACTCAGGCAGGCGGGCGTGCCCGTGAGTGCCGAATCGCTTAGTAACCTCTGCCCAGGCGTCCCAGGCAGTTGGTACACCGGACTGGCGGTCGAGCAGGTCAAAGGCGCAACTGCGGATCTGGCCTGCCGATGGACACCAGGGCGAATCTTCTGTGACCAGTTGCAGGATTGCCGCCTTGACCAGGTCTACCGGAAGGTCGCCCAATATCTGGTAGTACACTTCTATCGTCTCCGGTTCCAACGTAAAACGTGGGTAGGCATTATTCAAGAATTGCATTAACTGGCGAAACTCAGCGGGCGCTATCATGGAGGGCCTCCTATACCGGCCTCCTGCCGACGGGCTAGCCATTCATCGGGGGCACTGCGGGCGCCGTTCTTGCGCTGCCCTCCCTCTCTCCACGCCTTAAATTTGCCCCACGTCTCCCTTACCTGTGCCGGCCGAGGTGCGTCGCCCTTTTTGCCACGCCAGTCGTTGGCGTACCACCAGGCGGCGAAGGGCTCCATATCGGCAGGGGTTGCGCCATCCTTGCGTAATATCTTCTCGGACTGGTTAAGTTGATTGCGTTGCGTACCCGTGAGAGTAGTTAGATTGATCTGGCAAATACCTGCCAACGCCGAGAACATAGCACGTGCTGCTTGTTGTTTTGGCGTAGGCGGCTTCTGAGATTTACGCTTGGGCTTTGCCTTGGGAGGTGGAGGGGCGTTAGCCGCCGAAGGCGTCTTTATGTCATTTAAGTTAGATTCAATTAGATTAGATTCAGATTCTATTGTAGGCTCAGTCTCCTGTTCAGGTGGTTGTTCAGGTGGTTGTTCAGGTGAACCGTCGCCGCTGTCATCCTTCCAGTTCCTTTCAACGTAGTCGTTTTTTATCCTGCATCGGATCCTATCCTCCCACCCGTCGGGCGGTGCATATCGACTCGGCCTTGCCCATTGCGGCTTCTGATATTCCCACCATCTGACAATCTGGTAAAGCATCCGATTGCGCCCATCTTCCTCATACAGAATTATCATTTCTTGGGCCAGCATCTCTTGTAATGCACCATTGATGGTATCCGGTGTTAGTTCGTTGACATTTGGGCAGACATGCCATTTAACTACGTCGGTATCGGCTACGCCGCGCCCTTGATCATCGCTGGCCGCCAGGAGCATCGGCCACAGAACCTTGGCGAGTAATGGCAGGCGGCCATAGGAGATAGACTTACCGAGTTCATAAAGGAGTGCTTTTGACATTATTAACCCTTTCCCCTTCCGGCTGTAATTGGCCCACTGACATCTGCATAGGTTCTCCCGTTGCAAATATCCCATGCCGTGGATTCAGTGACGCCGTACTTCTCACCTAGTTTTCTGAATATAGTGCTATTATTAGCACGTTCTATTCGCATTGCCATTACATCATCTATGGATATTCCTGTTCGCCCCGTGGCCGCCCGTGGCTGTATTGGCCCTCCAGTATCTGGATAATACTCCCCCCCACAGATGCGGCTTACGTAAGATGCGCTGATACCGTACTTCTTGCCTAAATCTCTAAGCGTGATGTCGCTATTGGCTCGCTCTATGCGCATTGCTATTATTTCATCTGTAGTAATACCACCAAATCGACCAGCAGTAAACGGGCCTCCAACGCATCTATAGGTTCGCCCTCGGCAAAGACCATAAGCATTGGCAGGCTTGATATTGAATGATTGGGCTAGCGACACAATGCTTTCACCTTGCGCCCGGCGCTCGCGTATTTCAATAACTTGGGCATCCGATAAACTGAGGCGGTCTCGCATATTGCCAGCAGTAGTATCATAGCGAAGGTTTTCCAGGCGGTCGTCGCCAGGATTACTATTATTATGACATACTTCCATTCCGCTAGGACATGGGCCGACAAAGGCCAACAGGACAAGACGTGCAACTCTTTTGAAGTAAGATTGCCCGTCGCGCCGCAGGTTCACGCCTCTATAGCCCGGCCCCTTGCGCCTTACAGCAGGCTTCAGTAAATGAGGGATCAAATGAAATTTACCTCCACCTCTTCTGCGATAACTTTTTACCTGTCCCCAATTGCTAACCTCATAACCTGCAAAGCCTGGTATTGCCCTCCACATTTCAATTGTCATTGTGTCTCCTTAAAACAAAAGACCACTTCTTTGCGTGAGCCGGTCCCCAGGTCGGCTTAGGCGAGCAGATGCGAACACCATGCACGACGCACCGACCCACGCAAAACAGTGGTCTTGCACCTGCTACTATTGCGCCCTGGGGTGGGCAAGTTACTTGTTAATCTACACTCATATTATATACCCAAACCTTCAATTTGTCAAGACTTAGTTGTAAACTCTTCACTCCCCCCGCCGCCCGCCCCCGATGCGCTGGGGGCGGGCGGCAGAGGTCATCCTGCCTCTTCGGCCTGCGCTTGTTCTTGCTGCTCCCGTTCTTGCTCATTGAGCCATTGACGGTAATAACCATCCTGCCCGTACTCAGGATCGCCGTAACACAGCGAGCAACAATTCTGACCGTCTGGCACGGGCAATCCACACTGTACGCAATAACCCATTTTATGCCCCTTCTTTGCTAAGCGTTTCAATCTGTTCCTCCAACATCTCCCAAATTTCCCGCTTTCTCAGCCACCCCCGCAACCGTCGCAGGGCACGGGCCTCGACTTGGTGTGCTCGCTGCCGGTTGACACCGAGGACTGCGCCGACCTCCGCCAGCGTATACCGCCGCCCGTCCAGGCCGAACCGCAGCCGCAGCACCTGCCAGTCACGCTTGTCCAGTGCGGCCACTGCCTGGCGGAGCAGCGGTTTAATGTCATCGGTGAGGACCAGGTGCTCCTTGCCAAACAGCCCGCGCAGGAGCGAAGTCCAAGCCTCCACTTGCCAGTCTGGCAGGGTGGGCGCGATATATTCCTCTGGCGAATTGAGCAGTCGCCAGAGCGCCAGCCGCCCGACCTCGGAGAGACTGAGGCCCTGCTGATCGGCGTAGTCTACCAGGTCGGCCCGCAGATCGGGCGATACCAACATGTTGAAGTGTGCTGTCAGGGTCATTCCATCTCCTCCTCTGGCTCTAATTCCGCCAAGCGGCGCTCAATATCATCTATCGTTTCTTGCGCGGCGTGCACAGTGAGACTGGCGTAGTGCCGTAATATCGTCAGTGCGATCTCCAGACACTCATCCTTGACGCGGTTCTCGCGCCGTGCGCGCTTCAGTGCTTGCTCTAATATCTGAAAACGGCGTAGCGGTTCAGTCATCGGTATTTCCCTTTTGGCTTCGTGCTACCACGCCAGCCGGCAGCACGCCGTCACTACTGTTTGTGGTGCCGTCCCATTTATGCCAGCAGTCACGGCATACGTACCAGCCCGCCTGTGTCATGCCTGGATCTGCGAGGTCACGGTATGCGCCTCGTGGCACGCGCTGTGTTTCACGATAGATACATGTGCCGCCACAGTGCGGGCAGGTTACGTCATTCATCTTCCTGCCTCACTCTCGTTAGCACTGCCCCGCCGGTTCTCATTACCTCGATTTGCTTCTCACCTACGCCAAGTGCCCGGGCAGCCAGTTCCCGCGCCTTGGCATCGGTTGTCGGGGCATCGAAACAGGGCCACCAGTCGCCGGGTTGTCGGTTACTCATCGTTCGCCTCCAGTGCCAGCGCCTCGCAAACGCTTCTTAGGTCATCAACCGGCAATGCTGTAATGCGTCCCTCCGCCAGCACTGTCTTTGCAATCCTGGTGTCAAGTGGATAAAACACGGCAGGTGATTCTTGAAGGTTCACGAAATTGTCCCCCGTGATACATAACTGATCGCCGTCCGTAAAATACTTCATTTGCTTGCCTCCAGTACCTCACGGATGCTGGCGGCGAGGGCGAGGGCAGCCTTGGCATCGTGGTGGAGTTGTATCGCCCATCCCGTATGGGAATCTCCATTATCCCCGGCCTTTTCGTATGACAGGTCTGCCTCCTTGCCTAGCCGTTCCAGCAATCCTGCCGTCTCCATTGTCACTAGCGCGCCCAATTTCGCGTTGCGGGCAATACGCTTGTACTTAGCGAGTTCTCTATCCCTCTTGGCGTCCCAGTCTGCCCTGCGCTTTTCCTCGTCGGCCTTCACGCGCTCAGGGTCATGCTGCCAGCAGTACCATTTGCCATCGCGCTGTACTGTGGCACTGCGGGAACAAGGATCCCATTGTCCCCAAATTCCCAGGCGGTGATAGGCTTTCCCTGCGCACTCATGCATCTAGTGCCTCCCTGATCTGTGCTGCGATGGTGAGGGCATCCTTGGCATCCCAGTAAAGTTGCATCGCCCAGGGCATATGAGAATCTCCAGCATCCCCGGCCACCTCATGCGATAGTTTTGCTTCTTTACCTAGCCGCTCTAGCAACGCTGCCAGTTCCAGCGTCACCAGTTGCGCCAGTGCCTCGGCGCGGTCGAGCCGCTGATCCCACGCTTCCAATTGACACCTCCTGGCCTCGGCCAGTATCTTGGCGTCGCCAGCGCGTTCTTCCGCCTCCCGCCGCAACTGGCGCTCAGTGTGCATAGTTTGCGTGCATTCATCCAATGACTTTTCGCGAATATACAATGCCAGCCCGGTATTCTCTAGCTTTGTGCCAATCTCTTTGATGTGCTGCGCCATTTGCTCAATGGCATCGGCCAGGCCATCAAACTCAGCATAGATACCGCCGATGCCGCAATTTACCAGCGCGGCCTCGGCTTCTGAGAGCATGACGCGGGCCTGCGCCAGCTCAATGTCTTGCTCTTGCACGGCCTGGCGCGTGAGACCAAGTTCGCTTTCTGCCTCATCACGCTCATTTAGCGCCTGAGTTAGATTTTTGTTGCAATCATGGCCTATCTCGTACAGTGTCTTTGCGCGCTTCTTGACTACCGAGAGGTTGGCACGAGCCCGCGCCAGTTCCCTATCACGCTCCAAAACTAGAGATGCATTATATTCCCGACCCTCCTCTAATTGATTGCACTCCCGCGCCAGTGCGTCCCTTGCGGCGCAAGCGTCGATTAACTGCCTTTTCAGCCCCTCCGCTTCCTCCACTGGACTGAGCCAGCAGGACTGAACCTCGGCGCTCTGTGCCTGCGCCTCTTTGCGCGCCTGTGCCAGTTCGCCCTCGGCTTCCATTGCTCTCCCGTACCAGTAGTCCCGGGTTATTGCTATTGCCCGGTTAGTTACACGTAATTGCTCAGCCGTCTTCTGGTCACTCATTCTGTTACCTCCTTTTCCAACACTTCGCGCACGGTCACCCGCGCCAGCCCTGCCGGTTTCTTGCCCGAGATTGGCAGGCCGGTGACGGCGAACCGTCCGGTTTCGGGCTCCCACTCTATGACCTCTACCTCGCCGGTGAACTGGCAAGATGAGAGATGTTTGCCTTTCAGGATGTCGGCGGCATCGCGCAACTGGCGCGGTGACCACCCCTCTGCAATTGCCCGTATTAGCCACGCCGACGGGTTATCGGTCTCTATCGCCGCGCCATAGAGTTTCAGCGGCACATCGGGCGTTATCTCATTCTCGCCGAATGTCTCAAATATCAACGCCAGCCGGTTGACGGTATGCGTCGTAGACTGACCCCACAGGTGCGCCAGGAAATTTGAGGCGGGGCGGCCATTGACGTTACTATCGTGCTTGGCGGCGAGGTGTGCTAATTCCGCCTTGCCGTAGAGCACCTCGGTTTCCCGCTCCTTCAATGCGATTGCTACGTTCTCAAAGGCTGCTAGTTCTGGCGTCTTCAGGGAGCCGTGATCATCATACCCATCATCATCCCAGTCTACTTGCGCCTCTTTATCGCTCATCTTTTCTCCCCTCACCGGCGACGGATTGCGCCGCCGATGCTGTTGGTTGCGCGGGGCTGGGTCAATGCACCAGCCTAGCAGCTGTCCCGACTGCGAGGTGTCCGCTTTCACAGGAGATGCGCTCTCCCACCTCTGCGTGGTGTACCGCCACGCCCGCCCGCGCTATGTGATTGTTAAGTTAATTGCGCCCTGTCCCTTTTCTGGGGACAATCTACTTGTGTAGATACAACCGCTATCTGGCTACGGTTTCGCCACTTCTTTCATCCAGAGGGCTCCGCACCTTGCCCGTGCGTGGGGGGCGCTCAATTGTTAACTCCGTGCTAGTCCTCTACTCCTCACCGGGTGGCTTGTCATAATCTGCCAATGCCGCCAACAGCACGCCGCCGAATAGCGGGCTGGGGTCGAGGTTCTCCAACATCGAGTGTGGAACTTGTATCTTCATTTCTGCCTCACCACGCGAACCTCGATACGTATACTCCTCATCTCCCACCTCAATCTTGAATGTTACATAAAGCGTTTCCATTGTCATTCTCTCCCTTTGATTGTCCGGGCCGCCGACGCTGGAGCCAGCGGCCCGGATGCTGTTACACTCAGGAACTTGAACTTAAACCTCCATCCTTAAACAGGCAGGCAGCGAGCAGTGACATGCCCAGTGCCTCCACAAAGGTGAGCGTGGTCAGGCCGAAAATTTCCGGCATGAGCCAATTCCACAGGTAGTATACGGGAAATGCTGTCAACAGTGCGGTAGCTATGACGGTTATCATGATTATCGTTATTGCTCCAATTGCCTTTTCCATGTCTCTCCTTTCCGAGCCCGGCGGCCCGGCTATGTTTTATCCAATCTCACCTTGCAAAACAGCCCATCCCGTCGCAGGGTCAAAACAGCAGTCAAGCGCCCGATCCTGGACTACTGGGAAGTTCTCATCCAGGACGTCCAGGACATGATCAACGCTCTGGTAGCCCAGGCGCTCGACTGCTACGCGGCAGAAGGCCATTAAGTTGGTTGGGAACTCTTCAGTCACTGCCAGCATCGTTACCCAATTCCTCCTTCGCTGCTATCAACACCATCTTGCACTCATCACTGGCGGCTCCCGACGGTGCCCAGGCGTCTTTCCCGTTCTCGCCAGTACCGGCGGGGAATGCTTCCAGCCACCGCGCGGTAGCCTGTGCTTCCTGCGCCGTCAATAGCCCGGTGCGTTCTATGCCAAATACCCAGTTCAGTACCACGTGACGCTCAAAGTCAATCTCGCCGCTGTCAGGCCGAGCCAACGCCATGCCCATCATTGCGGCCACGCGCTGAATAAGGCGCTTGGGGGGCGGCTCTTGCTGATCGTCGGGTGGGCGGCGGGCATCTGAATAGTCATCGGCCTCACCTCTCTCCCATCCGCCTTTCGTGCGCAGGGCCTCGCGGGTGACGGCGGCGGACATGGGGCGGGAGAACTTGCCGTTGGTGGTGGGTGGGGTGGGGGGG
>Ga0209345_10006003_pt1 | contig 11108 bp, 7 predicted proteins | sample Cruoilmetagenom7_FD_187294 | JGI IMG/M metagenome (GOLD analysis project Ga0209345, IMG submission 187294) | Oil polluted marine microbial communities from Coal Oil Point, Santa Barbara, California, USA - Sample 7 (SPAdes) (version 2) | ecosystem: Environmental > Aquatic > Marine > Oil seeps ...
TTTCGTCTCTTTTCCAAAACTTACAGTACCAGTCATTTCAGCTAATATCGCTGGATCTTTAGTTTTACGTGCTTCAAATAAATCCGCAACGCGTGGAAGACCACCCGTAATATCGCGAGTTTTACTTGATTCTTGTGGAATACGCGCCAAAATATCAGCACTTTCTACGTCTATTCCATCAGTCACATCAACAACCGCTCCTGCAGGCATGACGTAGTGGGCAGCTATCGTTGTACCTGGAATGTACACAGGCTCACCATTTGCATCCACCAAAGTAATAGCTGGCCTTAAATCTTTACCGCTACTACCGCGTTGTTTAGCATCGGTAACTACTAGTGATGATAATCCAGTAATTTCATCCGAATGTTGTTGCACTGACACACCATCAACAAAATCAGTAAAGATAACTTTACCTGCCACCTCAGTAATAACTGGGTGAGTATGTGGATCCCAAGTCGCTAACACGGCGCCTGCTGGCAACTTATCGCCTTCTTTAGCCGATAGCTCAGAACCGTAAGGGATTTTGTAATTTTCTCGAGTACGTCCATAATCATCAACAACACTGATTTCACCAGAACGTGAAATTACAATCAGCTTACTATCTTTATTCTCAATAGTTTTAAGTTTGTCGTTGAACGTCAATGTGCCTTCAGATTTAATCTGAATACTATTGATCGCTGCAGAACTAGACGCAGCACCACCAATATGGAAAGTACGCATAGTCAGCTGAGTACCAGGCTCGCCGATAGATTGAGCTGCAACAACTCCAACTGCCTCGCCAAGATTAACCAAATGTCCACGAGCTAGATCACGCCCATAACACATTTTACAAATACCCTTTCTATTCTCACAACTGATTGCAGAACGAACTATAACCTTATCAACACCGTTTTCTTCAAGGCGTTCAACCCACGCTTCATCAATTAACGTATTTCTTTCTACAACTATTTCATTGGTCGCAGCACTTAGTACATCTTGAGCAATAACACGACCTAAAATTAAGTTACCTAAAGGCTCAACAACTTCACCACCTTCAATTAAAGGTGTGACTTCAAGTCCATTTTGAGTACCACAATCATCAGAAAGCACAACCATATCTTGTGCAACATCTACTAATCGACGTGTTAGGTAACCCGCATTCGCTGTTTTTAACGCTGTATCAGCCAACCCTTTACGAGCACCATGGGTTGAAACAAAGTATTGTAGAACGTTTAAGCCTTCCCTAAAGTTAGCTGTAATAGGTGTTTCAATAATCGAGCCATCTGGTTTAGCCATCAAACCACGCATACCGGCAAGTTGACGAATCTGAGCGGCTGAGCCACGAGCTCCTGAGTCTGCCATCATATATACAGAATTAAAAGACTTCTCTTTAACTGTATTACCTTCAGCATCAACTACGTCATCACTACCCAGATTGTCCATCATCGCTTTCGCAACTTGTTCATTGGTATGAGACCAAATATCAATTACTTTATTATATCGTTCGCCGTTAGTTACAAGTCCTGAAGCATATTGACTTTCAACTTCTTTAACTTCTTTTTGAGCAGATTTGATTAACTTACCTTTACTAGTAGGAATCACCATATCATTGATACCAAATGATACGCCTGACTTAGTAGCATTTGAAAAACCAAGGTACATAAGTTGATCAGCAAAAATAACCGTTTCTTTATCACCCAGTTGACGATAAGACGCATCAATTAGCTGCATAATGGCTTTTTTAGTTAAATCTTTATTAACTAGATCAAAATCTAATAGCTTAGGAACAATATTCCAAACTTGCGCACGACCTGTTGTTGTTTCAACAAGGCGTCTCGTTACTTGAATCTCACCAGCATCATCAACATGCTTTTCTTCTATTCGAATTTTAACCTTAGAATGAAGCCCAACAACACCCGACTGAATGGCACGTGCCGCTTCATCTACATCACTAAATGCCATGCCTTCACCAAGACCGTTGATTCGCTCTCTAGTCATGTAATACAGACCTAGAACGACGTCTTGCGAAGGAACAATAACCGGCTCACCATTCGCAGGTGACAAAATGTTGTTTGTCGACATCATCAATGTACGCGCTTCTAATTGCGCTTCAATCGACAATGGAACGTGGACAGCCATTTGGTCACCATCAAAGTCAGCGTTAAACGCAGAACAAACTAATGGATGTAATTGAATCGCTTTCCCTTCAATTAAAATTGGCTCAAATGCTTGAATACCGAGACGGTGAAGTGTTGGCGCACGGTTAAGCATGATTGGATGTTCGCGGATAACTTCTGCAAGAATATCCCAAACTTCAGGTCCTTCACGTTCAACCTGTTTCTTAGCAACCTTAATTGTTGTTGCTTCCCCACGTAACTGTAATTTATTGAAGATAAATGGTTTAAACAACTCAAGCGCCATTTTCTTAGGTAAACCACATTGGTGTAGTTTTAAAGTAGGCCCCACAACAATTACAGAACGACCTGAATAATCAACACGTTTACCCAGCAAGTTTTGACGGAAACGCCCTTGCTTACCTTTGATCATATCAGCTAACGATTTTAGCGGACGACGGTTTGTACCCGTAATAGCCCTGCCACGTCTACCATTGTCTAATAACGCATCGACAGATTCCTGCAACATACGCTTTTCATTTCGAACGATAATATCTGGCGCACTTAAATCTAGCAGTCTATGAAGACGGTTATTTCTATTAATAACACGACGGTAAAGGTCATTTAGATCTGATGTTGCAAAACGCCCACCATCCAATGGTACAAGAGGTCTTAACTCTGGCGGTAAAACAGGAAGTACCCGTAATATCATCCATTCTGGCTTGTTCTTAGAAGCGACTAATGCTTCTAAAACTTTAAGACGTTTGGATATTTTTTTGATTTTTGTTTCAGACTTAGTAGCATTAATGTCTGTACGACACGTATCCATTTCAGCGTTGAGATCAAGCGCCTTTAATAAACCGTCAACCGCTTCTGCACCCATTAAGGCGGTGAATTCATCACCGTGCTCTTCAAGAGCATCGAGATGCTCTTCTTCAGTCATCAACGTACCTGCTTCAAGGGCTGTTAAACCCGGGTCAACAACGACGAATGATTCAAAATACAATACACGCTCAATATCACGTAAGGTCATATTCAATAACAACGCAATACGTGAAGGCAATGACTTCAAGAACCAAATATGCGCAACCGGTGAAGCAAGGTCAATATGCCCCATACGCTCACGACGTACTTTGGATAACGTAACCTCAACACCACACTTTTCGCATATAACACCGCGATGTTTTAGTCGTTTATATTTACCACAAAGACACTCGTAATCATTTACCGGTCCAAAAATTTTGGCGCAGAATAAACCATCTCTTTCTGGTTTAAATGTACGATAGTTAATCGTTTCTGGTTTTTTAACCTCGCCATAAGACCATGATCGAATCATGTCAGGTGAAGCTAAACCTATACGAATGGCATCAAACTCTTCAGTTTGGTTTTGTTGCTTTAAAAAATTGAGTAGATCTTTCAAGACCGTATCTCCTTGTTATCTGTTTTTGTTCAACTAAATGCTAATGGAAAAAGAAATTAATCTTGTTCCAGCTCTATATTGATACCTAGTGCTCTAATCTCTTTAACCAACACGTTAAATGACTCAGGCATGCCTGGATCCATCGTGTGGTTGCCGTCAACAATATTTTTATACATACGAGTACGTCCAGAAACATCATCTGACTTAACCGTTAGCATTTCTTGCAAGGTATAAGCCGCACCATAAGCCTCAAGTGCCCAAACTTCCATCTCACCAAATCGTTGACCACCGAATTGAGCTTTACCACCTAACGGTTGTTGAGTCACAAGACTGTATGGACCAGTAGAACGAGCATGCATTTTATCGTCAACCAAGTGATTCAACTTGAGCATATACATGTAGCCCACTGTTGTTTCACGATCAAACGCTTCACCCGTACGACCGTCATACAGTTGCACTTGACCTGTGTCAGAACGCCCGCCTAGTTTCAACATTTGTTTAACTTCAGCCTCAGACGCACCATCAAATACAGGCGTTGCCATAGGAACACCTGCTTTTAGGTTATCCGCTAATTCAAGAATTTCATCATCACTAAACGATTCTAAATCTTCATTACGGCCACTGGTGTTATAAATTTTATCCAAGAACTTACGCAGCTTATCTACTTTCGCCTTTGCTTCAAGCATTTTACCAATTTCATTACCCAAGCCTTTCGCGGCCCAACCTAGATGAGTCTCTAAAACCTGACCAACGTTCATACGTGAAGGAACACCTAAAGGATTAAGCACAACATCAACCGGAGTACCATCTTCCATATACGGCATATCTTCTTCAGGAACAATCATTGAGATAACACCTTTGTTACCATGACGACCCGCCATCTTATCACCAGGTTGAATACGACGCTTAACAGCAAGGTAAACCTTGACCATTTTTAATACACCTGGTTGAAGGTCATCACCCATGGTGATTTTTTTGCGTTTCTCTTCGTACAGTTCGTTAAGGTCAATACGTTGTTGTTCTACTTGTTCAGCAACAGCCTCTAATTGAACATTAAGCTCTTCATCTTTAAATTTAATTCTCAACCAATCATGATTAGAAATACTAGATAAATACTCTTTAGTTACTTTAGTTCCTTTTTTGAGCTTTTCAGGACCGGAAACAGCTTCTTTATCAAGAATTAATTTTTCTACACGCAAGAAGGTATCACCCTCAACAATACGCAATTGATCATCAAGGTCTTTTTTAACGCTAGCTAGCTCAGCATCTTCAATTTCTATTGCACGGTGATCTTTATCTACACCATCACGTGTAAAGATTTTCACATCAATAACTGTACCTTGCATACTTGATGGAACACGTAACGAAGTATCTTTTACGTCAGATGCTTTTTCACCGAAAATGGCCCTGAGTAACTTTTCTTCAGCTGTTAATTGGCTCTCACCTTTTGGTGTAACCTTACCAACTAAAATATCGCCACCTTTGACTTCTGCACCAATGTATACAATACCTGACTCATCTAGTTTAGATAACGCACCTTCACCAACATTTGGAATATCTGCAGTTATCTCTTCTGAGCCCAGCTTAGTATCACGGGCAACACAAACTTTTTCTTCAATATGAATGGTTGTTAAACGATCTTCTTTAACAACTTTTTCAGAAATAAGAATCGAGTCCTCAAAGTTATAACCATTCCATGGCATAAATGCGACCATCATGTTTTGGCCTAGCGCTAACTCGCCCATATCTGTCGAAGGCCCATCAGCCAACACATCACCTTTAGAAATCAGATCACCCGGTTTAACTAATGGACGCTGATTAATACATGTATTTTGGTTAGATCGCGTATATTTAGTACAGTTATATATATCTACACCTGACTCACCTGTCTCAGTTTCATCATCATTAACTCTGACAATGATTCGTGATGCATCGACATCATCAATAACACCACCACGAGCAGCAACAATTGTTACACCAGAATCAACTGCAACCGCACGTTCCATACCAGTACCAACCAGAGGCTTATCAGCCTTTAATGTTGGAACTGCTTGACGTTGCATATTTGACCCCATCAAAGCACGGTTAGCATCATCGTGTTCTAGGAATGGAATAATAGATGCCGCAACTGAAACAATTTGTTTCGGTGACACATCCATATAGTTAATTTTATCTGCTGTAGCAATGGCAAATTCTTCAGCATGACGACATGTCACCATATCTTCAATGAAATTCCCTTTCTCATCAAGTTCAGCATTAGCCTGAGCAATATAAAAACGACCTTCTTCAATTGCAGATAAGAAATCGACATGATCAGTTAACTGACCATCAACTACTTTTCTGTACGGTGTTTCTAAGAAACCATATTCATTAGTTCTTGCATAAACAGCCAACGAATTGATCAAACCAATGTTGGGTCCCTCCGGTGTTTCAATAGGGCACACACGACCGTAATGTGTAGCGTGAACATCTCGGACCTCAAAGCCCGCTCTTTCACGAGCTAAACCACCGGGGCCAAGTGCAGATACACGACGCTTATGTGTAATCTCAGATAATGGATTATTTTGATCCATAAATTGAGACAATTGACTTGAACCAAAAAATTCTTTAATCGCCGCTGCTACGGGTTTTGCATTAATGATTTCTTGCGGCATCAAACCTTCAGAATCGGCAATTGAAAGACGCTCTTTAACAGCCCTTTCAACACGAACCAAACCAACTCTAAATTGGTTTTCCACCATTTCACCAACTGAACGAATTCTTCTGTTGCCCAAGTGGTCAATGTCATCAACAGATCCTTCACCGTTTCGAATACTGATCAATTCTTTCAATACAGCAATGATATCTTCATTACTTAGAACACCTGGACCTGTAATCTCTTCACGACCAAGACGAAGGTTGAACTTCATCCGACCGACTGTGGAAATATCATAACGATCCATTGTAAAGAATAAATTATGAAATAATTTAAGTGCAGACTCTTTAGTCGGTGGTTCACCAGGACGCATCATGCGGTAAATTTCAACTAGCGCATCTAGTTGATCTAAAGTTGAATCAATTTTCAATGTGTTCGAGATAAACGCACCCTTATCAAGATCATTTACATATAAAGTCTCAATTTTCTTGGCGCCACTATTGATAATTTCATCAATATTTTCTTCAGTTACCTCTGTATTTAAATCAACAACTATTTCGCCAGTTTCTTGGTTGATAACTGGCGCAGCCATTATTTTGCCAAATAGATATTCATTTGGCACATCAATTTGTTTAACCTCTGCCTTATTGAGCGTACGAATATGCTTAGCTGTAACTCGACGCCCTTCTTCGATAAGAACCTTTCCATTTACCTTAACGTCAAAACCAACAATTTCGCCACGTAGCCTTTCAGGCACGAGATCCATTGTTAAACCAGTTTTTTTAAGGTGAAATACATTCTTTTCAAAGAACATATCTATAATTTGATCATTGGTGAACTCTAAAGCCTTTAGCAATACAGTTGCAGGTAATTTTCTGCGACGATCAATTCGTACGTATACAATATCTTTGTGATCAAATTCAAAATCGAGCCATGAACCACGGTAAGGGATTACTCGAGCTGAAAAGAGCAACTTACCCGATGAGTGCGTTTTACCTTTATCATGATCAAAAAACACACCAGGTGAACGGTGTAATTGAGACACAATAACTCGCTCAGTTCCATTAATAACAAAGGTACCGTTACCAGTCATTAACGGTAGTTCACCCATATAAACTTCTTGCTCACGTATATCTTTTACACGCTTTGAGCCTGCTGGCGAATCTTTATCATAGATCACCAACCTTACTTGAACTCTTAGTGGCGATGCATATGTTGCGCCACGAGATTGACATTCTTTAACATCAAACTTTGGTTTACCCAAACGGTAACTCACATATTCCAATACCGCATAACCTGTATGACTTGTGATTGGAAACACACTACCTAACGCTGCATGTAGACCTACAGAATCAAGCTCTTCTGCCTCTGCAACTTCAGATTGAAGAAAACGTTTGTAAGAACTGATTTGTGTTTCAAGCAAGTACGGTGTTTCCATTGCACCTTCTTGCCGACCAAATGTTTTACGAATACGTCTTTTCTCAGTATATGAGTACGCCATTTTTAAACCCTTTTTAATCGTTTACTTCTAATTCAGCTCAATAACTTAATTAGAAATTTAATACCCTACAACGGGAAATAGGCCGGCAGTTAAAAACTGCCGACCCTATTCTTTTAAAAGCCTTTATAGCTTTTTAATAACAACTAGAATTACTTAATTTCAGCAGCAGCACCTGCTTCTTCAAGTTGTTTTACAGTTTCTTCAGCTTCTTCTTTAGATACCGCTTCTTTAACTGGAGCTGGTGCACTTTCTACTAACGTTTTAGCTTCTTTCAAACCAAGGCCAGTGATAGCACGCACAGCTTTAATAGCTGAAACTTTGTTATCGCCGAAGCTTGTCATAATAACGTTAAATTCAGTTTGCTCTTCTACAGCAGCAGCTTCGCCACCAGCAGCAGGTGCAGCAGCCACAGCAGCAGCTGCAGAAACGCCAAATTTCTCTTCCATCGCTTCAACTAGTTCTACGACATCCATTACACTCATGTTCGAAATTGCTTCTAAAATATCTTCTTTGGAGACAGCCATTGTCTTAACCCCTATAATTTAATTTATTTGAAAAATAATACCTATGCAGCCTGCTTTTGCACGCGGACAGCATCGACAGTTCTAACCAATTTTGCATGTGGTTCTGCAAGCGTTCTGACGAATTTCTCGACAGGTGCTTTCATCACAGACATCAACATACTTATAGCTTGGTCTTTTGTCGGTAGTTTGGATAGTCGTTCGAGTTCTGATGCTTCTAGTAATTGACCACTAACAGAAACAAACTGCGTTTCAAGTTTTTCATGGTTTTTACTAAAATCCTTCACCAATCGAGCCGCACAACCTGGATCTTCCATTGAGAACGCTATTACTAACGGTCCCGTTAAAGCACCTTGAATACATTCAAACTCAGTATTCTCAACTGCTTTACGTACCAACGTGTTTTTAATCACACGTAAATACACACCAGATTCACGAGCCTTTTGACGAAGCTCAGTCATCTCAACAACAGTCAAACCACGGTATTCCGCTGCAACAACAGAAAACGCACTTGCAGCTACCTCAGCCACTTCAGCAACTACCGCTTGTTTTTGCTCAAGATTTAGTGGCATATATACCTCCTGACTACTGTATGTAATAACCTAAGTTATTACGATTTATAAAACCCTAAAAGGGCACCCAATAACGGGGCCATCCTTTAAATATAAATAAGGACTTACCGTCTGCGTAGGATATTAAGCATAATATGCTCCTACGGTCTTTGACGATTGCTAATTACTTAGCAATCCAAAGTCTTAACTTCTTCACGAAGTCTTTCTAGCCGATAGTAACGCTAGATTGATCAACAACAAGGCCTGGGCCCATCGTTGTTGAAACACTAATTTTCTTTAAGTAAACACCTTTAGCAGCTGCTGGTTTTGCTTTTAACAAATCAGACAGCAAAGCTTCCATGTTTTCTTTTAATGCATTTTCTTCAAATGTTGTTTTACCAATACTACAATGAATAATGCCCGCTTTGTCTGTTCTATAACGAACTTGACCACCTTTAGCATTTTTAACAGCCGTTGCAACATCAGGTGTTACCGTTCCTACTTTAGGATTTGGCATTAAACCGCGTGGGCCTAATATTTGACCAAGTGTACCTACAACTCGCATTGCATCAGGAGACGCAATAACAACATCAAAATCCATCTCACCCGCTTTTACTTGAGCAGCAAGATCATCCATACCCACAACGTCTGCACCAGCCGCTGTTGCAGCTTCAGCATTTGCACCTTGTGTAAACACAGCCACACGTACAACCTTGCCTGTACCGTTTGGTAATAAAGTTGAGCCTCTTACATTTTGTTCTGATTTACGTGAATCAATACCTAAATTTACACTCACATCGACAGATTCTTCAAATTTGCTTGTCGCTAATTCTTTAAGAATGGAAAAAGCACCGTTTGCATCGTAAGCTTTACCAGGCTCTACTTTTCCTTTAATTAGTTTTGCTTTTTTTGTTAGCTTAGCCATTTACACACCCTCCACATCAATACCCATACTACGAGCACTACCTGCAATTGTTCTAACTGCAGCATCCATATCTGCCGCTGTTAAATCAGCATCTTTTATTTTAGCAATCTCTTCTAGCTGTGCGCGCGTAACTGAAGCAACCTTAACAGTATTTGGCGTACCACTACCTTTTTGAATGCTCGCCGCTTTTTTTAATAAAATAGAAGCTGGAGGTGTTTTAGTAATGAACGTGAAGCTTTTATCAGCAAATACTGAAATAACCACTGGAATTGGCATGCCTTTTTCCATACCTTGAGTTTTCGCATTAAATGCTTTACAAAACTCCATAATATTCACACCGTGCTGACCCAAAGCTGGGCCTACTGGTGGACTTGGATTTGCTTCACCTGCTTTTACCTGTAATTTAATATAGGCATCAATTTTTTTAGCCATCTTTCTCTCCTAAATGGGTCAAACACCTTTCGGCTCCCCTGTTAAAAATAATCAGACCTTTTCGACCTGACTGAACTCTAAATCTACTGGTGTTGCGCGACCAAATATCAACACAGATGCACGCATTGAACTCTTGTCATAATTGACCTCTTCGACTGTTCCATTAAAGTCTTTGAAAGGCCCATCGTTAATACGAATCACCTCACCAACTTCAAATAAAACCTTAGGCCTCGGTTTTTCAACACCCTCTTGTATTCTATTGAGGATTTTATTTGCCTCAGCTTCAGAAATTGGCGCTGGACGATCACTCTTGCCACCTATAAAGCCCAAAACTTTATTAGTATCTTTAACTAAGTGCCATGTATCATCATCAAGTTCCATCTGAACCAGTACATAGCCAGGAAAGAACTTACGCTCACTTCGCTTTTGTTGACCATCGCGCATTTCAACTACTTCTTCAGTTGGCACTAAAATTTCGCCAAACTTACCTTGCATACCTTCACGTTCAATCGCTTCTTCTAATGAACTTTTTACTCGATGTTCAAAATTAGAATAGGCGTGAACCACATACCAACGCAATGTCATAATATTTGCCTTAACCCGTTACGTAACCAATGCCCCACATAAGTAGGCCATCAAACATCCACAATAAAACCCCAACAAATAAAACCATCACTGCAACAATTAAAGTTGTTTGCATAGTTTCTTTTTTAGTTGGCCAAACGATTTTTTTAAGCTCAATTTTAGACCCTTGAGCAAAATGCCAAAAAGATTGACCTAAGTTTGTTGTATAAACAAGACCTACAGCAATTAACAAAACAATAAGCAAACCGATCACGCGCATTAATAAAGACTGATCTGCGTAATAATAAAAAGCGCCTATCCCTGCAACTATGGCTACAACCGCCAGCCCTAACTTCGCTACGTCAAATTGACCAGATTCTTGCTCTGTTTCTACACTCATAGTTATTAACTTTTATGATTTGACAACAATGGTCATCATCCTACCTAATGGCAGGCCAGGAGGGAA
>Ga0209345_10006004_pt1 | contig 11107 bp, 12 predicted proteins | sample Cruoilmetagenom7_FD_187294 | JGI IMG/M metagenome (GOLD analysis project Ga0209345, IMG submission 187294) | Oil polluted marine microbial communities from Coal Oil Point, Santa Barbara, California, USA - Sample 7 (SPAdes) (version 2) | ecosystem: Environmental > Aquatic > Marine > Oil seeps ...
TCTCGGTAGTCATTATTAAGAATAAACGCTTTCGAGCATCGTCCAACGATATTCTTCCCGCTTTATAATCTCGCTTGACTCCTTGAAGAGTGAATTGATTTTTTGCTTTTATTATCACATAAACATGACGAGAAAATCGACATTTTGCAGCCATCTTGATAGAAAACGTGTATTTCCGCACTCGACCATGCGTTCCCTTGAGATAATCGGTAAGGAATTGCTTGATCTTTTTATATTTCTTGGCAGGAACGATGACCTTGCCCCCCATTCCTTTAATCCTATCTAATAATTCAGCTCTATAGAATTCTCTATCCATCAACACGAAGCCTAACTTAAATCCCAGGTTAAGTAATTTTTCAAGAAATTTAAGATGATAGGTATTTTAGACTGACCCGTTGCCACTTGTTCCAATCCTGCATAAAGATGGGTTTCTCGGGACAATATAGAGAAGCCGAGGTAATGGCGTATTTTTAGCGTTCCCTTCTGCCAGTTCGTTCCCTTGATCATGTTATCCTCTCTCTTTCCAAAATAAGGATGCTCAGTGAAATCAATGAGCACATTTACCTTCTTTGAGATGAACATTTGTTTTAAGGCATCCAAGAGCTGCCCATCCAAGCACCCTCGTAAGATTTTCTGCGCTTTCCTAAACCCAATTTTACGGAGATACTTGTTGACTTCTGTTTGGTGAGGTATCGCGCGCTTTCTCCGTCCATCCGCAAATATCTTTGGTCTTCCTCCTCTATGGCTCATCAAATAAGCGTTGAGCAATTCACTCGTGTCATGAATGGACCTACCCAGTAATTCTGAGAAGAAGAACACCTTTAAAAACCCCTCCTCTTCATATCTCGAATTTTTGCCCTTTTTAAAACGCCAGGTGCGAGAGGTAACTTCATCACAAAACTTTTTAAAAAAAGACAGCATATTATGATTTGAAAGAAGTGATTTTATGCCCGAGTTCCTAACCGAATTTGGAAATATATTGCCTGGTAGCATATATTAATAATATCACTTCTTTCTTAAAAGTTTTAAGGTAGATTTCCGATGGAAATCAATTTAGAATTTTAATATAGGCATTTGTAAAATTGAAATAAAATTTAACGAAAGATGAGATTCAGCTCAAGGGGTTTCTAACATCTAAATCCTTTGATACTGCTATTTTTTATTATTCCTATTATTTTCTTTTTCATGAGTTTTATTTCTCAAGTTTTCGAGAAATTAATTCTCGAAATTAATTTCGAGCTTTTTAAACTTTAATTTAAATAAATTATTAGAAAATATATAATTGAAATATTATTTAGTGGTTTTAATGAAGATTTCTAAAAATTGGAAAAAATTTGCCTCATTATTTATAATATTTGGCCCAGTTCAATATGTAATATTTACCGCAGTAGCTATGATATTTTACGCTGGAGGAACAATGGTAAATCCTCTTAGTCCAGGATATAATTTTTGGGGTAATTTTTTTAGTGATTTAGGTCGTGTTACGGCACTTTCAGGAGCTTCGAATGTTATTTCCTTTACCATATTTACAATAACTGCGTTAATACTAAGTTTTTCCTTTATTCCTTTTGCTTTTGCTCTTCCGATATTTTTTAAAAATGACAAAAAACAATATCTAATCGCAAGAATTGGTTCTTTAATTTGTCTAATTTCTATTTTCTTTTTAATTGCTACTATTCTTACCCCTTGGGATATTTTTTCTACTACCCATTTGATGTTTGCTAATTTGTTCAACATCACCGGAGGTATAGGAGTAATATTTTTTCTCGCTGCTGTTTTATACAACAAAAATTACCCAAATATTTACGCTTTCATATATGGTGTGCTGTTGATCATCGCTATTGTTTATTCTATTGTGTTGTTAGTTTTACCAAAATCTATAACATTAGAGGTTTTAATAATTCAAGCGTCCATGCAAAAGGTTTCTCAATATTCGTTTCTATTTTGTTTCTTAATCCAGGGTTATGGAGCTTGGAAACTTCAAAAAAGCTAAATAAAAGCAGTAAATTCTATCTAAACTTTATTATTTTTTTAATAACACTTAAACTTATTGTTTGATGATTCCATTGATCAAACGCGAGTTTTCAGCTAAGGAGCTTGTATGACTAAGGGACGCCTTCTGACCTTGTGGAGTTATTCCATCTCTTAATAATAAGATTAAAAACGATCCGAAATCCACCTTTTGTTAACTTTTTTAAGGCACCTATAACAGCTACAGATTTTGGATGTAAAAACACATCAACTATGTCCGGATTTACCAATAACATACCACTCCTTTCTTTTGTTTAAGCTAGAATCTTATGAATTAACTTTGAGTAGACTTATTGCTAAAGTAAAATCAAGTTTGTTAGAAAAAGTATAGGAAAAGTTAAACTATTCGAAATTAAACTATAATTCATTTATTAATTCGTATAAATAATAGAAAACTCTCATAGTCATCTGCTTTATATTCAAGATAAAATATTTCAAAAGTATGATGAAAAATATCGATTGGCAAAATTATAAACATCCCAAATTTCTACAATCTTTAAACTTAACGCTAAACGAGCTTAAGCTTTTAAACTTATTTTTAAAACAAGGAAAGTTTGAAAGAGTAGATAAAATAGAAGATAGGGAAGTTTCAAGGCTTCTTACAACTAATAATAGCTCAAATCCTTCAAAATATTACACTAAAGAAAAAGTTGGCATAGATATATAATAATAACTCAGGATTCTTAATAATAAAATTATCTCATCTTTAAATTGGGTATTGTTTTTCTCTTACTATTTGTACGAGAAATTAAGAACATTTTTATCTATGTTTATTTATTATGTTTTTAGTGTTTAAAATAATCCTAATAAATTTAATAAAATGACTGAAGACTACGAAAAGATAGGGGAAAGGATTAATATTGCTGCTTATTATCTAGCTCAAAAGAACTTTCCTTACGACACGCTTTGTTGGATGCTTGCTGAAAGACAACTGTATTTTCAGCAAAATTTTCAGACACCTGAAAAAAATTTAACTAAAAAAAAAGCTGCCGAAATATTTTTCTCAACCCCGCCATACGATATTCTGTGTTGGTTAATATCTGAATTTGATATAATCTTGAAAATAAAAGGATCTAAGAAGACTTCTAAACCGCATTTTTTAATATAGGTTTCAAATTTAAAATTAATAGCGTCTTAAATGATTATGTGAGTTTTTTAAATAGGGTTTGAAAATCTTCTTTCGCATCTAATAATCCTAATTTATTTAGTAAATCTTCTGATTTCTCGCTTAATGCGTAATAAGAACGAAATTCTGAGCGTTTGTATTCTTTTTTTTTTTCGTTTTTGATGAGTTTACTCTCTTTTAGAATATTCAAGTGATAATTTAATCTATTTTCTTGAATTGAAGGTAGTAATGTTTTTATTTGACTAAAAGATAAAGGTTTTTCGCTCGCGAACAAAGTAAGTAATATTTTATACCGCGTTTTTTCCGACATTATTTCTAATTCCTTACGAATATCCTCATAAAATTTATGAATCTGCGTTTTAGCTCACTCCCATCTTTTTTATGTAATTCTTCATTATTCTCTAAGTAAAAATATGAAATTAATCTATTTAAATTTAACTCAAATATAATTGAGTCAATTTGTATTGAGATATTTTTATTATATAATTTAGCGATTTAGGTGATTTAAACGGACATTTCACATCAAAATTCGTGGGAACAGTTTTTAGAAGAATTCATTGAAGTTTTTTCTATTTTCGATTTCCATAAATATAAAGTGTTAATTTGTGGCTCCTATATTGAAGATAATTTGGCTAAACTGCGTGAAATTCGAAATGTAATAAATAACATTGAAAATTATTTAGCATTTTTCGAAAACCAATTTAGAACGACGCATAACGAAAATCTAGTCTATAAATTCGACTTACTAGCGAAAATTTCTGATGATATCCTCATGATAATCGAACACGATAAAGGAGGCCACATGATCGAAATGGGAATCCTCATTTCATCTAAGGAGTTCCTGTTAAAGACAAAAGTATTCGTTTTAAAAGACGCCTCAATTACCCAAATGTTAACGAGTGGAGGACTATTATCGCCGTTTTTTACTCAAGGAAAAAACTTGTTTTGCTTTCAAGATGTTGACGAATTGAAATCAATAATCTTAGGAATTTATTCAGATTTTTGAAAAGTCCAATTTTATTATCAAATTTGGAGTAAAACTTCATTTTATCTTTTTATTTCTACTTCAATATATTACAGAGAACTTCGCTTATAACGAGAAAAAGAAAAGAAGGGGAGTATCATATGTGTAACTATATTATGGAAAAAAAATTACAGTTGTCATTTAAAAACTTTAATAACAATTGATAATTTTGATATTTTGATTAAGTTTTAAAAGACGAAATTTTCGTGGTTGGTTATTAAAATTGAATTTGTCCAAGTTTGGAATAGAATTTTTACTTCTGGTGCTCCGGATTGACAAACATATCAAGGGATATGTCGACTTTTATTTTGGACCGGGAAATCTTCAGCAAATTGTTGATAATGAGGCTCTAACATCGCCACAAAAACTATTAAACGATTCTAAAGCTTTAATAAAACAATTGGGGGCACAAGGTTACGATAAAGATCGCGAACGATACTTAGAAAAAATGTTAATAGCAATGAAAACATCTGTTGAAATTTTGATAGGTAGCGAGATTTCTTTTAAAGACAAATTTTTAAGGCTTTATGATGTAGAATTACAACCAGCTAACGAAACTGAGTTAGAAGAATTAAGAGATGATATTGACAAAGCTTATAGTGGGTCTGGAAGTTTAGAAGAACGTATAGCTAAATTAAGAGTTCAACGAAGAGTTCCCGAAGCTGAAGTTTTCGCATTATTTAAAAAAGCGCTAAATATTGTAGAAAAACAGACTAAAAAGCTATTTAGCAATCTCCTAACTGAAGAAGAACATATTTCCATAAATATAGTAGAAAAAACAAACGATGAAATAAAATGGTCTTTCTATAATTGGTACTTAGGAAATTTTCATTCCCAAATAGAAATCAATCCGAAGTTTTCTATGTATTGGACTTCATTTTTATCTGCTGCCGCTCATGAAGGATACCCTGGTCATCATACAGAATTTATAGTCAAAGAGCAAAGGCTATATCGCGAGTTGAATCAGTTTGAACACTCAATCCTGCTACTAAATTCACCCAAGTTAATAATTAGCGAAGGTATAGCTGATCTATCCATGAATGTGCTTTTTTCTTATCAAAAATCAGCAGAAATTAGCTTGCTAGATTTGTGTCCTTTCTCATTAAAAGAAGAATCGCTTGAAGAATTAATCTTACAAAATAAAGTAAAGGGGAAGATAACTCTTTTCTGGTACAATCTTGCTTATCATGCTCTTATTGATAACTGGAAAGTTGAAGAATTAACTAAGTATGCACATCATTTTGAAGTTTATAGCGAAGAAAGTATAAAGAATCAGTTAAAATTAATGTGTAATCCAACTCATTCCCTTACTAGTTTCTCGTACAACCTGGGAAGTAATCTCATAATAAACAAGTACGGTGAATTTCCTTCAGTTAAAGACTTTCGATATCTTCTCGTTAATCCAATTTTACCATCAGATTTGGAATAAAACTTCATTTTTATGTCTTATTTTTTTTCCCATCTTTATTAAAATATAATTGGAATTTATTTTAGTTTTTATATTCTAGATGAAAAAAGTGATGTGAACTAAAGTAATAATCAATTTAATTATAAATGAAAAAGAAATAATATATCTGAATTAACGAATCGAGAGATTAGAGATGTTTCATGCTGCAGAACCAATACCCTGATTTGGTGTTTTTTATAAAAGCCTAGTTTTTTGACTTTTATAAGAACATCATCTATTTTCCTTTCTTTTTTTTTTAATTGCCTAATTTTTTTTTTGAAAAGTAAATTTTCAATACAAACATTTAAATAGAAAAAGTAATAATTGCTTTTATAGTAAAAAAGATTTTTACAGTAAAAATATTGTGATTTTTTATACCTGAAAAAAAAGGAAAAAAAAAGCCAATCTTTGAAAAGGTGGGTCTTGTGTTTCGAAATCCTATGAGAATAGAAATACTTAGAGAGCTTTCGTTAAGTTCTCAGCGACCTGTGGATTTAGCAAATAAATTGGAAGTTGAACGCCAAAACATTAATTATCACATAGGTGCGTTGAAGAGAGGAGGAATAATTAAGACGCAGAAAATGGAAGTCTCAAAAGAGGAAGCGTCAAAAATGAAAGGTGCTATAGTTAATAAAGCGACTGAGAATGGAAAATTAAAAATCTCTTATGGGATTGAACTTACAAAAAACGGCAAAGATATAGCTAACCAATTTATAGAACCTCTTTATGAAGAAGCAAATTTGGAAGAAGAACATAAAAATGAACGATACAATAAAAAAAAAAAGGAAGAAAGTAAATTATGAAGAATGTAAGTGTTCAAATTGTAGAAATGATGTTCGAAAATCCGTTAGAAATTTTAGAATTTGAAAAGCCTCAATCTCAAGGTAACATGACAATTATCCCGATTATTTATAAGGGTAAAACCTTAAAATTTATTAGTGTAAAAGAAGCCGAAGAACTTGGCTTAATAAGCATAAATGAAACAGATACGGTTAGTCAATTAGAAGTTATAAACAATAGCGATAAACAAGTCTTAATCCCTTTTGGTGTAACCGTTCATGGTGGAAAACAAGATAGAACCATATGGGAACCAATCCTTTTGGCAGCAGGAGGAAAGCAAAACATTTCTGGTACCAATAAAGGAGTAATGGAGCAAAAATACACAATCCCAGCGAAATGCGTAGAACAATCGAGATGGAACTATCGCAAAGGAAAAGGATTTAAATCTTCCAGTACAAGGCTACATCCCAATGTTGCTTACGAAGCCATATCTTCTGCTGGTCAAGGCTCAGTTTGGAACGAAATCCAAGCTTATAGATCAGAAATGAAATACAACGGTAATATTGCCCCAACTCAGAGTTATCTAGAAATGATTGAGAATATTGAAAAAGAAACAGAAAAAATTGTAAAATCGTTTAAAAATCTAGAAGATCAGTGTGGTATAGCTACTTTTATCAATGGCGAGTTTATAGGTATAGAATTTTACGCAAACGCACAAGTATGGGAAGCAATGAGTGTAGACATACTTAAAGCGTTTGCTATCGAATCGTTGAGGTTTAAAGATAAATCTTATAAGGAAGGGTCAGGCCAATACGATAAGCACCTGATAAGGGCATTACAAAGTTTAAAATTAAAATTCACTTCAAGAAAAGGCATTGGTCTTGGCGAAGTGGTCGAATTTGAATCGCAAGATAAAAAATGGCGAGGCAACACCTTAGTTCACGAAAATTCGTTAGTCCAGTTCTATATCGTTTCAAAAAGAGGAGGAAGCAGCAGTCCTGATCAACAAGAACAAATTTTCCAAACGAACATTAGCCAAAGATATATTTAATCTCCAAAGAAGAAATGTTAAAAGTTTTCGAATGAAAAAATATCAATTTCAATTTTTTTTTTATACTTCTTAATTTTAAGTATATTTCCATTTTGGATTATAGAGCTAAAGAAAAATAAAAAATGGAATAAAAAATCCTTAAAATGTAATCCTATAAGAACCATCGATTTTAAGCTCTTTTTTCATCGAAACTTTCTCTTCCAATTTGCTTAATACATTACGTGGCCCGCTTATTTTACTCAAAGAAGAGCTCGAATGAATAGTAACCCCAGTTGAAATATCTAACGCTCTTATGGTGAAATTTTCTAAATAACCCATATGATCCGTCTTAATTTCAACAGTTCTTAAATTAGCAGACAGATAATCACCCCCCAATCTCTCAATACCGTGAGGTAAATAGCTCGAAATTTCGCCCTTTAGAACATCGAACGATTTACTTATCCAACGACGATTTGTAATAAGATCGAACTCGGGATACGCTTTTAACTCCTTAACACTCATAGGAACAAGCTTTCTTATATTCCGGTAATTTACGATGCCCCGACTAAGCGTGTATAAAGGAATCGCTATCGATACCAAAAATCCAAAAAATATGACGAGTAAAAGATCTGGAACAAGCGTGTCAAAAGGCATTATAAATAGCGCTACTATAATACAAATAAGAATAGGAGCAAAAAATATAGCTCCAACCTCTATATCTCCTAAACATTTGCAAAGCACATTTCTTTCTTTAGGGAATTTTAGTATTATCTCCTCACCCTCGTCAAGATATTTATCCTTGATAGTTTCAACAATAGATTTGTTATTTTCAAGCAATCGAGTTCTGAACTGGAGTATTTTCTTTACCTGACTTGAGACCCTAGAATCAAAATACGACTTACCAAGATCAGTTTCTAAAAGACCCTTGAACATAACTTTCTTCCCACACCGAGAACAATGCTTCGCATAGAGAGAAAGATCCTCCCCACATCTCACGCAAAGTTTCTTTACTTGAATGAAAAAATCAACCACATTCTTTTACATGAGTTGGATTCTTCTTATAAAAAGGGAAAGATTTGTTTAATTTATAAAAAATAAAAAATGTGGAGTTAAAAACTCCAGAACATACCCCCTCTATAACATACAATATACTTAACTCATCTCACCTCTCAATTTCGAAACATATATCGTCTAACATTCTACACAAATCGATTCACTCTAAGCCTGAACCTTGAGCTCCTCTTTCGAATGCCACACACTTGCGCTGTTGAGAATGGCGGGCTGAATACCTCGCCCGAAAGCTCGGCACTTACACCCCCATCTCACCAAACCCGTCTTCTACGGGTGCGCTCGTCTCGCTCCCACGGTTCGCGTCACCGCGCCCCGCTCTCGCCTCTCCGCTCGCCAAACATTCCGTTTATAGCCTTTTTCTTCTTACGCGCTTTTACACGCGAAAGCAGGTCGTCATTCGGTCCTCACAGGGGGACCTTAACAACCCAACTAAATGAAATAATCGACTCGCTTCAAGAACAATATGAAGTAAGATTGGATGACTCTTTTCGGGATCTGCTTCGTGCTTAGATGCTTTCAGCACTTATCAGTTAGCGCGTAGCTGCCCGGCGATGCCTTGTCAGACAACCGGTACACCAGAGGCGCCGGCAAAATGTTCCTCTCGTACTGATTTTCCCTTTCCCTCAGTCACCCCACATACCTGGTAGATAGAATCCGACCTGTCTCACGACGGTCTAAACCCAGCTCACGTTCCCTTTTAATGGGCGTACAGCCCCACCCTTGGGAGTTATGCGCACCGCTCCGAAACCGAAACGATTATGTGCGCTCCCAGGATAGGAAGAGCCGACATCGAGGAAGCAAGCCACGAGGTCGATAGGAACTCTTACTCGTGACAACTCTGTTACCCCCGGGGTAATTTTTCTATCACCTCAACCAGCCACACGAGCACAGTTAAGGATCGCTAGACCAGGCGTTAGCCTCAGGATTCCTTGGTAATCAGAATCCAGTCAGGCCAGCTTTTGCTCTTAAACTCTTCAGCGGATTCCTGACCCGCCTGAGCTGACCATTGGTTTCTCTAGATATCTTTTCTAGAGAGAGCCGCCCCAGCCAAACTGCCCACCTGCGGATGTCCGACGCGCGAACGCCGTTAGTGATTTCAAGAAGGAAAGTCGGTATTCCAAAGTTGCTCCGCCGTAACCGAAATTACGGCATCTACGCTCCCGACTACACTCTGTATCCAGCTCAAAGCCACAACAACAGGCTGCAGTAAAACTCCACGGGGTCTTCTCGTCCCACCAGGTATCTCCGGACCGTTCGCCGGAGTGTAATTTCAATCGTCAGAAGGCTGGGACAATAGGGAGAACGTTGGACCATTCATGCACGTCTGAACTTACCAGACAAGGCATTTGGCTACCTTAAGAGAGTTATAGTTACTCCCGGCGTTTAGCAGGACTTACTCGGGTTGTAACCCGGATTAATCAAACTGCCACTGGCCAGGTTTCAGCCACTGTAAACAAGCTTTCGCTCTATCAGTGACCTATGTTTTTATTAAACAGTCGTCCCCCCCTAGTTACTGCGACTTGAGAGCCCCCGCACACTGCCGAAGCTGCGTGAAGAAGTTCTCAAGCAAGCCTTATCCCAAAGTTACGGCTCTAATTTGTCGATTTCCCTAGCCTCCTTTTCACGAATACGCCTTAGGCTACTCACCTAGGGGCACCTGTGTCGGTTCTGGGTACGATCACGGCGTTTCTTGCTGTTGCCTTTTTACTAAATCCTGGGATCAGCGAAACCTTCCACAATTGGATGGCTATTCATGCTTTGGGCTGGGTCTAAGTTTTACACTATTTACCAGCTTTATTACATTTAAATAGGGAGATATTCGACGACCCTATTTCACTTACCCGGAATTGTTAGCACACAGCCATGCGTTACCGCTATTTGTAGCGCCGTGGTACAGGAATATAAACCTGTTTCCCTTTCGCGCATACCAGTTAAGGGTGCGCTTAGGATCGACTAACTCTTCGCTGACGACGCATTGCGAAGAAACCCTTGCCCTTTCGGCGGATGGGATTCTAACCCATCTATGCTTTTACTATTACCAGGATCTGCGGTCCAGGACGGTCCACAGGAACTCACGCACCTGCTTCTGCCCAACCTGGACGCTCCCCTACCAGATCACGGGATTCTTCCACCCGTGCTCTTGGGTCTCGGTGGCAGATTTAAGCCCCGTCCATTTTCGGGGCTATATTTCTCGGCAAATGAGTTGTTACACACTCGTTAGGGAGTGGCTACTTCTATACCTATCCTTTTGCTGTTTTAGAAATATAACGCCCTTTCTTTTAACACTTAACCTGCACTTAGGGACCTTAACCCAAGTCTAGGTTGTTCCCTTCTCGGCGATGGACTTTACGCCCACCAACCCGTCTCCCAGGGTCTACAGTGCCAGCAGATTCGGAGTTTAAGAGCGAAGCGAGGAATTTCTTCCCCTTACTTTGCAATTAGTGCTCTACACCACTAGCGACCTCGCCTGAGGATTGGCTGACACCAACTTCGGGGAGAACCAGCTATCACCGATCTAGATTAGCCTTTTGCTCCTATTCCCAGTTCATCCAAGCGAATTGCACATCAGCACTGGTGCAGACTTCCATCACCCTTTCG
>Ga0209345_10006006_pt1 | contig 11105 bp, 11 predicted proteins | sample Cruoilmetagenom7_FD_187294 | JGI IMG/M metagenome (GOLD analysis project Ga0209345, IMG submission 187294) | Oil polluted marine microbial communities from Coal Oil Point, Santa Barbara, California, USA - Sample 7 (SPAdes) (version 2) | ecosystem: Environmental > Aquatic > Marine > Oil seeps ...
TCTTTTTCTATATCTCCAGTAAACAGATACTTTTCACCCCCTATTTCACCATACAATACAATTGAATTATTGTTTTCATTATTTGATTTAGTATTAGCAATAAGCACTTGAAAATTCGCGCTTCCGCAGCTAAAACAATACCCTTCTCCTAATACTTCATACTCAAGATTATAGAGTTCTTCTCTATAATTGTTAACATATAGGTTATCAACATCCAGATTACTACTTAGATCAATCATTTCACCGTAGTGGTCGGAATGAAAATGAGTTATGACTAAGTAATCCAATTTCTTAATATTATAAGCTTCAAAATAGGAAACTAATGTGTCGTATTTATCAGTGTTTCCAGTATCAATCAACATATTGCACTGATTACTATGGATATGAATTGCATCTCCTTGACCAACATCCAAAAATCTGACAAAATTATTACTTTTAAAGGGGATAAATATTGACAAGATAAAAATCAGAATAATTGACATTAATGAAATCAACTGCCTTTTCTTGTTATCTAGGTTTGATATAAAAAATAATAATGCAACCCAAAAGCCCAATCCATAAATTAACTGTGAAAAGTTAAAATCAACTATAACATTGATTAAATCAAATAAAACTAATGCCTTATTAAATATATTTATAACCCATGAATAAGCAATACTTAGATATGGTATTAATATTACCAAAATTGATAATGGTAAGAAAATATAGGTTACAAACAATATAAAAAACACATTAGCAAAGATAAATACTAACCCAAAACTATGATTTATGCTTAACGTGATTGGTAAACTAATCATGCTTGCAAGAACAGTCACTTTCGTTAGCCTTTTAAAAAGAGTATTATCTTTAAATAGATAATCTCCCATTATTACAGATCCAGCTACTAAATAGGATAGTTGAAAACCTATATTATATAAAAGATATGGATTATATAAGAGAAAGGCAATAAATGAGAAACTTAATAAATCAATCCTTGTTAGATATATTTTTAGGTAATCTTTAAGGAATATACCCAATATTAATAAAGAAGCTCTCATAATCGATATTTTAAAGCCTGTGATGATGTTATAGATGACTATAAACCAAATGATAATAACCTGATTCTTTGATTTTGATATATATAGTTTTTTCAATAGAAATGATAGTAACCCAACAAGTAACCCTAAGTGCATTCCTGATATAGCAAATAGATGAGATATTCCTAAATCAGTTATAGTTTCTTGTTTCTCAGTGTACAAATCATCTTTTTCACCTAAGATAAACAGCTTCAAAAAAGAAGCCGTCTCTTCATTATAGTTTTCTTCAATATAGATATTTATCTTATGCTTAAATATGTATAAATTAAAACTTGATTCAAGATATGTCAATTCATCTACTGAAATAATCCCAATAATGTTTTTGCTTTTAAGATATTGTTCATAATCAAATGTATTCATAATATTATAAGTTGATGTGTCAACAATATATCCTTTAACTTCTACTATCATTCCTGGTTCTAAGCTACCTATATCATCATAATAACAAATAACTAATCCATCCTCCTTAAGGGTAAAACCACTATCAAAAACTTCTTGGATTTCACCTTTAAGTGGTAGTTCAATTGTTTGATTATCTAGAACGCTTATTCTAACACTTATAATTAAAATAAGAATCAAAGAATATATTACAAGATTCTTTGATTTTTTAAATATATAAACCCCTAGTAAAATAAGTAGAATTATCGCCAAGTATGATTGTTTCGAAAATATATATAACAGCAATATAAGCGCACAGAATATAAACTTTGAAGCATCATACTGTAATAAGTTCTTTAATGTCTTCATAAATACTATCTTTGATACCAGAAACCAGCATAACATCTTCAATAGCTTCAAAATCACCAAATTCAGCTCGATAATCAATAACTCTTTGCCCAATGATTTGGCCTATTCCTGGTAAGGACATCAATTCATCTAAATCAGCTGTATTGATGTTAATCAAACCATTATCTTCTTCAACTATTACGATATCATCTTCAAATGAAGGTATATAAATTGAAGCTCCATGACAAAGAATTATATTCCAATTAATTGCACTTACATCACAATTAACCGTTACTCCCCCAACATAATAGATAAGGTCAGTTAAAGTATAATCCTTGGGAATTAAATATATCCCAGGATTAATTACTTCTCCTGTGATTTGTACATAAATCTCATTTATTTTTTCAGTTGTAACCTCTGCTATTGTCGTTTTATATTCTTCTTCTATTTTTGGTATAATTATTGTTTCACCGTCTGATAGTAATCTAGCTAATTCAATTCCTGATGTATCAGCCAAATCGGTAAATCCATTTGCTTCTACTATTAGAGTATTAACTCTTGAGTTGTAATAAAGCGTATATACTCCTGGATTATTTACTTCACCTTTGATTTCAACAACAATCATTACTATTTCATCTAAGGCAGATGCTTCCTCATATAGGACTGGAATATTTATAATCATTTCATCTACTAAGATTTGTGCAAGATTAATATCAGTTAAATCTGCATTTACAGTTACACCACCCGCGGCTACGATAATATCTCCAATACGACTTCCTGTTTCTATTTCATATAAATCAGGATAATTTATTTCACCTCTGATATCAACCATAATTGTGTCAACAGATCTTTCATATTCAACAGTAGTAATCAATTGTTCTGAGTAAGGTTTAGTTTCGGAAAAGGAAAAATCTGATATTGCACTCCAATTATATGCCACTAAAGCAAGAACCCCAATTATTAGAATAATCACTCCTTTATTATTATTTAAATATTTCATAACTATCACCTCAAAAAAATAATACTGATGATTGTCTGAATTTCTTCAAAAAAAAAAGTAGATTTCTCTACAATTCTTTTATATTCCCATATTGTCTAAATGTTCTCTTAAAATATCGGCTGAAAGATTTAACTTAACAAGCTCTTCTTTACTCAACTTAAGTTTAACAACATGATGTACCCCATCTTTATTAATCATCGTTGGCAATCCAATATATATATTGTTTTCACATGCATAAACTCCATTGTTATAAGCCGATATAGGTAAAATTCTATTTTCGTTATTTAAAATTGCAGTTGTTATTTTAACTAGAGCTAATCCAATTGCGTAATAGGTAGCTCCTTTTCGATCTATTATTTCATAAGCTGCATCTTTAACTCGATGATAGATTTTATTTAAATCTTCAAATTCAATTTCTTCCATATCCTCAATAACATCTGCTATAGGTTTAGCACCAACAAATGCATTTGACCAACATACAAATTCAGAGTCCCCATGTTCACCCAAGATATAAGCATGAACATTCGCAACTGATACATCGATTTTAGATGAAACTTCATATCTAAGTCTAGCTGTATCAAGAGATGTCCCTGAACCAATAACTTTACTTGAATCTAATCCTGATTCTTTCCAAACCACATAAGTTAAAATATCTACTGGATTAGAAGCTACTAAGAAAATCCCATCAAACCCTGAAACCATTACGTTTTTAACAACTGATTTCAAAATTGTTGCATTTCTTTTTAATAGGTGTAACCTTGTTTCTCCATCTTTTTGATTAACACCAGCTGTAATAACTACTAGATTCGCATCTTTACAGTCACTGTAATCTCCTGCATAAATTTTCATCTTTCTTGGTGAAAAGGCTAATCCATGATTTAAATCCATAGATTCTCCTATTGCTTTATCTTTATTTATGTCAATTAATACTAATTCTTCAACTGTTCCTTGGTTTACTAGTGAATAAGCGTAACTCATTCCTACAAAGCCAGTTCCTACTATTACTACTTTACTAGATTGCATAATATCACTCCTTCAATCATATTCTATCAAAATACATAGATATTCTATAATATAATGCATAAAAAAAGACCGTTATGCTAATGATAACGGTTTTATTCAGGCTTTTGTAAAACATAGATTGTTCTTTCAGGAAAAATCACAGTATCTACTAATGTAAATCCTACTTTTTTAAAGATTTTCTCATATTCAAAAAAGTCGTGAGTTACTTCATAAATAGTTGTTTTTTCTTCTGTGGAATCTATATTTATTGTAATAGTGTGTATGATGCTGTGATCTTTAGGTCCTTTTTTTGATTCCCAATGAAGGTTGTACTTTTCATCGAATTCTTCATAGCCATCTAACGCATCGATGTAATCCGCGCTCAAAACATCAAAGATAAAGATTCCGTTTGGCTTTAAAGTGTTAAAAATATTAGTAAAACCAAATTCAACATCTTCAAGATCTGTTAGGTGATTTATTACATCCATTGATGCAACAATATTATCAAATAAAAAATCGATTGGATCTAATAAATCATACATAGCAATTTCTAGATTTAAATTTTCTTCCTTAGCTCTAAAACTAACAACTTGAAGCATATCTTCCGATAAATCAGTAGCTACTACGTCGTATCCGGCTTTAGCTAATTCTATAGAAAGCGTTCCAGTTCCGCAGCCAATATCTAATATTGTACTTCTTGTTGTATATTGATTTATTAATTTCAAGTATTCTTCATAGACATCAGGATCAATAAAAGAATCATAAAACGTAGCGAGAATATCGTATTCCATATTATTCCTCTAAAGAGATTTTTTCTCTTTCAAAAAAGATTTTTTCTATCTGATAGTATTCACGGTCTTCTTTATGCATAATATGAATAATTAATGATTTTAAATCAATTAATATCCAACGTTTATTACCTTCGACGTGATATTCGTGGTCCTTAGGTAATGCTTGCTTAATGTGGTTAATAACCGCATTTGCTTGCCTTTCATTTGTGGCACTAGCTATTATTTGGTAATCATAGTAAGGTGAAATCTCTTTAAAATTATAGATGATAATATCTTCTAATTTTAAGTTAGCTAATGTTTCATATACTGTTTTTAAAATATCAGTCATTAATTCCTCCATATATTTTTTCATAGTAATTGATTGCTGCTTGTGTGAGTTTTGAGAACTCTTGGTTATTTTTAGTGATATACGCTTTTGTCTGAAGCATGATTTTATAGATACACATGTCTAAATCAGTTATTGCTAGCTGTCTTAAATCAGCACTTACGAAGTCTCTACCTTCCTCAATAAAATCGCTAACAAAGATGATTTTTTCTAAAAGAGATTGATTGTATCTTCCTGAGCAATGGTATTTAATTGCATTTAGAATATTTTGATTCTTGATTCCAAATAAATCCTTAGCTACATTCGCAGCCGCAAATGCGTGATAGCAAGGTTCAGGTGTCTCTTCATTAATAAGACTACCTGCTAAACAACGATTTTCTTCAAGTGTTTCATGTTTTGTAATATCATGCAAATAAGAAGCCACAACAACACTAGGGATATCAACTTTATATAAATTGCCCAATGTAACTGCGACTTTTTTGACATTATAAATATGTTTCAAACGATGTGATTTCGGTTTGAATTTTGTTTTTAAATAGTCTTCAATATTTTGTATTAAAGCTTCATTTATCATATAATTGCTAACCTTGTATAAACTCCTACAACGAATGGTGCATAAGCACGAATACAGAAAGGTGCTCTTAGGGTTACAAACCCGAGCCCAGAAAAGACAATATCATATTTTTGATTATCTCTAATTCTAAATTCATGATATACCCATTTAGGTAGAGATTCTTCTTCATTGAAAGGTGGGCTTAATAAACTATAAAGTTTTGTTTTATATAGTAGGTCTGCATTTTTAGATTTAGTTCTATGAATATTAAGTGTATTTGCAAAATATGTAATAACACTTATTTTATCTCCAGTTTCTCCACTGATGATATCTAATCTTGCTAAACCTCCAAAGAATAGTGATTGTCCTTCATATAATTGGAATACCAACGGCTTAATTTCTTTTTTAGGTACTGTTAGTTTGTATGATGGTCTTGTTAGGTAGTGCATGTATTGATGTTTATTGATAACCCCTGGTGTATCGTAAATTATAGAACCATCTACTAATGGAAACCCTGTTAACCCAATAGTTGTTCTTGGTGATGTTGAAACAGTAACTAGATCTGCAGGTTCGCCTAAATAACGTTTCAATATTTGATTGACTATTTTAGATTTACCTACATTAGAACATCCTACTATATATACATTCCTATTACCTTTATGCTTATAAATAAGTTCCATTAATTGATCAAAATTATCTCCATATTTAGCTGAAACTAATATTGAATTTAATACAGTAAAACCTTGTTGGGCAAGCATAACTTTTAACCAGTTAAGAATTTTTTTCTGTTTTACATTTTTCGGTAATAAATCCATTTTATTACCAACTAAGATTACATCTTCGCTCCCTGTTAGAGTTTTAATAGCCGGAACAAAAGAACCTGAAAAATCAAATATATCTACTATCTTGATAATTAAGGCATCTTCTTCTTTAATTTTTTCAACTACTTTTAGAAAATCTGTGTTTGAAACCGTATAAGGATACACTTCATTGTAATGTCTTATACGATAGCATCGTTGACAAATCATATTGCTAGGTTTAAAAGAAGCCATGATGTTTTCTGATACATACCCAGGCAATGTTTTGTCTTCAGTTTGAATCAATGCACCGCATCCTTTGCAATAGATTTCCTTCATCCTCTACCTCTTCTCGTTGAGTTTGAGTTTATAATAAAACTCAGAATCTGTCCTCTTGAGCCGTTTTAAGACTCTTCTTTCCATGTGTTTACTAATCTTAGTAAACCACTTTTCACCATTTCTTTTAATTGTATCCACTACAATTACGAAAAAGTTCATTCTTTTGCCACCTAAAACATCTGTCATAAATTGATCTCCGATTAAACAGACAGTTTTAGAGTTTGGTTCATTTGCGTATCTCAATGCACGTTTAAAACCGAGTTTATACGGTTTTTTCGCACTATATACATATCCCGCTTTAACTTTCTTTGCGAAATTCTTAACTCTTTCCTTTTGATTATTTGAAATAATATATACTTCAAAACCTATTTGCTTGATTTTATCAAATAGTTTAAATATATCATCAGTTGGATGATGTTCGTCATATGGTATTAATGTGTTGTCTAAATCTAGCATAACAACTCTAATGTTGTTCTTCCATAATTCTTCAAAATTAATATCATAAACAGTTTTTTTATAATCATTAGGATAGAAATATCTCTTTTTGAAAAATAATTCAATCATATTTCTCCTCCGATTCATACTCTAATTATACTAGAATAATGGTCAATTGTCTAATTTTTTTCTTGGTAAATTGCTAAATTATGCAAAATCTACGTTATAAGCACAAAAAATAAAACGGTTATTTTCTAACCGTTTGTTTTTTTCTTCTAGGTTTTAAAAGACAACGTTTATCAAATCCAACTAAATCTAATCGATTTGCTTTTTTAAGAGCATCATAAACCAACTGATAATTTTTAGGATTTCTATATTGGATTAAAGCTCTTTGCATCGCCTTATCATGCTTAGTTTTAGCTACATAAATCCTTTTGTTAGTTCTAGGGTCTGTGTCTGTATAATACATAGTAGTTGCTAATGTGCTAGGAGTTGGATAGAAATCTTGAACTTGTTCAGGGTTATAGTTCATATCCCTCACATATTCAGCTAAGATTATAGCATCATTCAAAGTAGAACCTGGGTGCGAACTCATCAAATATGGTACTAAAAATTGATTTTTATCATATTTTTCATTTAATTGATAATACTTCTTAACAAATTTATCATATAATTCTCGATTTGGTTTACCCATCATCTTCAGGACATTAGGACTAACATGTTCTGGAGCCACTTTAAGTTGACCAGAAACATGATGTTGCACTAATTCTTTAAAAAAGTCTTGGTTTTTATCATACATTAGATAATCATATCTAATCCCAGATCGAACAAATACTTTTTTAACTCCATCTATTTCTCTTAAGGTTCTAAGAATATCTAAATAATCACTATGTCCAACTTTAAGCTGACTACATTGTTTTTGTTCTAAACAGGCTTTATTCATACATACACCATATTTAATTTGTTTATCACAAGCAACATTGTAGAAATTGGCCGTTGGTCCACCAACATCATGAATATAACCTTTGAAGTCTTTGTCATTCACTATTAGATTAGCTTCTTTTACTATTGAATCTTTAGATCGTGATTGAATAATTCTTCCTTGGTGATTTGTAAGAGCACAGAAACTACAACCTCCAAAACATCCTCTATTAGCAGTAATTGAAAATTTAACTTCATCCATTGCAGAGATGTGACCTTGTTTCTCTAGAAGTGGATGTGGTTGTCTCATAAATGGAAGATCATAAACTCGATCCATCTCAAAACGAGTTAATGGTCTCATTGAAGTGTTTTGTAAAACAAAAATATCTCCGTATTGTTCAACAAGTGGTTTCCCTACTATATGGTCAGTATTTCTATATTGGATCATAAATGATTCCGAATATTTTGCTTTATTTTTGGTTATATCTTTATAGTTTGGCAAATAGATTGCTTCTTCAGGTATAAATGCTTTATCTTTTGTTTTTACTACTGTACCTTTTATATATGTTAAATATTCAATAGATAATCCTGAGTTTAATGCATCAGCTACTTCTTGAATAGCTAATTCCCCCATTCCGAAAACAATTAAATCAGCATCACTTTCTAAAAGTATGCTTTTTCTAACATAGTCACTCCAGTAATCATAATGAGCTAACCTTCTCAATGAAGCTTCAACTCCACCTAAAATAATAGTTGAAGTCGGATCTATTTGTCTAATCACTTCTGAATATCTAACAACAGCTCTATCTGGCCTTTTACCCATTATACCATTAGGTGTATAGTAGTCTTTTTTTCTTCTGTTTTTAGCTACTGTGTAATGATTTACCATCGAATCTATATTCCCTGAAGATACTAACCATCCAAGTCTTGGTTTACCAAACTCTAGGAATGAGTTAGGTTTTTTAATGTCTGGTTGGCTTAATATACAAACTGTGTATCCTTGTCTTTCTAGAATTCTTCCGATAATTGCAATGCCAAAAGATGGGTGATCGCAATAGGCGTCTCCACTTATTAAAACAAAATCAGGAATCTTGATTCCCTGTTCTTGCATCTCATTTCTTGTGATAGGTAAAAATGACATTAAATCACGTACTTTCTAGTTAAAGCATTTAAGCTTCTTATAATTTCTATATAGTTTGGTATTAATTTATCTATATAATAATAAAACTCTTTTTGATGATTGTGTACTTTCAAATGAATAATCTCATGAATTAGTATTGTTTTTGTATAATCTTCATTAAATCTAGCTAGTATTGAATTAAGCTTTATGATTTTTTTCTTTGCAATACAGCTACCAAATCTGGATTTCATTAATTGTGTCTTTAGTGAAATATTAGTTAAATCAAAATACTGTTTCAACATAACATCTTCTTCTATTAATTTTTCCATTTTATTATGAAGAAGTTTCTTATATATTTTTTCGACGTATTGATTGTCAAAATCATCTGACTTAAAATCAATATAGATTGCTGATTCAGTTATATTGAATCTGTTTTTTTTATTATCAATTGTATAAATAATATTATATTTAAAACCAAAAATCAGCATTACTTCTTTATTATATAACGGAACTCTATTTTCTTGGTTGTCTAAGACTCTTAAGATTTTAGTTTCATTTTTTTTAATGAAGTCTTCAATACTATTCTTGTGAGTTTTATTAGCTGTAATTACAAGTTTATCGTCTTTGATTCTGAGGTACATATTTTTAATTTTCTTGTAAAAGACTTGATAATAAATTTCTTTATCACCAAGTCTTATTTTAGTCATCTACTACCTCTAAAAACTTAAAGGTAAATTCTGTAGTTTTCTCAGCTACTTCAGCTGAAACATTATGATATACATCCCCTTGATTCTTTGTATCAATAATATCAGAGACACCTCTGATGGAAATAAATGGTACTTTGAATTTATATGCGGTAATGGCAATTGCCATTCCTTCCATTTCTACTGCAACAATATCTTTGACATTTCTTTTTATTTTACGAATGTCTTTTGATGAGGTTACAAATTTATCTCCAGAGACTAAATTACCCAAACGGTACTTATATCCCAATTGATTAAAGACTTTCTCAGCTTTGTTAATAAAATGCTCATCCATTTTAACTAATAGTGGATCGTCACCCATTTGTCCATAAGGGACATCATCGATTTCAGTTAGTGAAACATCGTAGTACGCTATTCCTTTAGCAAGAATAATATCACCGATTTGCGCTGGTTTAACACCACCTGCAATACCTGTGTTAATAATAACTCTTGCATTATATTTGGTGATTAAGAGTGTAGCTGTAATAGCTGCGTTGACCTTTCCTATTCCGGATTTAACAACAACAACATCATGATTTCCAATTTTACCTATATAAAAAGTTTTATCACCGAATATCTCGGTTTTTTCGATCGTCATTTCTTCAAAAAATAAGATCAATTCTTTATCTATAGCTCCTATAATTCCAATCATTATAACACCTACTATTTAATGTCAACTATTTCAACAGTCATTTCTTGACCGCTTTCAGCTTTATAAACTACTTCTTTTCCCTTTCTCTTTCCAATGATGGCTTGTCCTAATGGTGATTCGTTAGAGATTTTTCCATCAAACGGATTAGCTTCTAATTTACCTACGATTGTATAATCTTTGTTTTCGATAATTTTTTTTCCGTCTTTAATTAGATTAACTGTAACTGTTTTACCAATCCCAATTGTTCTTGAACGGCTATTTTCTTTAATAATATCTGAATGTTTTAAGATGTTTTCAATTTCTTTGATTCTTGATTCAATGCGAGCTTGTTCATCTCTTGCTGCATCATAATCTGCGTTCTCTGAAAGGTCACCTTGTGATCTGGCTTCTTTAATAGCTTCAAGGTTCTCTTTTCTTTTTTCCCCTTTTAATTCTTCAAGCTCAGCTTCTAATTGAGCAAAACCGGCTTCGGTTAATTGATAGTTATTTTCCATATTAATTCTCCTCGTATAATATGTAGTGTAGATTTAAGGATTATTCCTTACTACATACTATTATTTATAAGTTTGAAGTCCTAGTGTTATAATTAAGTCAAGATATACCAGAAGAATCTGCTTATTCTCCT
>Ga0209345_10006007_pt1 | contig 11104 bp, 10 predicted proteins | sample Cruoilmetagenom7_FD_187294 | JGI IMG/M metagenome (GOLD analysis project Ga0209345, IMG submission 187294) | Oil polluted marine microbial communities from Coal Oil Point, Santa Barbara, California, USA - Sample 7 (SPAdes) (version 2) | ecosystem: Environmental > Aquatic > Marine > Oil seeps ...
CCAAGGAATTCATCACCTCGGGTAGAATCGGGCGCTATGTGATCACCTTCGCCCGGCTTGAAGGAACCAAGGGCAAACACGGGATCACCGCGTTCATCGTGCCCACCGATGCCACTGGCTTCGAGGTCACCCGCGTCGAAGAGAAAATGGGCCAACGCGCCTCGGACACCTGCGCCCTGCGCTACACGGATGTCGAAATCCCCGACGACGCCCGCATCGGTGACGAAGGTCAGGGCTATAAAATCGCGCTGGCCAGCCTGGAAACCGGCCGCATCGGCATCGCCTCGCAATCGGTCGGCATGGCACAAGCCGCCCTTGATGCCGCCGTCGCCTACGCCAAAGAGCGCCAGACCTTCGGCACTCCCATCATCAACCATCAGGCGGTCTCGTTCCGCCTCGCCGACCTCGCCGCCCAGCTCGAGGCCGCGCGTCAACTCACGCTGTTTGCCGCACGCCTCAAAGACGCTGGTATCCCTTGCCTGACCGAAGCCGCCATGGCCAAACTTTACGCCTCCGAAGCCGCCGAGCGGATCGTCTCGGGTGCGCTGCAAACCTTTGGCGGCATGGGCTATATGGTCGAAACCGGACTAGAGCGCATCGCCCGCGATGTCCGCGTCTGCCAGATCTACGAAGGCACCTCGGACATCCAGAAGCTGATCATCGCCCGTGCGCTGAACGCCTAATCCCCTGCCCCAGCCCCGGCCTGCGTCTTTGTTCTCTCAATATCCCGGGGTTTGGGGCAGCGCCCCATGACCGCGCCCCAGGCGCTCCAAAACGACAACACCCGGTGCGCCAGCGCCGGGTGTTTCCGTATAACAGGTCGCTTACAGCCGCCTCCAGGGGTTGATCCCCTGCCGCCGCAAAGCGCGGTAGACAATCACCATATAATAGACGTCCGCGACGAACACGGCAGCGATGAATGTGCCGACGAAATACCATTCATCCGGGCGCGACAGGACATAGATCACCCCACCGGTCAGCGATGTGCCGATCCATTTCGCCCAGGCAATCGTGAAACTCTGCCCATCGGTGGATCCGCGCATATAGAACATCGCGATAAACGAGATCGACATCAGCGCATTTTGCACAAAGGCGATCAGTTTGGCGCCTTCGATCTGGTCATGGCCAAAATATTCCTCGAACTGCCAAAAGAACATGCCGCCGGTGTACATGACAAAGAACGAGAAAATCAGCATGGCCACAGTGAACCCGATCCACTGTGCACGGGTCACGTTGAACGACCTGGCAAAATATTTGTAACCGTATTTGAAATAGGTAGCCAAGATCACCAGATCCAGCGTCGCCCAGATCAGAAAGATCACCTGCGCCTTCAGCCCGCCATACGGGATCAACCCGGCATCAGCCGTACCATAGGGCGGGATGAACAGGGCAAACACGATTTCCCAGTTCAGGTTCAGCGTCAACGCGACGATCGGCATGCCGTAAGACTGATCTTTGAACCCACGATAGATGATCGCAATATAGGTCAGCGCCCAGGTATAGGTGGCCAGATGGTAGGCAATGATCGTGTGCGTTTCCATGGTCTTGCCTTGCTCTGGCTAAGGGCTGGATGGTCAATCTCTGCCGTGCTCATCGGGCGCGGCACCGTGGTTAAGTAAAAAACCCCGCGCCCTGAGGGACACGGGGTTTCTTTGTCGTCACGGGGTTTGGCCCGATCCCGTTTCTGGATCAGTCCTGGTCTTCCAGCGCGTCAAGCGCTGCCTTCAGATCATCCTTGGACACGTCCTTTTCGGTGACAGAGGCCTGTGCCAGCACCAGATCGACAACCTTGTCTTCAAACAGTGGCGCGCGCAGTTGCTGCTGCATCTGTGGGTTCTTTTGCACGAATTCAAAGAACTCGCGCTCCTGGCCCGGATACTGACGCGCCTGGCCCATGATCGCTTGGGTCATTTCAGCGTCGGTCACTTCGACTTCGGCGGTGCGGCCGATTTCAGCCAGCAACAGACCCAGCTTCACACGGCGCTTGGCCAGTGTGCGGTGCTCGTCGGTGGTCTCGATCTCGGGGTGGTTGTGGTCTTGCACCTCGGGGTTATCATCGTGCCACAGCGAGTGCGCGATCTGCGATGCTTCGGCGTCAACCAGGCTTGGCGGCAGTTCGAATTCAACCGTACCGTCCAGCGCGTCCAGCAGGCTGCGCTTGACGATCGCGCGGGCCGCCTGGGCGTATTCACCCTCGAGGCCTTCGCGGATCTGGTCCTTCAGACCATCCAGCGATTCAGCGCCGAATTTGGTGGCCAATTCATCGTTCAACTCGGCTGCGACCGCCGTTTTCACGGCTTTGACGGTGCAGGCAAACACGGCTTCTTTGCCAGCCAGATGCTCGGCACCATATTCCGCCGGGAAGGTGACGGTTGCGTCTTTGCTGTCACCGGCTTTGACACCGACCAATTGCTCTTCAAAGCCGGGAATGAACTGGCCCGAGCCCAGAACCAGCGGGTAATCCTCGGCAGCGCCGCCTTCGAACTCTTCGCCGTCGATCGAGCCGGAAAAGTCGAAAACAACCTGATCGCCGTCTTCGGCAGCGCCGTCCTTGTCAGCGAAATCCTGCGCCTGCTTACCCAGGTTTTCCAGTGCTTCGGTGACAGCTGCTTCGTCGGCCTTGACGACCATACGCTCCAGCGTGATGGCACTGAAATCAGCCGCTGGGATGTCGGGCAATGCCTCATAGGACATCTCGACGACAACATCGTCGCCCTCTTTCCACTCTTCGCCGTTTTGCATCTCGACCTTGGGCTGACCCGCCGGACGATCGCCGGATTTCTCAAGGTGCTCTTGCATCGCGGCGTCAACGGCCTCTTGCATGGCTTCGCCGATCATCCGCTGGCCGAACTGCTTTTTCAGCATCGCCATCGGGACTTTTCCTTTACGGAAGCCTTTGATTTCCACGTCGGGCTGTGCTTCGCGCAGCTTTTCATCGACCTTGGCCTCAAGAGAGGCGTTGGTGATGGTGATCGTGTAGCCACGCTTCAGGCCTTCGTTCAGAGTCTCGGTGACTTGCATCGTGTTCCTCGCATATGCTGACAGGCCGCCCGGACGGCGGCCTGATAAATTCAGCGTCTTAGTAGTAGTCGCGCGAAGGGGGATCAAGCCTGAAATTGGCCTGATGCAACCGCCAGCGCCCGATCATCGCGGCGAAAGCCATTTCAGAACTTACAACGCCGTATCCAGAGCCGCCAGAATACCAGTCCAACCGCCGATATGATCATTGCGCGCTTGCTCGGAGGCAAACCGCACTTGCCGCAGCCGAACCCGTGTTCCACCGGTTTCCAAGGCCGCGAAATCAAGTGTCACGACACTATCATCAACCGAATTGTGTGAATTCCATGTAAAGGACAGTGTCTCGGGGCGCTCAAGGGTCTGATACGTACCCTCGTGCGGGATCTCAACACCATTTGGGGCCCGCATCAGGATGCGAAAGCGCCCGCCGACGCGCGGATCACAGGTTGCTTCGGGTACTGTCATGCCCGCTTGCGGGGTCATGAATTTCGCCAGCATTTTCGGGTTTAGCCATGCATCGAACACCCGGTCGCGGGCGTGGGGCAAGTCATGGGTCAGATCCAGTGTCAGGTCCGTCATCGTGTTCCTCCGTGAGGGCTGTATCCAAGGCTTCCAGCCGCAGCGCCCAGATTGAGCGCAACTCAGCAAACCAATGGTCGATCTGCGACAGTGGCTCTAACCGCAGCTCGATCAGATGCTCGCGCCATTCCAAACGTCGGGTGACAAGGCCTGCGTTTTCCAACGCCTTGATGTGCTTGGACACAGAGTTGAGGCTTATGTCGAAGCGCCCGGCAATGCCGGTCACCGTGGTCGGCCCCTCTTGCGCCAAGACGGTCAGGATCGCCCGCCGTGTCGGATCAGAGGCCGCTTTGAGAATGTCACCGAGAAGATCGGGACGTGGATTGGGTTTCTGTCGTTCAACCATATGGGTGAATTATCCGATTCGAGGAATTCAGTCAACCCTTTGGGTGAATGACGCCCACAGAGACCCATCGCATCGTGTGATGGATTGACGTGCGATGGCAAAGGGCGGCGTCAGTTTGCTCCGAGATGCCGCTCGATAAGCATCGTTGCGCTAAAAAGCCATTGGTTGCGGTCCACGCCAACGGCAGCGATGCGCAACCTCACTGGCTACAGAATGCCTGCGAGAACAACCGCGACAAACACCGTGCAGACGATCAGCACCAGACCGACGGCCAGCGATCCCAGATCCTTTGCGTCCTTGGCCATTTGTGACCATTCCGGCGAGATGCGGTCGGTCAACACCTCGATTGCCGTGTTCAGCGCCTCGACCGCAAGCACCAGCGCAAAGAGGAACAGGGCCACCAGCCAGTGCCAGAGCGCGGCACCCTGCCAAACGAACCCGAGGGCGACAATCACCGCCGCCGACACCTCGAGCCGGGCAGCGGTTTCCGCCCACAGGCGGCGCAGCCCCGCCAGCGAATAGCCAGCCGCATCAACGATATGCAGCAGCCCATCGCGGGGCGGGATCACGTTGCGATCCGTCTCGACACCCGGCTCACCCATCAGCTCGCCCTCGTAGTGCGACAGCCTTGGGTCAGGTCGAGGCCACTGTCACGGGCGCTGGTCGTCACGTCCAGAAGGCCAAGAACGCTGTGGAACAGATTGTCGTGACCGACCGGCCCCGTGGCCGCATCAAAGAGGCACGCCTGCTCCAGCGACATCGCCTGACGGAACCTGTCGTCGAGCCAGATCACAAAGGGCACGCGGGTTTGCACCTCGGGGGCCATGAACAGCGGCGCTGCATGCAGATACAACCCGTCCTCGCCCAGCGACTCGCCATGGTCGGACATATAGATCATCGCCGGTAACACCCGGTCGGACGCGGCCAACAGATCAATCGCCCGCGACAAGACGAAATCCGTCTCGAGGATCGTATTGTCATAGGCATTCGTGATTTCATCCACCGTGCAGTCGGAAAACTGCGAGGTCTGGCATGCGGGCCGGAACTGAGCGCGTTCAGGCGGATAGCGCAGATAATAGGCCGGGCCGTGGCTGCCGATCATATGCAACACCAACACCGTGTTCTGGGTGATCGTGGCAAGCCGGTCCTCGATCAACGGCAAATACACCTCGTCCGTGCATTCGCCCACGCAAGCATCAGGGGCCAAGGTCTCATCCACGCGCGCCCAACCCGTGCGGGCGGCAATCCGCTGATCGCCGGTGTTGTTATCAACCCATTCAACGGCGAATCCCGCGTGGCCCAACACATCCAGCAGGTTTTCCTCATTCAGGAACGCTGACCGCGAATAGTGGGCCTGTGGCAGCCGCGAGAACATGCACGGCAGGGAAACTGCCGTCGAGGTGCCGCAGGCGCTGGCGTTACTGAAATTGATAACCCCGCGCTCGCGCAGTCCCGGCGTTGTGTCCCGCGCATAGCCGTTCAGGCCGAAATTCTGCGCCCGTGCGGTCTCTCCGACAAAGACCACCAACAGCACCGGCCTGTCTGCCGCAGCCAAAGCCGCGCCGGGCTGCGCGTCGCGACCCAGCGCACGCACGACGGGTTCGGTGGTGAACCATTCCTCTTTGGCGAACCGGATCACGGAACTGATTGTTGACCCCGGTTGATACGCTGCGGTCAGGTCATGGCGTTCGCGCAGTACCGCCGAAAACGACCGGTAATCCATGAACAACGAACCGGCCAGCAGGGCAAAGGACATCACCACCCCCAGCGGCCAGCGCCACAGCTGATGCCAAACGGACCGCCTGCGAACCTTGGGCCAAAAGACCAGCGCGGCGGGCAAAACACCGGTCACGCCGATCTGAAAAATGGTATCCCACGTCACCAGATGCCGCGATTCCGTCACCGTCGTCTCATAGACATTGCGTATCATCTCGCGGTCGATCAGCACGCCGAAACTGCGCTCAAAATAATGCGAGGCGGCGGCGATCAGAATCAGCAGCGCGCCCACCGGTTTTTGCAGCCGCCACGGACCCAACAGTTCAAGGAACAGCATCGTGAACGCCCAGAATGCCGCCCCGAGCAACGCCTGCTGCCCCAAGGACTGCGGCAGAGCATCGACAACGCGGGCCCAGAACCCGGTATTCAGCACCGCCATCATATAGCTGGCGATCAGGATATTCAGCACCGTCGACCCGATAACGGGGCGCGGAAGGGGCCACAGAATTGCGGCCGGAGCAGTGTGATCGGTCATGGAGGGTCCTGCGATTGTCGAACTGGGCACCGCAATCGCAGCCCAACCTTGCACCAGCCTTACAATCGACACGACCCGGCAGACTTTTGTATCGCGGATCGGGGTTTTCGACGTTATTCAGGGTCATGCGCCTTTTGCTTGTCGAAGATACCCAAGATCTGGCCCAATCCGTCCTGCGGTTTTTGCAGGGCGAAGGCCATGCCGTTGACCATGCGCCCGACGCGGCAACCGCGCAGGCCGCGCAGGATGTGACCGATTATGCGTGCGTGATTCTTGATTTGGGCTTGCCCGACGGGTCCGGCCTTGCCTTGCTCAAGGCGTGGCGTGGCACGGGTGACCGGACGCCGGTGATAATCGCCACCGCACGCGACCAGATCACCGACCGGATTGCCGGGCTTGATGCCGGGGCTGATGATTACGTCGTCAAACCCTATGACCTGCGCGAACTCTCGGCGCGTATCCGCGCCCACGCCCGCCGTGGGCAGGGCATGCCCGAAACACGGGTGCAGGTCGACGCGCTGGAGGTCGACCGTGCCGCCGCCCGCGTCTGGCGCAGCGGGTCCGAGGTCCACCTGACGGCACGCGAATGGGCCTTGTTCGACTCGCTGTTGGGGGCCCGCGGACGGGTGCTGCATAAATCGGCGCTGCAAGAGGCGCTCTATACCTTTGACGCCGAGATCGAGGGCAACGCGGTCGAGGTCTATGTCTCGCGCTTGCGTCAAAAACTCGGGGCCGGTGTGATCGAAACGCGGCGCGGGCTGGGGTATGTGGTGATATGAGCACGACCGGCGCCCAGTGGTCCCTGCGCAAGCGCCTGACCAGGCGGGTACTGGGTTTGGTCATTGGTGGCTGGCTGGCGACTATTGTTCTGTCGGTCCTCGTGCTTGATCACGAAATGAACGAAATGTTCGACAAGGAATTGACGGCGCTGGTCGAGGTAACAGTGCAATTTCTGGATAGCGCCGACACCGCCGAAATCCCCCGCAATCTGGGTATCGGCATCGATCAAAGCGAGCTGATCCTGCGTCTGTTGTCGCAAACCGCCCCCCCGCCCCCGGCCCCTTGGCCGGCGCTGACCGGTGACGGTTTTCACGATGCCCCCGGCTGGCGTATCCTGCGACGCAGCGCCGAGGGGATGGTGATCGAGGCGGCGCAATCCGATGATGAACGCCGCGAAGAAGTGCTCGAGGTTGCCTCGGCGTTTCTTGTCCTGACGCTGCCCCTTATCGGATTGCTGCTCTTGGGTTTGCGGCGGATCACAACCACAGCCGTGGTGCCGATTGGCAAACTGGCCACCGAGATCGCCGCGCGCAGGCCCGACGACCTGTCACAAATCGCGGGGCACGGCCTGCCGCAGGAGTTGCAACCATTTGTGTCGGCGTTCGGCGGATATGTCAGCCGGATCGACCGGATCCGCGCCGCCGAACGCGATTTTGCCGCCAACGCGGCGCATGAATTGCGCACACCGCTGGCCGCAATCCGCGCCCGGCTGGAATTGTCCGACGATCCGGATGCAGCCGCAAGCGTGCCGATGATCGACGCCTTGACCCGACGCGTTGAACGGCTGCTGCAACTTGCCCGCTCCGAGGCAGAGGTGGGCATCGGGCAAGGTCCGGCGGATTTGTTGCGGATCTTGCAACTGCTGGTCGACGACATGCGGCCACGCAGCCGCCACCCAATCCGGTTTGACGACAGTGATCTCGACCGCCTTCTGGTCTCCTCGGATCCCGATGCGCTGGCAATCTTGCTGCGCAATCTGCTGGAAAACGCCGTCGAACACGGCCATGGAGAGGTCAGGTTGCGGCTGTCGCCCGACGCGTCTTTGACCATCGAAAACCCGACCCTCAACCCCGAGTTTACGCAAACCCGGTTCCAGCGGGGCGAGGGGTCAGAGGGCCTCGGGTTGGGTCTGTCGATCATCACCGCGCTGGCGCAGGCGATGGGCGTTTCACTGGATCAAAGGGTCGTCGGTGATACGGTCCGCTTTACGCTGGTTTTCAAACGGCACCAGACTTGACGACGGCGTCTCGTCCGATCCGCGCAAGATAGCCTCTGGTCAACCCGCAAGCAGCGCGGTTTGCACCGCCTCATCCCAGCCAAGGTAATACGCCCCTTGATCGCGGATAACCGGACGCGCCATCACTTTGGGTTGCGCGGCAATCTGCGCCTCGGCCTCGGAATTCTTCAGCCAGTCGCTTAACCCGCGATAGTCATTCGTCGTCCGGTCCACCAGACGATCACCGAATTCCGCCAGCAACTCGGCCAGTTCGGCTTCACTCAGCGGCACGGCGCGAACATCGCGGAAATCGACGGTTTTCCCGTCTGCCTCAAGGGTTCTACGCGCCCGCTGGCAGATAGCGCAGGTGTTCAGTCCATAGATCATCATGCGGCATTTCCTTTGTGACGCGTCCCGCGCAACATCCTGCATCAACGCCCCTGACGCAACCGGTTCGATCAGGCATAGCGGTTCGATCAGGCATGGCGCCCCACCCTCTGTGGTGCTTGCGTGACAAACGACGCGGCACACAACCCAGCACTAGCCCTCCAGTTCCTCGCAAACCCAAAGCGTTCCTATCGCCCTGCAACGCACAGCCCGAAAACTGGCCTTTATAGACCGGATTTCTCACCATCGACTCAAAGGGGGGCGGAACCGCCAATATTGCCCCGATATTCAAGGCTTTAGGGGGGGGGGGGGGGGGGGGGGGGATAAAGAAAAGTGGCGCAGTTGACGAGACAATTCTGGAACCAGAAACGCTCTCTTCGCTGTTGGATGCATTAGAAGATTTGAACGCCTATCTCAAGGCTGAGCCGGGAGCCATTCGTGCGCTTCGGGCGTTTGAGAACGCAACGACTGTACGAGACAATCATACCAAACGAGCACCGCGCCGATCTGCCCCTGTGCGGGGGCCATCGCCATGAAGGAGCTGGGTCTAGAATTTCAAGCAGCATCGAGCACTCATTCTCCGGTGCCCAATGCGCGGGTTTCGAGCTGATGATCTGTTCGGCACGTTCCAAGAGGCAGAAGCTGTGTCGCTTGGAAAAAAATGCCAACAATATTTGTTCTCACTGAGCCTCAATCCGCCACAGACGGCAAACGTATCCGTTGAAGAATTCGAGGCCGCGATTGCTGATATCGAGTGGCGGCTGGGCCTGACGGGACAACCCCGCGCGGCTGTGTTTCACGAAAAAAACGGTCGCCGTCATGCCCATTGCGTCTGGTCGCGGATTGATCCCACGGCGATGCGGGCAATCAATCTGCCGCATTTCAAACTGCGCCTGACCGATATTTCGCGCGAGCTCTATCTGCAGCATGGTTGGGATATGCCATCTGGACTTAGAAACCACGACGACCGCAATCCGCTGAGTTTTTTCGGACCTGAGGCCAGTCAAGCGAAACGTGTGAAACGCGATCCAGCGGCATTGAAGGAAACGTTCAAGGCGGGCTGGGCTGCATCGGATTCTCGGACCAGTTTTGCCGCCGGCCTTTGGGAGCAAGGCTTTTGTCTTGCGCGTGGGGATCGACGCGGCTTTGTCGCAGTCGACGCCGAGGGCGAGGTCTATTCCCTGTCCCGTTGGATTGGGGTGAAAGCCAAAGACCTGCGCGCCCGTTTTGGCGATGGCGACGATCTGCCAAGTGTCGAAGAGGCGCGGGCATTGCTTGTCCGCGACAGCACGCTGGGCGTGATGCGCGAGCCAACCGAGCAACTTGCGCTACATTTGGAAGAACATGGCCGCAAACTGGCTGACCTCGTTGCACGGCAACGCGAAGAGCGGCTTGCGTTAGAACAATCACAAGAATCGCGTCGAATTACCGAAATCAAAGCCCGCCACGCGCGCTTGCCGATGGGGCTCAAGGCGATATGGGCTGGTCTTTCAGGTCAGTATCAACGCCTTTGCCAAGACCTAGCGGATGAGGCTGAAGCCTGCACCACCCGCGACTGCGTGGAAACGCAGGCTCTGATTGAGCGCCATTTGACGGAGCGCAGCGCCTTGACGCGCGAGCAAGCGTTCCTGCAGGCGCTACAAGACTTCGAACAGGAACTCTTCGACAAATCGGAAGCGCGGAGAAACCCGACATATCAAGTTGGTCCGCGCCAGCGATTGGTGCTGCCGCGCGAAGACCTGCCCTTTACAGCACGCCAACTCAAGCGCCAACCTGATCTGATCCTAGGCCATATCTCTGACAAACAGGCCCGCTTCACGCGTACTGATATTCTGCGCGGGTTGGCTGCATTCATCGACGATCCCGTCGAATTGCGCGCCGCGTCTGACCGCGCGATGCTCTCGCACGAGTTGGTGCGGGTAGGCATCGATGAAGAGATCTTTGCCACGCGCGAGTATCTGGCAGTTGAAAAACAGCTCTTAGCTTGTGCCAAAGAAATGGCGGGCTTTGGAGGTTTCAAAGTGAATTCTGCGCATTTCGACCGCGCAATCACTGCGGAAAATGCCAAACTGCAAAGATGTATCGGCGCAAGCCTCAGTGATGAACAGGCCAACGCCATTCACCATATCCTCACGCCCAACCAACTCTCTGCCGTTGTCGGTCTGGCTGGGGCGGGCAAAAGCACGCTGCTGTCAGTGGCGCGGCAAGCTTGGGAACACCAAGGCCTTCGCGTCCACGGTGCGGCACTGGCAGGCAAAGCGGTAGACAGTTTACAAAGCGCATCAGGCATCGAGTCACGCACCTTGGCGTCGTTGGAAGCAAGTTGGAAAAGCGGATATGAGAGGTGGTCGCGGGATTTCGGACCAGTAGTTAAGGTGGATCAACTTGTAGAAGAAGTGGTCCAAAATGACGAAACGAAAGAACCATTTTCCCGATTTCAAGGCCAAGGTTGCGCTTGAAGCAATCCGCGAGGAGATGACGTTGGCGGAGCTGTCCAAGAAATATGGCGTCCACCCGACCCAGATTG
>Ga0209345_10006008_pt1 | contig 11103 bp, 7 predicted proteins | sample Cruoilmetagenom7_FD_187294 | JGI IMG/M metagenome (GOLD analysis project Ga0209345, IMG submission 187294) | Oil polluted marine microbial communities from Coal Oil Point, Santa Barbara, California, USA - Sample 7 (SPAdes) (version 2) | ecosystem: Environmental > Aquatic > Marine > Oil seeps ...
TTGGCTTCGGGCATGTCTTTAATAACGCCCGGGCAGGTTGGGATTTACTTAAGAGTACACAAAAAGCTGTTACAGAATATCAGCTAATGGGCAGTTCTTATGACATCTTGTTTGAGAGAATAAAGTATTTTGGAGAAGAGGTAAGACATCTTGATAACCAGTTTTCAATAATAGCCAATTCAACCGCAAACTTTGTCAGTAAATCAATGATCAGCATTGTTATCCTTGGTTTTATTGTGGCACTGATATTCAGCTTCCTGATATTACGGAACGTTTTACAGCAGCTCAGAATGGCCAATACCGATATTCGCACCTCCTCTCAGGAGCTTTATGCCACGTCAGATCAACAATCCGGTACTGTTTCCCAGCAGGCCTCCGCTATGTCAGAAATCAACTCAGTGATGCAGGAACTGGTTGCCACCTCCAAGCAAGTTTCAGAAATATCGTCACAAATGGCCTCTCTTGCCGAACAAAGCAATAAGGCAGTTAAAAAAGGACATGAATCACTTCAATATGCCATGAATGGAATCAAAACCATTGAAAAAAAGAATGCAGTTACTTCTGCCAATATGCTGAACCTTGGGGAAAAGGCACAGCAGATTGGAGTTGTACTGGAAGTAATCAATGAGCTTTCACAACAGGTTACTGTGCTTTCATATAATGCCACCATTGAGGCGGCTGGAGCTGGTGAGTCAGGCAAACGCTTTATGGCAGTTGCTGATCGGATTATTAAACTGGCTGAACGAAGTGCTAGATCAGGAAAAGAAATAAAAGATATTATTGAAGATATTCAGGCCGATTCCAATAAGACCATCATGTCTGTGGAAGACGCGGAAAAATCGGTAGCAGATGGGGTTTCCGCAGTAACTGAAGTTCAAGAGGCCTTGGATAAAATTAGTAATTTTGTTCAACGTATGTGGGATGCGGTGCAGGAAATTGATATCTCCTCCAAACAGCAGACTACTGGAATAGAGCAGGCAGCCACATCGGTGGAAGATATCACGATCCTGTCCAGTGAAAACGATGAAAGCGCAAAGCAGGTACTCCAGACTGCAAATCAACTGCTTGAAATGGCAGAATCTGTGGAGCAAATGTAGGCCACCTCTAAAAATTGCCTTTTGGCCCGATGTTGGCGTTATGCTTAAATTTTAATCCTCGAAATACTTAATGTATTCCTGCTGTTAAAATTTTCGCATGCCTTGACCTCCAAAATTCTAATTTTTAGCAGTATCCTATAGCTTCTATAAGAGCCATTAACGATTCAGGAGATAAAATGCGGCAAGCTAATGAAATCAATTTCAATCAATTTCTTGATGACTTAAGGGCATCTTTCAAGCTTTCAGTAAGCGAAAAGGCCAAGGATGGAAAAAAAACTTTCCAGAGATACCTGTCTTTTTTACTGGCAGACGAAATCTTTGCGCTTCCGATTTGGCAATTAAGTGAAATATTAACTGATAAGGTGGTCGTTTCAATTCCAGGCGCCTCTTCCAGGATTCATGGGATGATAAACTATAGAAATCACATCCTCCAGGTAAGCAATATCCATCACATGTTGCTGATAGGATCTCACCATAAGAAGAATCCTTCTTTTTTATTAATTACCAAGGCTATAGAGCCCTGGATGGCCTTGTTGGTAGATAGGCTTGAGTCCCTGATTTCCATTGACAGGGCTGATATCAAAACCGAAGAAACGCGGAATCAATCAAACAAATTTATCACAGGCAAGATCTTTTATAAAGAAAGACTTATAACCATACTTGACCTTATGAAATTCAACTATGGTATAGAAAAAAATGATTAGTAAAATAAAGAGACTAAGCATAAAGCAAAAGATGTATTTTATTATATTTTATCTTCTTTCTATTGGTCTAATCGCGGCCCTGGGGCTTGTGGAGATCTCAAAAATTACTGACTTTCAAAGGTTTGAAAGGAATCATCTGGAATGCCTTGATGTTATTATAACTGACCAAATCCATTTGGAAACATATAAACAGGTTTTGTGTAAAAAAGAGATTAATAATATTATTTTTCGAACATCAGATGTCGTCCAGGAGAAGGGAATAAATCAAAATATCGACCAGATGATCAGGATTGTGGATAATCTTTTTTTGATCACAAACTTTTTGGAAAGAAGGATGTTTATACTATTTGGTTTTGGTCAAGCCTTTGAAATAGCAGAAGCAGACTACAAGAGGCTGAATAAAATGAATCAAGCGATTAATAATTATCAGAATGGAAGTTTAGACCTTGATTCTTTCCTGGCGGAACTAAAACAATTTACAAGCTGGGCAAGGGTTAATGACCAGAAATTTATGAAGATTGTTCATGAGGCCGGCCATTTTATAAGCCAAAATATTATTATACTGGTTTTTAGTAATTTGTTCATTGGCATTTTTCTTGTTTTTTTCATCTTTCGTAATCTATTTAAACAAGTAGATAGGGTGATTGTAAATTTCAGAACTTCTTCAGAGGAACTGGAAATAATTTCCAGAGACCAGCTAGGTTCAATATCGGAGCAGACCTCTGCGGTTGTTGAGATAAGTTCGGTCATGAATGAGCTTGTAGCCACATCTAGGCATATCTCGGAGACAGCTACAAAGACATTTTCTGTTGCCAAGGCTACCAACCAGTCAGTTGAGGATGGAGAGGTCTTTTTATCTAAAACTCTGAACGGAATCAACATGATTAAAGAAAAAGAAGAAATCACAACATCCAATATGCTTTCTCTGGGAAAAAAATCGCAGCAAATCGGGATAGTCCTGGACGTAATCAAAGAGCTCTCCCAGCAGGTAACGGTGCTTTCTTATAATGCCACCATTGAAGCTGCAGGAGCAGGAGAAAAGGGTAAGCGTTTTATGGCAGTTGCTGACCGAATTATAAAGCTGGCAGAAAGGAGTGCTGAATCCGGAAAAGAGATAAAAGACAGTATTGATGGCATTCAGGCCGATTCCAGCAAGGCCTCTATGTCCACTGAGAATACTGCCAAGGCAGTGAAAGAAGGTCTAAGCTATTCCATGGAAATAAGAAATACCCTGGAAAAGATATCTGATTCTGTCAAAGAAATGACATCCTTTACAGAACAAATCGATATTTCATCGAGGCAGCAATCAACTGGTGTTGAGCAGGTCGCGGCAGCTGTGGAAGACATCGCCAGCCTGGCAGAAAGAAACAAAGAGGCTTCTAACCAGATACTTAAGACTGCCAATCAATTGGCTGACATGGCAGAATCCATGGAAAAATTATAGTCTCAAATTTATTAATTTTATAGACGAAAGCATAAATATGAGCAAGTCTGATCCTTATAAATACTTTATGATCGAGGCGGATGAACTTTTAGAAAACATCCAGCGTGATATCCTCTATTTTGAGAAAGAGCAAAACAACCCGGAGACCTTAAAGAGGCTTTTCAGGTACGCTCATACCCTGAAAGGGGCCGCTCATGTGGTTGGTTTAGCAAATATTGGCACCTTGTCTCATTCTATTGAAGATCTTTTTAGCAAGGCAAGAGACAAAAATGCCCTGTTATCAGAAGATGATTTTAGCCTGATCCTGGAAACTCTTGAAATTATAAATAATATTATTGCCACGGTCAAAGAAGGCAAGCCTGAGGACAGTATCGACATTCTCCCCTTTCTGAAACGTTTTGACGTGGAGGAATCTCAGGATAAAATCATGGTCAAAAAGGCCAAAGACTTGCCGTCAAATGAAGAAAAACTGGAAGAACCAGTCCCTGAACCTGCTGAATTGCCAGAAGTTTCTACTGAGAAAGAACTGCTCCCGTTACCTGGCAAACAACCTGACCTTGCCCCCCAGGCATCAGGCAATGATCAAGCAAGAGGAAGCAATGAATCGATCAGGGTTATGTTATCTGATGTTGATAGTTTGATGGATCAGGCTAGCGAATTAATTAGCAGTACTGCCAGAATGGAACAGCTCCATGCTTTGTTCAAGCAGAATGTGAATGCTCAGGCATGCTCACTGGCAACTGGTTCCGGGCTGGTAAACCATTCCAGTCTTTTGGATGTGGTAGCAGAAGAAATGAAACAGCTCTCGGATAATTTATATCAAATTATCTACAAGATCAGGTCCACTCAAGTGGGAAGTCTCTCCCATTATTTTAAAGCCGCAGTACGTGACCTGTCTATAAAATTGAATAAGCAGATTTCTCTTGGTATCTCCGGAGAAGAACTGGAGATTGACCGTAACCTCTTAGACGAAATTAAGGAGCCTCTGAATCAACTCATCCGGAATGCCTGTACCCATGGCATTGAAGAAAAGGATGAAAGGGCCAAAAAAGGCAAGGATCAAACCAGCCATATCGAACTTGCCTTTGAAAAACAAGGGGATTTTGTGCATATCCACTGCAAAGATGACGGGCGGGGGATTGATCCTCAAAAGATAAAGAATATTGCCCTGAAAAAAGGGCTAATAAATAAAGCAATGGCCATGGAACTCAACCGCGATAAAAGTCTTGCCCTGATTTTTAAATCAGGGCTAAGCTCAGGTAAAATCATCACTGAATTTGCGGGCCGTGGTGTAGGGCTTGATATTGTAAGAGATAAAATTGAACTGCTTCGGGGTACCATTTCTCTTGATACTGTGGAGGATCAGTTTACTCATTTTTCAATGATTATTCCATTGTCCTTGAATATTACAAATACCTTTCTGATTCAAGCAGCCGGACAACAATTTCTGATCCCTCTTCATATGGTAATAGAAACAGGATATCTGCCATCTGATACCATCAAAAATGCTGCTGGTGAAGGAATCGCCAATATTAATAATTTACCTACACCAATTATACATCTTGATAAAATATTGGGGATCACAAATCAAACCAGTCAAAACAAGCTGATTCCTTATGTGCTTCTTAAAGCGGGCCATGAAACAGGAGCCTTTGCTGTTGATCAGTTGCTGGGTGTCAGGAGGATTGCTATTCGGGATCTGGACCAAAACCTCAATGAAATCAAATTCTATACAGGAGGAAGTATCCTGGGTGATGGCTTGCCTGTCCTGGTTCTGAATGTTATGGAACTCTTCAATGTCCCTCGTAATCAATATAAATCAGAGGAAATAAGTGCACCTGATGAAGAGAATGAGGGCACTTCACAGCGTATTCTTGCGGTGGATGATTCGCTTTCCTCCCGCATGCTGATCAGCAGTATTCTGGAGCAGGATGGTTATGATGTAACCTTGGCCAATTCTGCGGAGGACGCATTAAACCTGTTATTATATAATAATTATAATCTCATCATCTCGGATGTGGAAATGCCCGGTCTTAATGGATTTGAACTGGCTGAAAAAATTCGTAAAGGAGATGACGAACACAGAGAGACACCCATAATTATAATCTCCTCGCTTGCTAAAGATGAACATAAACGTAAGGGAATAGAGGTGGGAGCTCAGGCTTATATTGTCAAAGGAGACTTTGATCAGGGTATTTTTCTGGAAACCGTTGAAAGGCTTATTTAATATTATGATAAAAGTTTTAATTGCAGATGATTCATTAACGGTAAGAGAAAAAATATCGGAAGTTCTTGCGGCTGATCCGGAATTGTTAGTGGTGGGGAAGGCCAAAGACGGGAAGGAAGCTATAGCTCTTAATGAAAGCCTGAGACCTCATCTTATAATTATGGACTTGGTTATGCCTGTCATGGACGGCCAGGAGGCAACCGAGATTATAATGGCCTATCATCCCACTCCGATCATTATTCATTCTTCCGCTGCCAATAGGGGAGAAGCCTATAGAGCTATGGATGCTCTTTCTGCGGGTGCCCTTACCTTTGTCGAAAAGAGCAGTCCTGACTGGGAGATAGAACTTCCTTTGATGGTAAAAAAGGTGGCCAGAATCAAAGTGATTACACATCTTAAGAGAAAGATTAGTCTATCCCCCAATAAAACTTTCAGATTCCCATCTATATCAAAGCAGAATAATTATAATCTGCTGGCAATTGGAGCTTCAACCGGCGGTCCCAAGGTGGTGCAAAACCTTCTCTCCCATTTGCCGGATAATTTCCCTTTGCCTGTCTTGCTTGTTATCCACTGCGGGGAATCATATCAGAGTTCATTAATTGAATGGCTTAATCAAAATACCAAATGTAAAGTCAGGATGGCAGTTAATGGGACACCGCTGCAAGATAAAGAAATGGGGGTTTTTCTTGCACAGCCCGGAAAGCACTTGACGGTAAAAAACGGCTTGATACGTATAAGGAATGATCCCCCTGTTAATTTTTGCCGGCCCTCGGTGGATGTCCTATTTGAATCAATCGCTGCTGATCCCACGATGAAGGCAATAGGAATCCTGCTTACGGGAATGGGTAAAGATGGAGCCAATGGACTGGCAGCCATTAAAAAGAGTAATGGCTTTACAATTGCTCAGGATGAGGCCACGTCTATAGTCTTTGGTATGCCTGGGGAGGCCATAAAAAAAGGTGCAGTCATGAAGATTCTGCCTGAACATAAGATTCTCCATGAAGTTATGCACTTGCTTGGTAAATAAAGGAAGCAGCTTATAACATGGAAAATATATCTGGCAAAAAAATCATGGTGGTAGATGACAGTTTGACCATCAGGATGCAGATCAAAGACATGCTTGAGGATGAAGGCTATGAGGTGGAGCTTGCCAAAGATGGAGAAAGCTGCCTTAAATTGATACAGATAGTTACCCCTGATATCATTCTCCTTGATATCATAATGCCTGGAATCAGCGGGCTGGATGTATGCAAGGCTATTAAAGGAGATCAACGGACTCAAGATATTCCAATTTTGATCCTGACCCATGTATCGGATTCAAAGAACAAGGTGGCTGGTCTAAATGCAGGGGCAGATGATTATGTAACTAAACCCTTTGCCATAGAAGAACTAAATGCCAGAATTTCAGGCATCCTGAGGACCAATGTTCTCCAGGAGGAACTTGTTCTTGCAAAGGATGCGGCTGAAGCCTCGGCCAAATCAAAAAGCTCCTTTCTGGCCAATATGAGCCATGAAATTCGTACTCCTATGAACGGTATCACTGGTTTTACCGAATTGCTTTTGGATACATCCCTTGATGATGAACAGGCTGAATATGTAAAGACAATCCAACGCAGTGGAGAATCTTTGCTGGTACTGATAAATGATATTCTCGATTTTTCCAAGATAGAGGCAGGCCAAATTAATTTTGAGATAATCGATTTTGATATTGAACAACTTATGTCAGATGTTTGTGAACTGGTGAAACCCAAGCTGGATAATAAAGCGGTTCAAATTTTACTGGATATGGATCCTGAGACGCCTACCCTGCTCAAGGGTGACCCTCACAGGCTGCGTCAGGTGCTGATTAATCTGATGGGTAATGCTGCCAAATTTACCGCTGATGGTGAAATCAAGCTCTCTTTGAAGATCGAAAAAAAGGAGGATCAACGAGTATTTGTTCATGCTGAGATTCAGGATACTGGCATTGGTATCCCCAATGATAAGATCAATGCCATTTTTGAGATTTTTTCTCAGGCTGATTCCTCTACTACTCGAGAATTCGGGGGGACAGGACTGGGCTTATCCATTGCCAGAGAGATCAGCCGGAAATTGGGTGGCGATTGCTGGGCAGAAAGCGAGCCTGGGAGAGGAAGTATCTTTCATGTTACAGGCTGGCTTGGTATTTCAGATGAGACAACCATCAAGATAGAGGCGCTTAAAGAAACAGAGCTAACAGGAAAAGAAATCCTGATCATTGATGATAATACTACTAATCTGGATCTCCTGAAAAAAACTTTTTCAGGATACAGGATAAAAACGACAGTCCTAAGGAGCAATAAAGAGGCAATCAAGCTCTTAAATGATGGAATTTTATTTGATCTGGTAATCGTGGAACTTGGTTTTACTGATCCGGATACCTACCAGTTTTTCCAGCAGATTCGCAACCAGGAACATCTGAAACATATTAAATTTCTAGCCTATACTGCTCTTGCCGGGGATAGCTATAAACGGGCCAGTGAACTGGGTTTTGACGGATATCTGCCTAAACCGGCTGGTCGAAAAAAAATGATCAAAATGATCGAAACAATCTTCGGCCATAATCCCGATCATACAACAATCACCCAGTATACACCTGTCAAGGAAAAGGCAGAACATATACCTAAGAAGATCCTGCTGGCTGAAGACAACCCTGTTAATCAAAAATTGGCCGTCAAAATTCTGGAGAAAAAAGGCCACTTAGTTATGGTGGCTGAAAATGGATGCAGAGCACTGAAACTCTTAAAGGAGCATTCCTTTGATCTGATCCTGATGGATATCCAGATGCCTGAAATGGACGGAATTGAGGCCACCAGCAAGATAAGGCTGCAGGAAACAGAAACAGGGAAGCACATACCAATCATCGCCATGACAGCCAATGCAATGAAGGGTGATCGGGAAAAATATTTAGAGGCAGGCATGGATGAATATGTTTCAAAGCCAATTAAGCCAAAAGAATTATTTGATAAGATTAATGCTTTAAATAGAAGCTAAGGAGAATAATTATGGAAATAGCAATATTGGCAGAAAGGCTAGGCCTTGATGTAGAGGATATCCTAGAATTATTGGAACTATACATCGAAAATGTTGCCTCTGACCTTAGTGAATTGGATACTGCGCTTAAGGCAGGAGATGCAGCAGAAGCCCATAAAAGATCTCATTCCATCAAGGGAGCTTCCGGAAATCTGGGCTTGAATGATTTATATGAAATTGCGTGTAAAATAGATAATAAGGCACGTCTAAATGAAATCCAGGGACTAGATCTCATGGTGCAGAATTTCAAGGAAAAATACGATGGTCTTGTGGATGAATTTAAAAATATTGCCTGATATATGGGGTTAATTATGAAAATTCTTGTAGTGGAAGATAATCCGGTTGCACAGAAGGTTTTAATCAAGATTATCCAAAAGGCTGGATATAAAGTTCTGAGTGCCTTGGATGGTCTACAGGCATTAAATATGATAGAAAAGGACAATGATATAAGAATTGTTTTAACTGATTGGATGATGCCTGAAATTGATGGACTGACAATGTGCCGTAAGATTCGGGAGGCCCAATATGATTATTATATCTATTTAATTTTATTGACCGCTAAAGATTCAAAAGAGGATGCTGTTAAGGGGCTGGAAGCTGGTGCTGATGATTATATTATAAAAAATTCTGATTCTGAAGGATTAAAGGCTCGGTTAAGGGTTGGGGAAAGGATAATAAGACTTGAAGATCAATACAAAAAAGCGAATATTCAGCTCTTTCATTCCGAGAAAATGGCCTCTATTGGCCAACTGGCCGCAGGCGTGGCTCATGAAATCAATAATCCAACCGGATTTATTAGTAGTAATTTAAAGACCTTGACTGATTACCAGGGTGATATAAAAGGTATTTTACTACAATATCGCTCTCTTATGGCGGAATTATCTGACTTGGCTGCAAAGAATAAACTGCCATCTTCCATCGCAAGTCGACTTGTGCAGATAACGGATCTGGAAGAAGATGCGGATATAGATTTTATCCTTGATGATATAATGGACCTGATTGGTGATTGTCAGGAGGGCTCGGATCGAATAAAAAAAATTGTTATTGATTTAAAGGATTTTGCCCATCCTGGAGAAGAAAAAAAACAACTTGCAAATATTAATGAAGGGATTGAGTCTACCTTGAATGTAATTAATAATGAACTGAAATACAAAACAACACTTAAAAAGGAATATGGGGAACTTCCACTGGTTATGTGTTACCCACAGAAATTAAATCAGGTTTTCATGAATCTTTTCATTAATGCCTCTCATGCTATCGATGAGCATGGAGGAATTTCAATTATTACTCAAGCTGATAATGAATTCGTAAAAATAATAATTAGTGATACAGGGTGTGGAATTCCCCTGGATCTTGTATCAAGGATCTTTGATCCGTTTTTTACAACCAAAGAAGTAGGAAAAGGCACTGGTTTAGGACTAAATATTGCATTTAATATAATAAGACAACACGATGGAACGATTAATGTGGAAAGTGAGGTAGGGAAGGGAACAAGCTTTATAATTAATCTGCCTGTCAAATAAGGAATACCCAATGCCCTTGAAGCAGAAGCATTTCATTCTGTTTGTAGATGATGAGATTGCTATTATAAAATCATTGGCTCGTCTTTTTCGCAAAGATGGCTACATTCTCCTGAAGGCCTCCAGTGGCCAAGAGGGGCTTGAGATTTTGAAAGGAGCCAACCAACCTGTTTCCCTCATTATCTCTGATCAGCGCATGCCAGGGATGTCGGGAGCTCAATTCCTGGAACATGCCAAGGCGATCTTTCCTGATGCGATCAGACTTTTGCTAACCGGTTATTCCGATATGGATGCCATTATTGATGCGATCAATAATGGTGAAATACATCGTTATATAACCAAGCCCTGGAATGATAATGATCTGCGTTTACTGGTGTATCATTCCTTGGAGCAGTATGAGTTGTTGGATGAAAATCACCGGCTCCTGAAACTAACAGAGAAACAAAATAAAGATCTTTTTGAATTAAATAATAATCTGGAGGCCAAGGTTCAACAAAGGACTGAGGTTGTAAGTCGGAAAAATGAAGAACTTGAAGAGATAAACCGGAAGCTGGAAAAGAGTCTTTTTGATACAGTCAGACTCTTGTCATCCTTGGTTTCTTCCATCAATCCTGTCTTGAGTAAGCACATGAGCCATGTGGCGGAATTATCCAGGTGTCTCGCGGCAGAGTTTGAACTTTCCAGAAAAAAGATAAATCAAATAGAGATTGCGGGCCTGCTCCATGATATTGGCTTACTAGGCTTGTCCCATGAAGCCCTGGAAAAAGATGAAGACGAGCTGGATAAAGCATCTTGGGAGATATTTAAACAACACCCATTCATTGCGGCCTCCAGTCTTGAATCTGTGGAGAACTTAAAAGATGCAAGCGAAATAATCCGGTACCATCATGAATCGTTCAATGGTAATGGTTTCCCGGACGGGAAAAAAAAAGATCGCATTCCTTTGGGTGCAAAGATAATCAGGGCAGCATCAGATTACTGTCATTTAGTGGATAACTGGCCAAAAGATACGAAAAAAATTCTCAAAAAGGCTCGTAAATATTTAGGTTCCGAGGTGAAA
>Ga0209345_10006009_pt1 | contig 11102 bp, 13 predicted proteins | sample Cruoilmetagenom7_FD_187294 | JGI IMG/M metagenome (GOLD analysis project Ga0209345, IMG submission 187294) | Oil polluted marine microbial communities from Coal Oil Point, Santa Barbara, California, USA - Sample 7 (SPAdes) (version 2) | ecosystem: Environmental > Aquatic > Marine > Oil seeps ...
CCACACCGCACATCTGGTCCGCCCGCTTGTGATCGACCGCGCCGAAGACATCGTGCCGGCCATCCAGTCGGCAACAACGGCTTCCGACAACGGCGAAGACCCCGCGGTTATCGCGAAATTGTAACGCGCTCCGGGCACCGCTTCATCCGGCCTGACCGCCAGGCAGGACACCGCGCAGCTTTGCGGGCGCGGTGTTGCAGCGCTTGCGCTGACGCGCCGTGCGCCACAAGCAGGGTGGCGACATGAAAAAACTGTGCCTGCGCACAGATTTTCTGCCGCGCTTAACAAATCAGCAACAACTACAAGTAAGTACTGGGATCAACGTGTACTGTCCTGCATTTTTGGAAGCAGTTCAAACATACACGGGACCGGTCATCAGGAACGGTTGACTAAAACATGCTTTACTAAATTTTGTATTAGCAATTTTTATTATACATTTTGAGTAGTTGACCAGTTCATGTCGAGTATTATGACAAACAGCGCGGCGATGGCCGCACTCTCCACCCTGCGCTCAATCAGCGGCGATATGGAAACGGCACAGAACCGGATTTCCTCCGGCTACCGGGTCGAAAGCGCTGCAGACAATTCAGCCTACTGGTCGATTGCGACCACGATGCGCTCGGACAGCAAGGCACTGGAAACGGTCACCGATGCATTGGGTCTCGGTGCAGCGATGGTGGACGTGACCTATACCGCGATGGACTCGTCGATCGAGCTGGTGGACCAGATCAAGGCCAAGATGATCGCCGCTCTGGAGCCGGGCGTCGACAAGAACAAGATCCAGCTGGACATTGATCAGCTGCAGGAACAGATCGTTTCAATCGCCAAATCAGCTTCGTTCGCCGGTGAGAACTGGCTCTATCACGAAGTCGGGCAGAACACCCCTGCGGCGAAATCGATCGTCGGATCGTTCAACCGTGATGCCTCGGGCACCATCACGCTGACCACTCTCGATATCGATACCGAGTATTCATCGCTCATCAAGCTGGGCTTCGGCGGGCCGGTCGTCCCCAAGGGCAACGGGATGCTCTCGGTTGTCAAAACCAACATCAATTATATCAATTCTGCGGGCCAGACCGTGGTTGGCACCGCGGCTGGCGGTGTCTTCGATTTCGATCTGACCGGCATGACCACCGATGAGTTGCTGCTGCAGGTGCAGGCAACGGAAGATGTCTCCGTTGAATTGGCAGATGCCACCTCGACCATGGGTGCATTGAAGTCCCGCATCGACATGCAGGAAAAATTCGTTCGCAACCTCATCGATTCGATAAACACCGGTGTCGGCAGGTTGGTGGACGCTGACATGAACGAGGAATCGACCCGGCTCAAGGCCCTGCAAACCCAGCAGCAACTGGGCATTCAGGCTCTCTCGATCGCAAACACGAGCTCGAACAACCTTCTGTCGCTGTTCAACTAGGCGACCGGCCAGCGCCGGACCAAGGCGGCTCCAGCCTTCCCCCGGCTGCTATCCCGTCAGCCAGAAGCCGAAGCTGCCGCCGCCGCGGCCGCGGCTTGCCGCGCCTTGCGGCTGCGCAACAGCGATGACGTATAGATTGCCAATGCAATCCAGATCATCACGAATGCCGCCAGCTTGTAGAGGCCAAATGGCTCCTTGAAGATGAAAACCGCGATGATGAAGATGATCGTCGGGGCGATGTATTGCATGATCCCGATGGTCGACAACCGCAGCAGTTTGGCACCATTGGCGTAAATCATCAGCGGCACCGCCGTCACGACGCCACAGCCCAGCAACAGCAGCACGTCGCCCATGCCCGTATCACCGAAATGCCCCGTGCCGTTGACTTCGGTATAGGCGATGTAGCCCAGCGCAGGCACCGTCAGCACCAGCACTTCGAGAAAGAAGCCCTGGTTGGGGCCGACCGGCAGCGACTTCTTGAAAAACGCGTAAAACCCCCAGGATAAGGCCAACCCGACCGAAACCCAGGGCACACCGCCCGATTCCCATGCCAGCAGCGCAACCGCGATTGCCGCCAGCGCAATCGCGGTCTTCTGGCGTCCATCGAGTCTTTCCTTCAGCAGAAGTGATCCGAGAAAGATCGAAAACAGCGGATTGATATAATAGCCAAGCGCGGTTTCGACCGCCCTGCCCGCGCCGATCGACCAGACATAGATGCTCCAGTTGATCGTGATCAGCGCAGCCGTGATCAGCGCCATCCCCATGGTTCGCGGCGATTTGAACGCGGCGCGGATGTCCTGCGTCCGGCCAAGCCAGATCAGCACAATCGCCGCAATCGGCACCGACCAGATCACCCGGTGCGCCACAACTTCCAACGCCGGGATATGTGCCACCGCCTTCATGTAGAACGGCAGGAAACCCCACAGCAGATAGGCCGCCAGCGCAAACGCGAAGCCGCGCGGCGTGTCTTCATCATAGGGCGCCGGTGCCGTTTTCGTCGCCATGGTCAGTCCCATTCTCTTGCAGGTTGCGTGGCTCGACGCTTATGGCAATCGGCATGAATGAGCAAATTCATTCCGCTGAACAATGCCTGCTCCGGATCAGCCCACGAGGTTCGCCGAAACCGCCTATTCAGCAGCCACCCTGCCCGCCATGTCGCGGTTCTTCATCAGTTTGAACACGATGGAATCCATCAGCGCCTGGAACGAGGCATCGATGATGTTGTCGGACACGCCAACTGTCCACCAGCGACCGCCCTCGCCATCGGACGATTCAATCAGCACCCGGGTGATCGCCTCGGTGCCGCCATTGAGGATGCGCACCTTGTAATCGACCAGTTCCAGATCGGTGATTTCCGACTGGTAGACACCCAGATCCTTGCGCAGCGCGATGTCGAGCGCGTTGACCGGACCATGACCTTCCGCGACCGACATCATCTCGACGCCGTCGACCACCAGCTTGACCACGGCTTCCGAAACCGTGGTGATCTGCCCCATCGCATTGAACCTGCGTTCGACCATCACCCGGAAACTGGTGACCGAGAAAAACTCCGGCACCCGGCCCAGCGTACGGTGCGCCAGCAGCTCGAAGCTCGCATCAGCACCTTCATAGGCATAGCCGGTGGCTTCGCGTTCCTTGACCAGGCTGATCAGCTTGTCGAGCTTCGGATCATCCTTGCTGACATCGATGCCGCGCTGCTTGAGCGCATTGATGAAATTCGATTTCCCGCCCTGGTCGGAAACCATCACCTTGCGGAAATTGCCCACGCTTTCCGGCGGCACATGCTCGTAGGTGCGCGGATCCTTCAGCAGTGCCGAGGCATGGATGCCGGCCTTGGTGGCAAAGGCGGAAGCACCGACATAAGGCGACTGCGTGGCCGGCGACCGGTTGAGCAATTCGTCAAACCCGTGACTGAGCGGCGTCAGCCGCTGCAGCTTGTCTTCGGTGATGCCGGTTTGAAACCGCTCCGCATAGACCGGCTTCAGCGCCAGCGTGGCAATCAGCGTGATCAGGTTGGCATTGCCGCAGCGCTCGCCGACACCATTGAGCGTTCCCTGCACCTGGCGAACACCGGCTTCCACTGCGGCAAGCGAATTGGCCACGGCCTGCCCGGTGTCATTGTGCGCATGAATGCCGAGACGGTCGCCTGGAATGCCCTCGGCAATCATCGCACTGACGATCTCGGTGATTTCGGAAGGCTGGGCGCCGCCATTGGTGTCGCACAGCACGATCCAGCGCGCACCGGCCTTGTAGGCCGCCATTGCGCAGGCCACGGCATAGTCCCGGTTGTTCTTGTAGCCATCGAAGAAATGCTCGCAATCGACCATTGCTTCCTTGCCGGCATCTGCCACGGCCTGCACCGATTCCGAGATCGACTGAAGGTTCTCCTCATTGGTGCAGCCGAGCGCCACCTTCACATGGTAGTCCCAGCTCTTGGCGACCAGACAGACCGCATCGCCTGCCGCCTGGATGAGTCCGGCCAGCCCCGGATCGTTCGATGCGGAAACGCCGGCCCGCTTGGTCATACCGAAGGCAACGAACGAGGCCTTTTCTGTGCGCTTCTTGGCAAAGAATGCCGTGTCTGTGGGATTGGCGCCCGGGTAACCGCCCTCGACATAATCAATGCCGAACTCGTCCAGCATCTTGGCGATGGCGATCTTGTCCTCGACGGAAAAATCGATGCCCGGCGTCTGCTGGCCGTCTCTCAGCGTGGTGTCGAACAGGTAGATGCGTTGCTTGTCACTCATGTGTCTGCCTTGCCCGCGAACCGGTCGGTCGCGCGGATCAGTTGGTCAAGAATTCCCGGTTCGGAAAATGCGTGGCCTGCACCCTCGATCAGGTGGAAGCCGGCGCGTGGCCAGGCCTTGTGCAACTGCCAGGCGATGCGCGCCGGGCATGGCATGTCGTAGCGGCCATGCACGATGACGCCGTCGATGTTGGCGAGCTTGTGGGCATCGCGCAGCAATTGCCCTTCTTCCAGCCAGCCGGCATGCACGAAGAAGTGGTTTTCGATCCGGGCGAAAGCCAGCGCGAACTGGTCCTCGTGGAACTTGTCGCTGGTCGAGGGCTCCGGCAGCAGCGTGATGGTCTCGCCTTCCCAGCCGCTCCATGCCCTCGCCGCGGCGATCTGCTCGGCCGGGTCGTCACCCACCAGCCGCTTGCGATAGGCCATCATCAGGTTGCCGCGTTCGGCCTCCGGGATCGGCGCCAGGAACCGCTCCCATTTGTCCGGGAACATCTCCGAGACGCCGAACTGATAATACCAGTCGAGCTCCGCCTTGGTCAGCGTGTAGATGCCGCGCAGCACCAGTTCGCTCACCCGCTGCGGATGGGTCTCGGCATAGGCCAGCGCCAGTGTCGATCCCCATGAGCCGCCGAAGACCAGCCATTGCTCGAACCCCGCCATCTCGCGCAAGCGCTCGATGTCGGCAACCAGGTCCCAGGTGGTATTGTTGTCAAGCGAGGCAAATGGCGTCGAGCGGCCGCAACCGCGCTGGTCAAACAGGATCACGTCGTAAAGCGCGGGGTCAAACAGCCGCCTATGCACCGGACCGAAGCCACCGCCCGGACCGCCATGCAGAAACACCGCCGGCTTGGCACCCTTGGTGCCGACCCGCTCCCAATAGACCCGATGCCCGTCGCCGGTATCGAGAAACCCGGTCTCGAACGGTTCGATCTCCGGATACAGTCCACGCAACTCACTCATGCTCTCAACTCCAATTGACCCAGGCGACGACCGCGACTGTGACCACGGCCACCAGTACGCCCTTGCCGATCAGGCCGTAAAGCAACCATTTCGGCATTTCAGTTCCCGGCTTGCGCTCGCTCATGCTTTCCGCTCCGGCCAGGTTTCGGTGTCATGGTCGGGATGCTGGTGGGAGACAATCCGGGCGTTCCACTGGTTGTTCTCCGCCTCTCTATCCGGCGATGCATCCGGAATTGCATCAAGCCGCATGATGATCTCGTGACGATCGGCGATGTTGGCGTGATAGGCGATGTACACCACCGATGGATCATCCAGCGAACCGACCGCAACCTCGAACACATCATCGGTCTCCAGCGTCAGCGGGCTGCCGCAATCCCTGCAGAAGCCGCGATTTGACAGGTTCGACGAGGCGAACACCGCACGCGCTCCGCGGGTCCATTCAAATCCCTCGACTTCAACCAGCGGTGCAAAGTAATTGCCAAACGCCTTCTGGCACATCCGGCAATGACAAATGGACGCCTTGCCAAGAGTGCTGAACCGGTAACGCACCGCCCCGCACTGGCAGCCGCCGGAATGGATACCGGTGCTCATGACGTGCACCACAGTTCGGTGTCGTGATCCGGGTGCTGATGATTGGTCGACGCAATGCTCTCGATGCCGCCGGGCAGATCATCACGGTCGACATTCTTGCCCGGCAAACTGCCGAGTGCCGCGTGAAACGGCATGCGTGTTTCAATCCCGTCCTGCGACACCGGCGGAAACGCCGCCGGATCATCGAGACTGCCAAGCGTCACGGCCATCCCGTCCGATTGCAACGTGTCGAAAAACAGCGGCGTGCCGCAATCCCGGCAAAACCCGCGCCGCACCGGATCGGAGGATTGAAACCAGCCCGGCTCGCCCCGGGTGATGGTCAGCGTCTTGCCGGGCGCAAAGCCGAGAGGCATGAAATAATTCCCCGCCGCCTTCTGGCACATCCGGCAATGGCACAGATGCGGATACTCAAGCGCGCCCTCGACGCGATACCGAATTGCACCGCACTGGCAGCCGCCACTGTGAAATTGCGTCATTGTCCATCCTCCGGCTCAAAGCAGACCGCCTCGATATTGTGGCCTTCCGGGTCGGTGACGAAAGCCGCGTAATATTCCGGATGATAGATCTCGCGAATGCCCGGCGCACCGTTGTCGCTCCCGCCATTGGCAAGCCCGGCCGCATGAAAAGCGCGAACCGCCTTGCGCGAGTCGGTGCGAAAGCAGATATGGGCGCACGGAGTCTGCGGGCCATCCGCGGCGAGCCAGAGCTGCCCCTTGCGGCCAATGCCAAATCCGGCATGGGCAACCGACCCGGATTGCTCCGCCGTCACCTCACCCACCAACTCCATGCCCAACTCGGCAAGGATGGCTGTGTAAAACCGCTTGGCGCTATCCATGTCGGCAACACTAAGGCTGACATGATCGAGCATCATCTTGAGTTCAGTGGTCATCGTCTGTGCTCCCAACCAAGCGCAGGATATGCGTGCAAACATTGTCGATGTCACTGAGCACGTCACCGTTCCAGAAACGCACGACCTGCCATCCCTGCTGTTCGAGACAGGCTGTTCGCGCCTGATCGTGGACCTGGTTCTCGGCATGCTGGCTGCCGTCGACTTCAACGATGAGCTTGTGTTCGGGGCATGCAAAATCGACGATATAGCGGCCGATCGGCACCTGCCTACGGAAGCCTAAGCCCATCAGCCGATGCGCCCTGAGTTCATTCCACAGCTTGAGTTCGGCCTCGGTCATGGCGCTGCGCATGCGGCGGGCATTGCGCCTGAGATGCGGCGGCACTTTGCTATGCGGCAAGTCACCCCCCTCTGTCACTGCGTGACATCTCCCCCACAAGGGGGGAGATCGGCGTGCCGAAAGATCACGCCTCGACAACATCACCGCACTTGCAACTGAAATGCAACCGGAGATGGAAACGCCGGCAGGCATGGGTGCATTCCGGCGCTTTTCCCCGCCGGGAGAATTTTGAACATATACGGACCCCGGTTTTCCATCCCGGTGGAAGCACACAGCCCCCAATCTCCCCCCTTGCGGGGGAGATGTCGGCGTAGACGACAGAGGGGGGTAAAGCCGAGAGTTCACCGCTTCATTTCCCAGGTCGTCACCCGCTCACCGGTTTCCGGATCCTTGCCGTCCTTGAGCTGGATGCCTTGGGCGAGCAACTCGTCACGGATCCTGTCGGCCTCGGTCCAATTTTTGGCCTTGATCAGGTCAAGACGGGAATTAACCCATGCCAAAATTTCGGCATCGCTCGGGTAATCCCTAATTTCGTAACCGAGCAGCTCCGAAGAGGGCCCAGCGTGGTACAGGCCCAAAAATTCGAGTGCAGAACGAAGCTCCCCTGCCTTTTGCTCTGGAGTCTTTTCGTCGTCAGGATTTGCAATTTCGTTGGACAATTTAAACAGCGCAACCAGCACCTGCGAAAAGTTCAGATCATTTGCGAGTGCTTCAACGATGGAAACCGGCACGTCCTGCTGCGACGCCTCATGGCAAGCCATATTCAAATCATAAAGCTTGCCTGCCGCCTCCTCCAGCCGCTTCACCGAAAAATCAATCGGCTCGCGGTAATGCGTCATCAGCATGGCCAGCCGCAGCACTTCGCCGGGCCATTTGCGGCCGCCGAATTTTTCGGTCTCCAAGAGCTCGGCGATGGTGACGAAGTTGCCGTCGGATTTCGACATCTTCTTGCCTTCGACCTGCAGGAAGCCGTTGTGCATCCAGAGATTGGCCATCCGGTCATTGCCGTGGGCGCAGCAGGACTGGGCGATCTCGTTCTCGTGGTGCGGGAAGATCAAGTCCAGCCCGCCGCCGTGGATGTCGAAGGTCTCGCCGAGATGATACTCACTCATCACCGAGCATTCGATGTGCCAGCCGGGACGGCCGTGAATGGTCACGGTCTCGCCGCCATCGGTGAAACTTGCATCCCAGCCCGGCTCGTCGTCCGCGGACTCTTTCCACAGCACGAAATCGCCGGGGTTGCGCTTGTGATCCTCCACCGCAATGCGGGCGCCGGCCTGCTGGTCCTCGAGCTTGCGGTTCGACAGCTTGCCATAGTCCGGCATTGAAGAAACTGCGAACAGCACCTCGCGCCCTTCCCGGCCCGCAGTCACATAGGCATTGCCCTTGTCGATCAACGTCTGGATCATTTTTGCCATGCCATCGATATGGGCGGTGGCGCGCGGCTCGAATGTCGGAGGCAGACAGCCGAGCGCTGCCACATCCTTGTGATAGCGGTCAGCGGTTTTCTCGGTGACCTTGGCAATCGCCTCGTTCAGCGGCAAATCGGGATAATCCCGGAGTGCCCGGGCGTTGATCTTGTCGTCAACATCGGTGAGGTTGCGCACATAGGTAACGTGGTCTTCGCCGTAGACATGGCGCAGCAGCCGGAACAGAACGTCGAACACGATCGCCGGGCGGGCATTGCCGATATGGGCGTAATCATAAACCGTCGGGCCGCAGACATACATCCGCACATTGTCCGGATCGATCGGCTTAAACTCTTCCTTGGCCCGCGTCAGCGTGTTCCAGAATTTGAGTTCGGTCATATCCACTCCCCGATGCCAGCACCCTGGCCCGGGTCGTTTGTCCTGTTTGGAAAAAGAAGACGAAAACGGCCGAGCCAGCGAAGCGCTAGCGAATAATGATGCCGCAAATGCAGATGGCGCGTGCGCCGTGTGCCGTTTTCATGCTGTTCTTATCCCCGATTGAACCCGCCCGGTCAAGATGTCCGAGAGCCGCTTTCAACCGGCGAAAAACCGCACCAGCAGCGACACCGAGAGCGCCGCCATCACAGCCGCGATCAACCCATCGAGCACCCGCCAGGCGGAAGGCCGGGCAAACAGAGGTTCCAGCACCCGCGCGCCGTAGCCAAGCCCGAAAAACCAGATAAACGAAGCCGACATCGCCCCGATGGCAAACGCCAGCCGCGCGGTGCCCTCGTAGCGCCCGCTCAGACCACCCACCAGCAATACCGTGTCGAGATAGACATGCGGGTTGAGAAAGGTGAAGGCGAGACAGGTCAGCACCGCAGCCTTGAGCGATCCCGGTCCTGATTTGGCCGCCTCGAGCCCCGAAGGCGAAATCGCCCGCTTCAGCGCCAGAAACGCATAAACCGCCAGAAACACCGCACCGCCCAGCGTGACCACCGCGATCAGGATTTTCGATCCGGAAATGATCGCACCGAGCCCGGCAACGCCAAGCCCGATCAGCACCGCATCCGACAGCGCGCAGATCAGGCACAGGACGAACACATGCTGACGTAGCAGCCCCTGCCGCAGAATAAAGGCGTTTTGCGCGCCGATGGCGATGATCAGCGAGCCACCGAGCAGCAGGCCGGAGAAAGCGGGAGCGAAGAGAGGTGTCATCGGGTCAGAACAACTTCATCTGGTCAGAGGCAGCAGGCGGCGCTTTGGCTTTGCGAACCGCTTTCGCTGGCTCGGGCGGCGCAGTATCATCGGTGGCGGGCTCTTGCACCTCCGGGCCGCTGTTGGCAACCTTGTTGACCAGGTCGGAGACACGGATGGCTTCGAAATAATCATCCGGCGCCGGCGCCATCAGGTCGGCCACGTGCCGCGGCTCCTGGTTGAGGCAATCGAGCCAGCGGGAAAAATCCTCCGGACGAATTACCACCGGCATCCGGTCATGCACCCGCGCAATCATCGAGTTGGCAGCCGTTGTCAGCACCGCCGCGGTGTCGATCTCCGCCCCGTCGGCGCTCATATAGGTTTCCATCAGCCCGCCAAAGGCGACGATGCCGCCGTCCCTGGGCTTGATCCAGTAGGGCGTGGATTTCTCGTTCGAGCCCTTTGGCGGGCGATGCCATTCGTAAAAACCCGACGCCGCGATCAGCACCCGCCGGTGCCGCATCGCAGCCCGGAACGAGGCTTTTTCGGCGGCCGTTTCGGACCGCGCATTGATCAGCAGCGGAAAATCCGCCGGATCCTTGACCCAGCCGGGCAGAAAGCCCCAGCGCGCCAAGAGGGCACGGCGATCGGTACGGTTGTCGCCCTCCGCGCGGCGGCGGTCGCCGGCAATGATCAGGATCGGCTGCGTCGGCGCAATATTGTAGCGCGGCGGGAAATCCTCGATCTCCTCGAGACCGAACAGTTCCTGCACCTCTTCCGGCGTCGCTGTCAGTGAAAACCGTCCACACATTGCCAATCCATGCCGCAGGACGGTGGAAGGGTCAAGCAATGACCGGTTCGGCTATACCGGCTTGGTATCGGAGACGATCCGCCCGTCTTCCAGCGTGATGATGCGGTCAGCCAGTTCAAGAATGCGGTTGTCATGGGTGACCATCACCGTTGTCGTGCCGCGCTGCTCGCCCAGCCGCTTGAGCATGGCCACGACATTGCGCCCGCTCTCCTTGTCGAGCGCCGCGGTCGGCTCGTCGGCAAAGACGATATCGGGATTGCCGACCAGCGCCCGGGCCACGGCCACGCGCTGTTTCTGGCCGCCCGAGAGATTGCCCGGCAGGTAGTCCATCCGGTCACCAAGCCCGACCAGCGACAGGGCATGGCGTGCGGCTTCCCGTTCCAGTTTCGGATCATTCAGATGATGAACCTCGAGCCCCATCTGCACGTTCTGCATCGCGGTCAGGCTGCCATGCAGATTGTGCGCCTGGAAGATAAACCCGAGCCGCCGCCTGAGCGCTTCATTGAGCGCATTGCCCGCGCCCATCAGCTCGTGCCCCAACAGCCTGATCGATCCATCCTGCAGATCGCGCAGGCAGCCCATCAGCGTCAGAACCGTGGTCTTGCCGGAACCCGACGGCCCCATCAGCACGGTCAGGCTGCCGCGCACCACGTTGAGATCGACATCGAAGATTGCCTGCTTGCGGGCCTCGCCGGTGCCGAACCAGTGGTTCAGGCCGCGCACAATGATCGGATAATCCTGGTTCATCGCCCTAACCTCAAAACAGATCATTGTGCGCGGCCTG
>Ga0209345_10006011_pt1 | contig 11099 bp, 10 predicted proteins | sample Cruoilmetagenom7_FD_187294 | JGI IMG/M metagenome (GOLD analysis project Ga0209345, IMG submission 187294) | Oil polluted marine microbial communities from Coal Oil Point, Santa Barbara, California, USA - Sample 7 (SPAdes) (version 2) | ecosystem: Environmental > Aquatic > Marine > Oil seeps ...
TTCGCTACGCGAAGCCTTATAAAGTGCTGATATAAAACCTCAATAGTAAAAACTTACAATAGTGAGTTTTCACACAGGCTGAGCCAATTGCGGACATTAAGGCTTAGTTATAAAGGATAACTATTGCCACAAAACTGACCTAATTTAAACGTGAATTTATCATAAGAAATAGTCATCTTTGCCACAATTGCTGACCTTAGCTTTTGAGTTAAAAAAGGCAGATCAGGGATCCTAACGTTATCGTTTTTATATAAAAACTCACATCCATTCACAATTGAGGTTGTGCCGAGAATTATTGCATGGAATTAGATCTAAAATCCCCAAAGCGGACATTGAATCATGTAAGTTTCAAATAAATTTAGAATATTAACCCTAACTCGCTTTCGCCCCCATAGTGCCATAGAAGTAGGAAATGTATGTCCGCTATATGATCAGAGAATTGACCTTCATTTCATCAAATTCATTATGCCTTCAGAGCAAATTCAGTATTAAAGTAAATTGGGACATTTTCTCTCCTCACATTTTAACTATTATGAAATCAATAATTTTCCATAAAATTAGCTAGAGCATTAATGATCATGATGATGCAATTTTTTCAATATTTCACATTCACCAACAATATCATTTGAACAAGACTTTGCTAACGCATGTAAAGTTGATTCAAGCAATGATAACTCACTTATAGTTTTACGAACTTTTTCCAGTTGCTCTTCAATAAGTAAGTCTACTTCTCTGCATGATGATGTCCTGTCCACTTGTACTTGAATCAATATCTTTATCTGCTCAAGAGGAATCTGTAATTCTCGACATCGCCTAATAAAAATCAAACGTTCAACATCGACTGGGCTGTACTTGCGATACCCATTGCTATTACGAGATGCTTTGGGAAGTAAACCAACTTCTTCATAATATCGAATGGTTTTACTAAGCACATTTGTTAATTTAGCGAGTTGATTTATTTTCATAACACTTGACCTTACTTCCACGGTAAGGTTTATGATGGCTCAACTACACAGTTAATTCAAGAATAAAATGAGCTTCTTATGTCAAATTAATGCGTCTTTATAACTAAAATACTTGTGGGTAGCTAATTTATTTTCTAAACACTTGACCTTCCCCCTACGGCAAGGTTTATGATGGCTCAATTAAACACAGATACAAGAATAAACGAGATTACTATGTCAAGTTGTTGCGGCGCAGAAGCAAAAAATGCTAAAGAAAGAAAACTACTATGGATTGTACTTATCCTTAACTTTAGTATGTTTGTCGTCGAATTCATTGCGGGTTGGTTAGCCAATTCCAGTGGTTTACTTGCAGACTCTCTTGATATGCTTGCCGATGCTGCGGTTTACTCACTCAGCTTGTATGCTGTTGGAAAAAGCTTACTTCATAAAGGCCGTGCAGCCCTAGCAAACGGATACCTACAATTATCTCTTGGTCTACTGGTTTTACTGGATGTCGCGAGACGAATATGGTTTGGCAGTGAGCCTCAATCTGACTTGATGTTTTCAATTGGCTTCATGGCCTTGATTATCAATATGATTTGTTTCGGTATCTTGTATCAATTTAGACAGGGTGATGTGAACCTAAAGGCCAGTTGGATATGTTCTCGCAATGATATGCTGGCCAATATAGGTATATTGATTTCAGCATTTTTAGTTGGCCGATTAAACGCCGCATGGCCTGATTGGGCTATTGGCAGTATCATTGCTATCATCGTCATCCACTCTAGCATTGCTATAATCCGCGAAGCAAAAGAGTCACTAAAAGAAAGTGAATCACAAAAGATAGCGGAAAGTAATGATTCAATTGCCTAACATATTTCAACCTAGTAAAGCATGGAAACATCTCAAAATGGGATGTTACATAATGATTGCATTGATTACTCTGCAATCTACTTTTGCTATGGCTGATAGTTGCAACTCGAATACAAATAACGAACAGTTTGCTGTACAACAGATGCAATTAAAGTCTGTCGTTGCCGAACTCCTTTCTACAAGTGAGTCTCCTTTCGAGCAAGACGTCAATCAAGATGAATGTTTGGATTGTAATGATAAATGTTGTTCTTGCTGTTCAAGTAGTATGTTTACCATGCTATCGGTAAAGACAAATATTATAACACCAGAGATATTCTCCAATACTATCGAATCAACAAAATTCGATACGCTTTATTATTCATTCAAGCGCCCCCCAAAAGCTTAATTTCACATCAAATCTCCCTTGGTGGTTTACAAAACACTCTCAATATATTTTAAAATAGGATGTACAGATGCATTATTGTACTAATGTGCCGACTAAAGGCACAAATAAGACTTGGTTATCTTTAAACTGGATGACCTGCTTTCAAATATTTACGCTTGCAATATGGGTAATTAGCCCTTTAGCACAAAGTATGGAAAAGCAGAGTATTGTTAAAGAAAAGACATTAACATTATCTTCTGCGATTAAACGAACGCTAAAAGATAACCCCTCCCTCAAAGTATTTAAATTTCGACAAGGCGCTCTTGAAGGTCAGTTAAAAAGCCAGGACTTAAGGCCAGGCTATGAAGTTGGCTTTGAAATGGAGAACTTTGCTGGCACGGGTGATATTGGCGTATTTAATAGTACAGAATTCACCCTCTCACTTTCTTCAGTACTAGAAATGGGTGGTAAAAGAGCGGCTCGCGTAGGTGTAGTTAAAAGCCGTAACTCACAACTTGTTGCGATGCGTAAAATTGAAGCTTTGAACTTACTTAGTGAAGTGACTCGTCGATATATAGATGTTCTTGCAGCACAAGAGCGAGTGTCATTAGCTCAAGAAGCGACATTACTGGCTGAAAACACCCTATTGGAAGTTGAAAAACGGTCAAATGCGGGTGTTGCTCCCGCAGCTGAAGTTAAACGAGCACTTGCCGCCTTAGGTAATTCAAGGTTAGTCGCTTCATCTGAACAACAACAGTTTGACTATGCAAAAGTTGCATTAGCTATGATGTGGAAAGAAACAACACCATCATTTACTCAAGTCGATGGTAATTTGTTTCAGTTTTCCGCCGATATTGAATTTACAAAGCTATATGCCAAGGTAAAACAAAACCCTGAAATATTAATTTATGCTGCTGAAGAACGTTTACGAGATGCTCAACTTCGTTTGGCTCGTACTGAGTCCAGCGCTGACATCAAGTGGTCAGTTGGCGTTAGACAAATCCAAGAGGTTAACGATACTGCACTTACCGCAGGTTTTAGCATGCCGCTATTTTCTTCGAAGCGAAATACTGGTGCGATTATATCAGCACAAGCTAAGCGTGATGAAGTCACCGTAAAAAGAGAAGTTACAATGCTAGCTTTACACGATCAATTATATCGCGCTTATTCCAATCGGAAGCAAGCCATATTTACTGCTCAAAATCTAAAAGACAGTATTGTCCCTACATTAAAAGAAGCATTAATCGAGACTAAAACCGCCTACCAACGTGGTCGTTATAGCTATTTAGACTACTTGACTGCCAGACAAGAGTTACTCTTTGCTCGTCGCGCCATGATTGAATCAGCTGCTATGGCTTTACGATACGGCACAGAAATAGAGCAACTGATTGCTGAGCCTTTACCTGCCTCTCAATATGGTATGACCTCACCAGTAAAATACAAATTTTAAGGATTTCACATGACAACAATTTTCATGAAAACTAAATATACAACATTATTTTTATTAATGGCGATAGCGCTGGGCAGCTCAGTGATCAGTAACAATGTAATTGCGGGCGACAATCACGGTAAAACCGAGCAGCACAACGATAGCCATGCAGAGGAAAAAGCTCATGGTGACGAGCATGGTGAAGAAGAGGGCCATGTTGAAATCACGGCTACTAACGCGATAAAGGCGGGTATAGTCAATGCCACGGCGACCTCAGGTCAAATAAATAAAATGACCACTGTGTATGGGCGAACCATCATAAATCCAAATTCAATCAGTCAAGTGAGTGCTCGTTTTCCAGGCCTGATCACTAAGCTCACCGTTAATGTCGGCGATTTTGTTAAGGCTGGAGATAACGTTGTACAAGTAGAATCAAGTAATAGTTTAAAGCGTTATAACATTACCGCACCAATATCTGGCGTAGTAACGCAACGCCTCGCGAACCCTGGTGAATTAGCAAATCAACAAACACTGTTAACATTAGAAAGCTATGAGCAACTGTGGGTTGAATATAAAATATTCCCAAGCCAACGACAAACGATTAAAACAGGTCAACAAGTTACTATTTCATCTTCTCTTAACAAAACACAATCAAATATCAGCCATTTAATGGCCAATAAAGATCAGCCATTTATAACAGCAAGAGTACCACTAGATAACACCGATGGACTATGGACACCAGGACAATTACTCACAGGTAGCATAGTAACTAGCCAAGTTGACGTCAGTTTACTTATCGATAATCGAGCCTTTCAAGAAATTGAGGGGAAGAATGTCATCTTCGTTACTAATAAAGGCGGCTATGAAACGCGTGAACTAGAGCTTGGTCAAAGTGATGGCCAATTTAGTCAAGTACTTTCAGGTCTAGAAGCTGGCGATCAATACGCGCTTATTAATAGTTATCTATTAAAAGCAGATTTAGGTAAAGCCGGCGCATCACACGCTCACTAAGGAAATAACTGATGATTGAATTAATTTTACGTTTCTCTATAGCTAGGCGTTGGCTGATGATGACCATGATATTGGCACTCATGGGCCTAGGTTATTGGAGTTATCAAAAGCTCCCCATTGATGCAGTGCCTGATATCACCAATGTGCAAGTTCAAATTAATACCCGCGCACAAGGTTATTCACCACTTGAAACCGAACAACGCATTACTTTTCCTATTGAGACCGCACTAACAGGAATTCCTAACTTATCTTATACGCGCTCTATTTCTCGTTATGGTTTGTCACAAGTTACCGTGGTTTTTAACGAAGGTACTGATTTATATTTTGCTCGCAACTTAATTAATGCCAAGTTAAGCGCGATTAAAAGTAAAGTTCCTGCGGGCTTAGAGCCACAAATGGGACCCATTACTACCGGCCTTGGTGAAATATTTATGTACAGCGTTAAGGCGTCACCTGGTGCACTAAAGGCTGACGGCTTACCCCTTGATGCGACAAGCTTGCGAGAAATTCAAGATTGGATCATTAAACCACAATTGGCGCTTGTGCCCGGTGTTACCGAAATTAACACCATTGGTGGTTACGACAAGCAATATCATATAACGCCTTTACCGCAAAAAATGTTGGAATTTAACATCTCATTTAATGAGATAAATACTGCCTTAAGTACTAATAACAGCAACAGAGGCGCAGGCTATATTGAGCAAAATGGTCAGCAACTTACCGTTAGATCGCCAGGACAACTCGCGACTATTAACGATATAGAGCAAGTGATTGTTAAAATGGTTAACAGCACGCCAATTAAAATTGCTGACATTGCCCAAGTGGCTATCGGTAAATCACTTCGTACTGGCGCGGCAACAAGCGAGGGTAAAGAAATCGTGCTAGGTAGCGCTATGATGCTAGTTGGCGAAAACTCTCGCGTGGTTGCCTTGGCTGTGGCTAAAAAGCTTGAGCAAATAAAGTTATCATTACCTGAAGGCGTTATTGTTGAGTCGGTATATGACCGTACCACCTTGGTTGATAAAGCCATGTACACAGTACAAAAAAACTTAGTTGAAGGTGCCTTGTTAGTTATTGTGGTGCTATTCCTCTTATTAGGTAATGTGCGTGCTGCTTTAATTACCGCCGCCGTTATTCCTCTAGCGATGTTAGCGACAATTACCGGTATGGTGAAAACGGGTGTTTCAGCCAACTTAATGAGCCTTGGTGCCCTCGATTTTGGTTTAATTGTTGATGGCGCAGTGATTATTGTTGAGAACTCTATTAGGCGATTAAGCGATGCCCAAAAAGCTCATGGTGGTATTCTTAACCGAAAAGATCGTTTAGAAGTGGTTTATTCAGCGACCAATGAAGTGATCAGACCAAGCCTGTTTGGCGTATTTATTATTACCATTGTTTATATTCCGTTATTTAGCTTAACAGGGGTTGAAGGCAAAATGTTCCACCCAATGGCTGCTACCGTGGTAATGGCATTAATTGCCGCACTTATTTTATCATTAACGCTAGTGCCAGCCGCGGTTGCCTTATTTATGAATGGCAAAATCAGTGAAAAAGAAAGTCCAGTGATCAGCGCTGCTAAAGCTGTTTATAAGCCACTATTAATTATCGCGATGAAGCTACGTTGGATAATTTTACTGGCCTGCGCAGCGTTAGTCGCTTTTTCAATTTGGTTAGCTACAACCCTTGGCTCAGAATTTATTCCTCAACTAAATGAGGAAGATTTACTACTGCAAGCGATCCGCATTCCAGGTACTAGTTTAAGCCAATCTATTGAAATGCAAAAAGCGTTGGAATTAAAAATACAGCAATTCCCACAAGTTAAAAATGTATTCTCTCGAATTGGCACGCCAGAAGTGGCTAACGACCCGATGCCACCAAATATTGCCGACACTTATGTAATGCTAATACCCCGCAGTGAATGGCCAGAGCCAACCCTGAGTCATGGCGAATTAGCGGCACAAATTGTAGAAGCTGTATCAGGTCAACCGGGTAACAATTTTGAATTAACCCAACCGATTGAAATGCGCTTCAACGAGCTAATTTCTGGTGTTAGAGCTGATTTAGGCATTAAAGTGATTGGTGATGATTTAGATCAGTTACTAACATCTGCCAATGCTATTCGAGAAGTGATTGAAAAAATTGATGGCGCTAGCGATATTCAAGTTGAGCAAGTGACCGGCTTACCTATGTTGTCAATAATGCCTAAACGCCTTGAACTCGCGCGTTATGGTCTTAATGTTTCACAACTTCAAGATACCCTAGCAACCGCAATTGGCGGTGAAAATGCAGGGGTTATTTATGAAGGCGATCGTCGTTTTAACATCGTCATCAGACTACCTGAAAACGTTAGACGCAATGTTAACAAACTTAGTGAGCTGCCGATTGCTTTGCCTAATGGTCAATATGTGCCTTTGTCTGAGGTTGCCGAGCTTAAATTAGCGCCAGCGCCTAATCAAATCAGCCGAGAAAATGGTAAACGACGTGTAGTGGTAACTGCCAATGTACGTGGCACCGATTTAGGTTCGTTTGTTAAGAATGTTAAACATAAAATTCAGCAAAAAGTGGCTATTCCAGCAGGTTATTGGCTTGAATATGGCGGTGCTTTTGAACAACTAGAATCGGCGAGTAAGCGACTTACCATCGTTGTACCTTTAACTTTAGCATTAATTTTAGGGCTACTGGTCATGGCGTTTGGTAACATAAAGGACGCCTTAATTATATTCTCAGGTATCCCACTAGCGCTTACTGGTGGTGTAATCGCTTTGTGGCTTCGTGGTATGCCGTTATCAATTTCCGCAGGGGTCGGTTTTATTGCACTATCGGGTGTTGCAGTACTCAATGGCTTAGTGATGCTCGCTTTTATTCGTGATTTATGCCAAGAGCGCGGCGAACTTCTTTCAGGCATTATTGATGGTGCTATGATCAGGCTAAGACCCGTGTTGATGACCGCTTTAGTGGCTGGACTGGGTTTTGTACCTATGGCACTTAATATGGGTACAGGTGCAGAAGTACAACGACCGCTTGCCACAGTCGTTATTGGCGGGATAATTTCTTCGACCCTGCTCACTTTATTAGTCTTACCAATACTCTATCGTATTACCCACCAATCCGATTTTAAGAAGACTTAACTAAAAAAAGCAGTAACCGATTGACTACAGGTTACTGCTTATTTATTGAGGTTATATGAAAAATATAAATTCTACATTTAGCATTCCCTCTTCCTGGCTATTAGTCTTTAGCTGTTGGGTCATTGCTACAACAGCTACTCTTACTAGCTTATTTTTTAGTGAGATAGTCCAATTACCGGTATGTGTTTTATGCTGGTATCAACGCATTGCAATGTATCCTCTGGTACTTATGCTACCGCTAGCGTTATTTCCTTTTGATGCAAAAATAATTCGTTACGCTGGAGTATTGACCTTTTTTGGCGGTCTTATTGCATTGTTCCATGTACTACTTGTCGCTGGGTATATTCCTGAAAGCGCACAACCTTGTGTCGCCGACATTTCCTGCTCACAGACCCACTTAAATCTTTTTGGTTGGCTTAACATGCCAATGATGTCTTTATTTACATTTGCTCTTATTGGCAAGTTACTTTTTTATGCAAACACTAAAACTAAACGAGGCTACCTTGAATAAAAAAATCCTATTCCTTAGTACTACTGTTGTACTTTCACTAATTTTCTTTGCTGCAATTTCGTTATTCCAAACACAACAGGTGAGTAAAGGAAATGAACTAGTAAATAATAACCTAAGTGCTTTAACCCGTATTGGAGCACCAACGAAAGGTGCAGCTGATGCGAAGGTGACTATTGTAGAGTTTTTTGATCCAGCTTGTGAAACCTGTGCTAAATTCTATCCTCTAGTAAATAATATAATCAAAAAATACCAGGGTAAAGTAAAAGTGGAGATGCGTTATACACCATTTCATCAAGGCTCAGAGCAAGTAGTAAAGCTACTCGAAGCGGCTCACTTACAAGGAAAGTTTTGGCCTGCATTAGAAATTTTGTTTGCCAAGCAGAGTTTCTGGACATATAACCATGTGGCAAAATCAAATCAAGCACTACAGTTACTATCACCTTTACCTTTGAATCAGCAGCAGTTGAAAATTGATATGGAAAGTAAGCAAATTAAAAATATTGTTTCCCGAGATATTACAGATGCCAAATCATTAGAGGTACGGGCAACGCCACAGTTTTTTATAAATGGTAAGCCATTAGCTAACTTTGGCTATAAACAATTAGTTCAATCCGTTGAGAGAGCTATAACACTAGCTTATTAAAATTTATACCTATGTACTGGGCTTAAGTCGATTTTACAGGCGGATGAATGATTCGCTCATTTTAACAATCTGTTAGTTATCTGCTTTTTAATAAATCGACGATTGAACCGATAATAGAATTCATCTAAGTATTTGGCAGTGTTGAACGATATTCTCCACGAGTATCTACGCAACGTTGCGGTTATCATATTTGATAACCGGTTGTGACATAGCTAATTTGGACACACGTTAAGAGATATCAATAAAAACAAGCTATGGCGTTATGTGCCCCTGAGCGCCATAGAATTGAATACCTAAAATCATATTAATCTAATGTCCGCTTTGGTGTTTTCTAATCAAACTTGCGTATTCGCTTTTCACGTTTCAAGTTAAAAATTTAGATGAACTTCATTGTATAGTTTAAGGCTGCTTAGTCGGATCACTTATCACTAGATAAGCCAAGGCTAACGTCTGCTATCGTATCTTAGTGATCCATTGTTGGGGTGATTCAGTGGGTCTATAATGACCGCTTTGAGATATTCGTGGAAGGAAGAGTCCATTCTTCCTGATTTTTTATAGTTTAGATATCTATAGCCTCAGATAATTCAAGGGCATCATCGACCTCAATACCAAGATAACGTACAGTACTTTCCAATTTTGTATGACCAAGTAATATTTGGACAGCCCGTAAATTTTTAGTTTTTTTATAGATCAAAGATGCTTTGGTTCTTCTCATCGAATGAGTACCATACGATGTAATGTCGAGACCAATACTTGCAACCCATGTTTTGACAATCCTTGCGTATTGACGGGTTGTTAGGTGGCACCCCTTTCTTATCCGACTACCAAACAAATAATCATTAGAATGTAGCGATTTTAATGCGATCCACTCTTTAAGCGACTCTTGGGTCTTTTTAGTTATTTCAAATCGAACAGGAGTACCTGTTTTTTGTTGAATCAATATTGCTCTAGATTGAATACTTTTCCCATGAGCGATATCCATGACTTTAAGTTTAATAAAATCACACGCTCGTAATTTACAATCTAATGCTAAATTGAACATAGTAAGTTCGCGAAGGTTATTTGCTAAATCAAGTCTTGTCCTTATAGACCATACTTCTTCAAGCTTAGAGGAAGTTTTTGACCAACTAATTTACCTTTATTCCAGCTAGGTTTTGGGGTGTAAGGAATGATGTTATACATAATAGTGCTCCTTTGGTTAAAGAGACTATAAGTATGGTTCAACGATTTTGGTAATTTGAAACTATCTGGTTGAGATAGAAAGGTTAGCTAAAACCCAAAGCAGACGGATTGACTTGTTATCAATCAGGCCACCTAGTGATCACTAAGATACGTTAGCGGACATTAGACTTAGCTTATCTAGCGACAAGTGATCCGACTAAACTGCCCTAAATTAGATAATAAGTTATATAAATTTAATCTTCAAACTTGAAAAAGCAATACTCAAATTTGATTGAAAATACCGAAAGCGGATATTCAATTAATATGCATTTATGGGTATTACAAATTAATTTCTATCTCGCTTTGGGGCACATTGCGCCACAGGATTTAGCAGCACTTTGTACGCAAAGATGAAGTATGAGTTTAAAATTTCGAGTGTTTGTCGAGATCAATTGAGTACCAGTTAGTTGACCTAATATAACCGACAGCAGAATTGAAAATTATTGGGAAAGCAGACGTTCCTAAAATCGGTTTGAAATAAACGGCTTAAAATATTCATTTAATAATCAAAGGGAAACAATTTAAAGGCACAATTGATGTTGGTGCAGTGAGTTTTTACTACACCATAACTTATGCCACTTGAGCAGGACACTTTGGCTAATAATATATCGAGTTAATACTAGATATTTGAGTGTTGATGCTTATTAGTTGAGACAGATACTTTATTATTACATTTATACTAAGCTTTTAACTGTAAGATTCGACGAGCACCGTTTAATACTACAAGGGCAATTATAAATCCAATAACAAGATCTGGATAACGCGATCCTGTCAGTGTTACCAGTAGTCCTGCTAATATAACGCCAACATTTGCGATAACATCATTAGCTGAAAAAATCCAACTAGCCTTCATATGAGCGCCATTTTCTTTACTATCGGATATTAAAAACAAACATGTAACATTGGCAATTAACGCAAGTGCACCAAAAATCATCATTAAATTTGATACGGGTTCACTTCCGTATATAAATCGCC
>Ga0209345_10006012_pt1 | contig 11099 bp, 12 predicted proteins | sample Cruoilmetagenom7_FD_187294 | JGI IMG/M metagenome (GOLD analysis project Ga0209345, IMG submission 187294) | Oil polluted marine microbial communities from Coal Oil Point, Santa Barbara, California, USA - Sample 7 (SPAdes) (version 2) | ecosystem: Environmental > Aquatic > Marine > Oil seeps ...
AGTATTTTTTCAAGGTAGTGGCGGAGACGAAGGGATTCGAACCCTCGAACGAGTTTCCCCGTTACTCCCTTAGCAGGGGAGCGCCTTCGACCACTCGGCCACGTCTCCGCCGACCGTCCTATCAGCGGGGCTATCGGAAGAACAAGCGCAAAATGAAAACTGCTCCGCCGAATTCGCTATCCCTGCCGGTCAACGCGTGCCGATGTAGGACTTGGTTGTGAAATTCCATCCGGCAAGCCCTGCCAGCATCGTGGCGCCGGGCGCAGGAAGATAGCCGGTCAAATCGTATTCCAACGTCATGTCAAAATCGCCTGTGGGCGGGGCGCTGAACTCTGCTTGATAAGAGCCAGCAAGCCCCTTGGTCACAGTAATGTTGTTGACCGTGGCAAATGAACCGGTGGCGTAAGCGTTGGCGACATTGTCATAGGCCGTGCCGGACCCGCCAATGTTCAGTTTGCTCGCAGTAATGCTATTTGCATTCACGTACCCCAGCCTTTTTACAACGACATTTGACCAGACTTCTCCATTGGACAGATTGCAGAGCGAGATGCCATTTGCTCCGCTGACTTCGATCAGGTTTCCTTTGATCGACCAGTTTGACTTGATGAATGCGCCCATGCCGGACCCATTGGCAAACAACCCTCCGTTGCGATTATTGAAGCCGCGCTGCGCCGGGCTGACCCCGGTCAGGATCACATTCCCCTCAATGACCCAATCGTCGTAGTCACCGGTACTGGCAGAGTTGGAATAAACCTGGATTGCGTCCGCGTGGGCATTCTTCCAAAAGAGTGTGCCGCCGGACGTCCAGCCCTGCCCCAACGCTGAATAATTCGCACTGGTAATCCGGGTGCTTCCCGCCCCGACAGTCAGATCGGTATTGTTGCTGCTGCGATTGAAATCCGAGTTGTAGTTCCATTGATGGTTCAGGACAGACCCATCAATCTGGCCCCCATCCAAAACGACATTTTCAAAACTCGACCCGGTTGGCAAGGCGTCTGCCGTCTCGACAATCATACCCGTCCCGCCGTCCGAGCGGATCAGGACGACATCAGACGACCATAGTTTTTCGGATTTGTTGGTCAGAATATTTCCGGCAATCCGCATCCGTGCGCCGCGGTTGAACTGCATGTCGTCGTCGGTCGCGTGTTCTACCAGATTGGTCTCGACCACAATATCGTCGCCGCGCAGCGAGGTGAACGAGTTTTGCACGCCGCAGAAATGATTGTTGAGCATTCTGATCCGATCAACCACCAATGTCCCGGGCGCGTGTATCCCGCGGGTGATATCGGCCTCAGTCCCGTCTGGAACGGCCCCATAAGAAAATGTGCAATTCTGAAATGTCAGATCGGCGGTGCTGTTAAGAACCTGCACAGCGCCGCTATAGCTGGCACCTGCAACTTTTTGCGTGCTGAACGCCAGGCCATCAAAATCAAACCCCCTGCAATTGGCCGCAAGCCGAAGGTGGTGGATCAGTAGCGCGGTGGTGCCAGACGCAGCACGAATTTTGACCGTGTTTGATGTGGAATAAGTCCCACTCGCCACCGCGCTGCGGCTGATCGACGACGTTGACCCCGAGGCGTTATAGTCGCCGTCACGCAACAAAACCTGATCGCCAAATGCAAGCGCTCCGTTTTCGAGTGCCGCCTCTAACTGGCTATGGGTCGCCACCGCATATCCGGGTACGATTGACAGGTTCAGCACCTGACCATCATCAAGGGTCAGCACATAAGGCCCACCACTCAAACCAGCGGCAGCACCTGTAGCAGAGGGGAAATTAATCCTGCTGAAACCTGCCAATGGCCCAGAGGGTCACCAGACACAACCGTCGCCCCTGTGACCGCCCTTGCGCCATCGCTGGCTGCTGTCTTGTCACCAAATTCATCGCTCAGCGCAGTGCTGGCGACAACGCTCAGCTCAAATTCGCCCTGAACGGGTCCACCTGAATTTTCGACTTCAACAACGATTTGCAGCGCGGACTGAGCGCCGCTTGAATCTGTATCGATGCTGATTATCCCACTCCGCGGATCTATCGAAATCTGCGCTGCCAACGGGTTATTGACAAGCGTGTAAATCAGCTGACCGCCTGAAAAATTGGGTGAAGCATCAATGAGGTTAACACCGGAATCTACGGCAATTGACCTGTCCAAAAGAAGCCCCATCGGCATCGGGGGGGGTATCGCACAGCGTAGACCTGGCTGGATGTTTCTGCCCCCTGAATGACAACCTTGCAGAACAGGCTCTGCCCGTCGTCGCCGGGGGTCGGCACATAACTGGCCGATGCCGCACCAGACAGATCACCCGCCTCAAGCGTGGCCCATTGAAACGCCGTTGCCGTTCCGCCGGACGCGACAGCCGTAAAACTGACGCCGATCTCAGCCGTAGCGCCAAAGTTCGGGTTGGACGATATTCCGGCTATCAGAACGCCTCCGGCGGTTCCGGCAAGAATGGACGAGTTATGCTGCCAGGACGAAAAACTGATGGCATTTGCGATGCGCATGCGTGGGAACCTCGAATATAGAATTCTGAAATGGGCAGATATCATGCCCTGTGAAACATCTTTGGGGGTCGGCTTTAATCTTTGTCAGGGTGATCAGCGGGAAAGCGTTTTGCGCAGGCCAGCGGTTCTGGGACGACGACCTGCCCCGGATCAAAAGTAGCCAAATGCTGGCGGCGATTTTCTTATTTTATCTTAAGGCACCGCACGGGCACCGCAGGGACCGGCTGGCAGCCCGCTATTTCGGAAGACCAAGTCTTGAATTTGCTAGGCATTTCCATCGTTCCCCGCCGGGAGCGTTCGGTTAAGGATTATGAAAGATGCGCCCTAGGCGTTGAACAGGAAATGCAGAACGTCGCCGTCCTTAACCGTATAACCCTTGCCCTCAACACGCATTTTTCCGCCATCCTTGGCACCTTGCTCGCCGTTCAGAGCCACGTAATCGTCATAGGAAATCGTTTCCGAGCGGATAAACCCGCGTTCGAAATCGCCGTGGATGACACCGGCCGCTTGCGGCGCCAATGTGCCCTCGGGGATCGTCCAGGCCCGGGCCTCTTTGGGGCCGACGGTGAAATATGTCTGCAACTTCAACAACTCGTATCCCGCGCGGATCACGCGGTCCAGACCGGCCTCTTGCAGACCCATTTCTTCCAGAAACATCTCGGCCTCATCGGGCTCTAACTGGCTGATTTCTTCTTCGATCCTGGCCGATATAACAACTGCTGCTGCACCCTGTTCGGCCGCCATTTTCTGTACGGCTTGCGAATGGGCGTTGCCGCCCGCGGCCTCGTCCTCGGATACGTTGCAGACGTAAAGGATCGGTTTTGTGGTCAGTAATTGCAGCATGGACCATGCTTTTTCATCGTCTTCGGCAACGTCAACGCTGCGCGCAGGTTGTCCATCTTCCAGAGCCGCCAGCGCCGCCTTTAGCAAGCGCTCCTGCTGCACGGCTTCTTTGTCGCCGCCACGCACCTTGCGCAAAATTCCCTGCAGTCGTTTTTCAATCGACTCCATATCCGCCAGCATCAGTTCCGTTTCGATGGTTTGTGCATCCTCAACCGGGTCTACGCGCCCCTCGACATGGGTCACATCGCCATCTTCAAAACAACGCACCACATGGGCGATCGCATCGCATTCCCGGATGTTGGCCAGAAACTGATTTCCCAGCCCCTCGCCCTTGGATGCGCCTTTCACCAATCCGGCAATATCGACAAAGGTCATCCGCGTCGGAATGATCTGTTTTGATCCGGCGATGGCAGCAAGAATATCCAGACGTGCGTCTGGCACAGCTACCTCGCCCACATTGGGTTCGATTGTGCAAAACGGAAAATTTGCAGCCTGTGCCGCAGCCGTTCGGGTCAACGCATTGAACAACGTCGATTTGCCGACATTCGGCAACCCTACGATCCCGGTCTTGAAACCCATGTCATTATCCTTTGAAAACAGTCGCCGCCGCTTCTAGTGCTGCAACAGGCGCCATGCAAGCACAGCCTTTCGCGCGCATCAGCCATTGATTTCGCGTCGGGTTTGGGCGACACCGCAGGAACGCCAAGTCGAGGATGGATATGACCCGGATAGATGACAAGTTTGCCGCGCTGAATGCCCAAGGGAAAAAGGCCTTTGTTTCCTATATCATGGCGGGCGATCCCGACTATGAAACCTCGCTTGAAATCGTCAAAGGGCTGCCCGGCGCCGGTGTTGATATTATCGAGCTGGGCGTGCCGTTTACCGATCCGATGGCGGATGGTCCGACAATTCAACTGGCCGGGCAGCGGGCGCTTGCAGCCGGGATGAGTTTGCAAAAAACGCTCGACATGGCGGCCGAGTTTCGCAAGAGCGATGACACAACGCCGATTGTGATGATGGGCTATTACAACCCGATATTTTCGCGCGGTGTCGATAAATTCCTAACCGATGCGAAAGCCGCAGGGATCGACGGGCTGATCGTAGTGGACCTGCCCCCCGAAGAAGACAGCGAGCTTTGTATCCCGGCGCAAAAGGCCGGCCTGAATTTCATTCGCCTTGCCACCCCGACAACTGACGACAAGCGCCTGCCCAAAGTGCTGACCAATACCAGCGGCTTTGTTTATTACGTCTCGATCACCGGTATAACCGGCGCCGCGAACGCTGAGGCTGGCGATGTCGGGCCAGAAGTAGCGCGGATCAAATCCCACACTGACCTGCCGGTGATAGTGGGCTTTGGCATCAAGACGCCGGAACGGTCTGAATCGATTGCCAAGGTTTCGGACGGCGCAGTGGTGGGATCTGCTATTGTCGAGTTGATCGGCAAGGGAAAATCACCCGACGAGGTTTTGGAATTCGTGCTTGGTCTGGCAGAGGGCGCACATCGCGCCTAGCCAAGCGACACATCCAGAACCATCATCAGGATCAGCCCGATTGTCAGCCCGGACGTCGCCCAATTCTGGTTGCCGGAACGATGGATTTCAGGAATGATTTCGTGGCTGATGATGTAAATCATCGCCCCTGCTGCAAACGTCAGACCCCAAGGCAAAAGCTCGGTCGATATCTGAATGGCAGCAACCCCGATCAATCCGCCCACGGGTTCGACCAGACCGGTCGCCAGCGCGATCAGGAACGAGCGCAATTTCGAATATCCCTGCCCACGCAGCGCCACCGCGACGGCCAGCCCCTCGGGCGCGTTTTGCAAACCAATGCCGGTGGCCAGCGACATGCCATTGGAAATATCGCCACCGCCAAAGCCCACGCCAACCGCCATTCCTTCGGGAAAATTGTGGATCGTGATTGCCAGCACAAACAACCATATCTTGGCCAGCGCAACGCTTTCTGCGCCCTGCCGGCCGACGACGAAATGTTCGTGCGGCAACGCCTCATTCAGCATCGCCACCGCCAGCACGCCCAACAGGATACCTCCGGCCGCGATAAACGCTGCTGTCACGATGCTTCCGTGTTGCTCGGTTGCCGCCTCAATCCCAGGGATAATCAGCGAAAAATAGGAAGCTGACAGCATAACCCCGGCTGCAAACCCCAGCAGTGCATCGTTGAAACGCCGCGATATAGAGCCCCCAAACAGCACCGGAAGGGCCCCAACGCCGGTCATTAACCCGGCCCCAAGGCTTGCCAGTACACCAATTAACAGAATGCTCATTTTTGCCGGTTCCGTTTTTTGTCCGGGCTGCCTTCACCCGCAACATGTTAGGGCGATGTCTGATGCAATGGCGATTGTCTTAACGTCGCAGGATCGCTACTCAAATAATACCAGCATAAACGGAACCAAACCCATGCCCGTCATCACCTGCATCGAGGACCTCAAACGCATCTACAAACGGCGTGTGCCGCGGATGTTTTACGACTATTGCGAAAGCGGTAGCTGGACCGAACAGACCTTCCGCGAAAACGTCAGTGATTTTCAGAAAATTCATCTGCGCCAGCGTGTGGCGGTGGACATGGCCGACCGGTCAACTGCCAGTGAGATGGTTGGACAGGACGTGGCAATGCCGGTGGCACTGGCCCCTGTTGGCCTGACTGGAATGCAATCAGCCGACGGTGAAATCAAGGCCGCCCGCGCGGCCGAGAAATTCGGCGTACCATTTACCCTGTCCACAATGTCGATCTGTTCGATCGAGGACGTCGCAGAGCACACGACCAAGCCATTCTGGTTTCAGGTCTACACACTGAAGGACGACGATTTCATGCGGCGCCTGTTCGAACGCGCCAGGGCGGCGAAATGTTCTGCTGTGGTGATAACTGTGGATTTGCAAATCATGGGGCAGCGCCATAAAGACATAAAAAACGGATTGTCCGCGCCGCCAAAACTGACGCCAAGCGCCATCGCCAACCTAAGTACGAAACTGTCCTGGGGGCTTGGGATGCTGGGCACCAAGCGGCGATTTTTCGGAAATATCGTCGGACATGCCAGTGGCGTCAGCGACCCTGGATCACTGGCGGCCTGGACCGCGGAGTCATTTGACCAGTCGCTGGACTGGAAGCGGATCGAAAAGTTCAAGGAAATGTGGGGCGGCAAGATTATCCTCAAGGGGATCATGGATGTCCAAGACGCTAAAATGGCTGTCAAAATTGGTGCTGATGCAATCATCGTGTCAAACCACGGTGGCCGTCAGCTTGACGGCGCACTGTCCTCGATCAGTGCCCTGCCGGCTATCCTTGACGCGGTCGGGGACAAGATCGAGGTTCATCTGGACAGCGGTATCAGGTCTGGTCAGGACGTGTTGAAGGCGCTGGCGATGGGGGCAAAAGGAACCTATATCGGCCGCGCCGCGATCTATGGGCTGGGCGCGATGGGGCAGCAGGGCGTTACCCGCGCGCTGGAAGTGATCCACAAAGAACTGGATCTGTCGATGGCCTTTTGCGGTCACCGTGACATCAACAGTGTTGATCGCGATATTCTGCTGGTTCCAAAAGGGTTTTCCGGCGATTGGGCCTGAGGTGTCGCCTACCTGCCCACCCTCGCGTGTCTTGCCAGAGCCAGAGTAGCCGGGATCATCAGCGAAATCACCACTGACACCACAAAGAACGAGACGCGCAGGCTGAACAATTCGCTGATCAGGCCCATCATCGACGGGCCGACGAAAAACCCGAGCATACCGAACATCCATGCCCGTGAAATCGCATGGGCGCGCTGATCTTCGCGCACAAGCCGCCCAAGGATCGAGTTCACCGACGGCACAACCACGGCCATTCCCACGCCAACAATTGCCACACCAAACAGAACAGCAAACTCAGTCGGTGCGGCACCGATCACAACAGCCCCGATCACGCCCAGAACCGCAGAACCTAAAATCAGCCGCGCCTCGCCGAACTTTTCTGCCACCAACTGCCCGGACAGGCGCACAATCCCCATCATCAAGCCCAGTACTGTCGGGCCGTACCCGCCTTCGCCGGGGTCTGCGCCCAGTGTGCGCTCAATATGCAGGGCCGACCATGCTTCAGTTGAATTTTCGCCGATAAAGGCGGCAAACAGGATGATCCCCGTCAGGATGATTGCAATCCATGGCGGACGGGTTTCACCCGGTAATTCTTGCTTGTCCATATGGGCCTTGCCATAGGTATCGACGTTTTCCACCATCCTGAGAACCAGAAATACACAGACCCCGGCCAGCGTCGGCAGTATTTCGTCCATGCTGTACCCAGCCTTGCGCGCCAGCCCTGTCACAAGCGCAGAGCCGCCAAATGCAAAAGAAAACATTGCGTGGTTGGCATTCATCAGATGCAGCCCATGTCGCAATTCCAGCGCGCTGATGCGCACATTCGCAGAGATATCAAGCATCGCAACGCTGGCGCCGATGAAAAACAGCGCCACGCCCAACGCCGGAACGCTGCTTGCAAACAACGGCAGAAAAAATACCGCGACCAGAAACAGCGCGATCACCGGCAGTGCGCCACGACCCAAACGCACACCGACACGGGGCACCAGATAGGTCGCCCCCATTCCGCCAAGGGCGGACATGATAAGCGCCAGACCAAATTGCTGATCGCTCGCTTGCACGCCAGCCTTGATGTCAGGCACCAGCGCTGCAAACCCACCCCAGAACACCCCAACCGCCATAAGCGCCGCCATTGGTGCGCGCGATACCTGCGTGGCGCGGAAAATGCTCATCAAAGACCTCTTTGACTGGTAGGTTCAAATGCCATCGGCTAGGGGTGTATCGGAACACGAAACATGCGCTTTTCATACTAAAATTATGTGTGCCCTACCCTGTTGCCTGACGCCATTATTTTGCTTTCAGCACCCTTCAGACGCGCATTGGGATATTCTTCTTTTCATGGGCGCGAATCTGTCCTATACGCCCCACTTCACGCGGGCATGCACCCTTGGAGGATGTCCGCCTTAACTTTGGAGTAAGACCATGGCTGGAGAGATCCCTGATCTCGTCGCCACGGTACGGACGGGGACAGGCAAGGGGGCCGCTCGTCAAGCTCGCCGTAACGGCGACGTACCTGGCATTGTATACGGAAGCGGTATTGATCCGCTGCCCATCAACATCCCCTATTACGCACTTCTAAAACGGCTGAAAGCTGGCCGGTTCCTTTCGACCCTTTTCAATATGAAGGTCGAGGGGCACGATGATGTGCGGGTGATCTGCCGTAACGTGCAGCGCAACGTTGTCAAAGACCTGCCGACACATGTGGATTTCATGCGTTTGCGTCGTAACAGCAAGATCAACCTGTTTATTCACGTTGAGTTCATAAACGACGAAGAAGCACCGGGCCTTAAGCGCGGCGGTGTTCTGACCGTTGTGCGCCCAGAAGTCGAACTGATTGTGACCGCTGGTGACATCCCGGAAAAACTGACTGTGGACCTTACGGGTCTGGACGTTGGTGATACGGTGACAATTACCGACATCACATTGCCCGCCGGTGCAAAGCCGACGGTTGATCGTGATTTCGTGATTGCCAATATTTCTGCCCCATCTAGCCTGCGTTCAGCAGATGACGAAGAAGAGGAAGAAGTCACCGAAGAGGAAACCGCAGAAGACGGAGCGGAAACCGAAGGCAGCGAAGAGTAATACTCTTGCCGTCAGAATGCATTCAGACGCGGGGCCTTCGGGCCCCGTGTTTCGTTTCCGGCAGGCGTTGCTGGGCGTTGCATGGCCCGCAACCAGACCTTAACCTGCTCGCAAACAGCCAAAGGACGCTGCAATGAAGCTTTTCGTCGGCCTCGGGAACCCGGGCGCGAAATATGCCCGCAACCGGCACAATGTCGGGTTCATGGCGGTAGATCGGATTGCCGAGGATCACGGATTCGCACCGTGGCGACGCAAATTTCAGGGCCAGATCACCGATGGACGGCTGGCGGGCGAAAAAATCGTCCTGCTCAAACCAGAAACCTTCATGAACCTGTCTGGCCATTCCGTCGGCGAGGCAATGCGGTTTTACAAACTCGACAGCACGGATATCACGGTTTTTCATGACGAGATCGACCTTGCCCCCGGCAAATGTCGTGTGAAAGACGGCGGTGGCCACGCCGGGCACAATGGCTTGCGATCGCTGCATCAGCACTTAGGAGCGCATTATTCACGCGTGCGGATTGGCGTCGGTCATCCGGGCCACAAGGACCGTGTCGCGGGGTATGTGTTGCATGACTTTTCCAAAGCCGATGACGACTGGCTGGAGGACCTGCTGCGTGGAATTTCGGACGGTGCTGGCGATCTGGCCGACGACGACCCGGGCAAATTCATGAACGCAGTCGCCTTGAAAATGAAACCGCCGAAGAAACCCAGCCCAAAGGACAAGCCCGCAACCGAGCCGAAAGACGAACCTGAGGCACAGGTTGATGCGCGCAGCCAGATTCAAAAACTTATCGACCGGTTCCGTTAATCGGCCGACCCATTCTAATCGTCTGTGCCAGAGTCTGGCGGTGGAACCAGCGATTCTGCCATCAGATCTTCGATGAAGAGGCTTAACAATTGCGGTCGGCCCGACACCCCGGCTTTGCGATAAATCGCGTTTGTCTGTGCTTTCACGGTTCCTTCACTTGTGTTGCGAAGTTGCGCGATTTCCAGTGTCGACAACCCCTTGATCGCAAACAATGCAACGTCTTTTTCGGACGGGGTCAACGACCATTCGCAAAACCTTTCACCCAACAAATCCATGAAGGCCCCCGAGGCCAGTCGCAACTGGCCTTCCGCATATTGCTGGCGTTGCACGGAACGCCTGATTGCAAACCACCCCAGAACGACACCGAGCAAAAGGCCGATCGAAGCCCCTATTTCCAATAGTTCGCGCATTTGCCAACTAAGCGGCTTGGAACGAACCCCAAATACGCCCAAAACTATATCGGTGACGAAAAAAAAGGCGCAGGCCAACTGGACCGCCAGGATGCTCGTAACGACAACGCGATCCTTCACATCTGGCCCCCCATTATTGGGTGGTCGCACGAATTCACCATTTGCTGATGCTTCCACGTACTTTGGCAATTGTTCCGAAATTAGTCGTCATCATCGTCGTCATCGTCGTCATCGTCGTCGTCATCATCATCATCATCATCATCATCATCATCGTCATCATCATCATCATCATCGTCGCCGTAATCAAAATCTGGATCAAATAGACCTGATGCGCTCTCACCGTTCGGCCCTATCAACTCCCAGAAGTCGCGCAATATTTCGCCGGTTGCTGGGTTCATGATGATTTCGCGCCGGTATTTTGGGCCTTCAGCCAAAATGCGGGTGCGTCCAAGCCACGTTCGTGTTTTGGCTATTTTGGTGTAACCCTGCGCTTTGAGTTGGGCAATGAGCTGATCCACATAGACGTTAGCCCAAGCGGCAACGGGCGATAAAGCCGTCGCTGCACAGGCTGCTGCGCCTTTTGTCAGGAACTCTCTGCGTTTCATCTCAATCCCGTCAAACTGGCGACGCCACGCCATTGAGGCCTCGCGTCGCCACATACCAATTACACGTCATTCTTTGTTGATAGCAATCAACTCAGCTCCGGTCTTGCCGATCAATCGTCGTCATCATCGTCATCATCATCGTCGTCTTCATCGTCATCGTCATCGTCATCATCTTCATCATCGTCTTCGTCATCAACCTCGTCTTCGTCATCTTCTTCGTCGAAATCCTCGGCCTCGTTTTCGATTTCAACACCTGGCGTCGTGTCGTCACCG
>Ga0209345_10006014_pt1 | contig 11098 bp, 10 predicted proteins | sample Cruoilmetagenom7_FD_187294 | JGI IMG/M metagenome (GOLD analysis project Ga0209345, IMG submission 187294) | Oil polluted marine microbial communities from Coal Oil Point, Santa Barbara, California, USA - Sample 7 (SPAdes) (version 2) | ecosystem: Environmental > Aquatic > Marine > Oil seeps ...
GAGGGCTCCCCTTTTGCCATATGTTCTAAGAAGTGAGAGATTTTCTATAATTCCGTTCACTTATCGAAGTTATAGGCAACTTTAATTAAGAGCTAAGAGTCTTATAGGTGGTATGTAGTAGGAGACTGAAATTATGGGAGAGTGTTCGCTGGTTTTGCGTAGTAAAAGATCGGGTTTAAGAATAATCGAATAATCCTTAAAATATGATCGTTCTAAAAGTGCAGGCACAAAAATTAACTCACTTGAATTTAAATGTATTTCAATGGTTTAAGATCGTAAATTAAGAAAGGAAAAAAAAAGAATTGAATAAATTAAGATTAAAAGTTGCCTATTACTTGTATTTCTTTAAGTTCTGTAAGTTGGTTTGATTTATATGGGAATAGAGGGCAATAATTTATCAAATCTTTATTTTAGTATATTTGTTTGGCTTTGAGGGCGTCTTCTGGTCGGATTTCGAGGATTCTGGTACTTGCAGAGAAATAAGAGGAGGCTTTGTGAGAACTAAAGTTTAATTCTGTCGGAAAAAAAATAAAATAATTATATCAGGTACAAGTTCAAGTAAAAAATTGCGAATCAAAAAAAGTTTTACTACTTTACTAAGTATACGCAATGTAAAACTTTTGGAAGGAAAAAAAATCGAAAAAATTTCCGTACGGGCGAGGGAACGATTCCAAAAAATAAGATTAGAAGCTTCGAAAACTTGTTTTAAAAATTAGCGGTGTTGCTAAAATTTACTACGAAAAAGTAAGCGAAAAATGTTGCACAAATTACCCTTTTAATTTGCGTTTCAATTAATCCGAACAAAACAAAGTAAGACAAATCTAAAATTCTTTATTTTTTCAAGGAATTACAGAAAAATTGAGGATTGGCAATAGAACTAAGGTAGGCTCGTTTTATAAAAAAATTATTGCTTCATGGACGGTACCTGGAAAAAAAATATTTGAAAAACTCGAAAAATGTATAACAAAATGGAAACAGAATAAATAAAAATAATAAAAACAATAGAAAAAAAAGTAATAAAAAAAGTAAAAAATACCGTTATAGCTTAGCGTAATAAATATCGTTGTATTCTTGGTATAATTGGTCGATCTTCTCTTTTGAGGCTCCTTTTCTCCGCAAATATCTAACGAGATCCATTTTTTCCCTCATGAGTCTTGCCTTTTCTGAGGTTGGGTCGTTAGACCTATTTAATTGGCCCCTTATCGCCTGTTTGTAAGTGAGCTGCTCTCTAAGAAATGCCTTAACCTTCTTTACTACGTCTTTGTTCCAATTCTCCCACAAATCGATCTCGCTTTCGCTAAACCTGATGGTTTTCGTAAGAGAAACTTTTTTTGGTTCTGGTTTAAATCCCTCGGTTAAGCTGTTGCATTCAGTAATAGATTCTACCATTTATCGACCATCCCGCTCTATTTCTTTTTTGCTGTTTACTTCGCTATTTACTTTGGAAATATAGTTCTCCAAATCTTCGTAAAAATGCTCTATCTTCAATTTTAATCGCTTTTTTTTGGTTGATTTTTGTTTATTGGTTATAATTCTGGAATTTAGGATAATATTTATAAGAATGGGGAGCGGAAATTTTTTATATCGTTTGTTATGTAGTCGTTAATGTTCTTAAAATGTTGCAATTAGCAGAATTAAATAGGAAAATCGGTTTAAGATAGAAAATAAAAAAAAGAATAAAAAAAAAGGAAATTCATTGAACAAAAAGTTTGAAAGGTCTAATTCCAACGCTTAGGAAATATCGGATTTTTACCGTATTTCTCCCTTATGTGTTCCTTAATCTCTTCGAGTGAACCGAACACATTCAATTTTCCGAAAACTCTCTTCCCTTCGTGCATGTAAACGTCTAAATACCATCTGTCCGTGTTTGACCGTTGGCTCCTTCCGTGATGGTTTTTGAAATTTAAACGCTTCCACTATCTGATCTTTATTCCCAAACTCACTAAGTAAATTGGAATAATTAACTAGAATTTTTTCTAATTTCTTAATCCTCTCTTCACTTGCAACAACCATTATTTTTCAAACTCCTAAACAATATTTCCTAATCTATAGACAAATTCTTTCTATTTAGCTAAAGAAAATAGCACTCATTAATTTAAATTTAATGTTTTCCAACTCATTAATATAATTTTTCTATTACTCGATTGATTAATCCCTCAACAAATCTCCAAAGTAATTAAAATCCCTTAGGCTCAAATAATCGATGAGATCTTTGGCTTTAAATATAGCTTCTCTATTATTAGATTTAAATATCTCTCTCAAAATGCTTTTGTATCTATCTACATATAATAGATATTGATTAAATTCAATATCATATTTAATTATTTTATCAACACAATTCATTACCCCTAAGGTGAAATCTTCAACATAACCAAGGAGTGTATCTAGAACATCATAAAATACATCCACCGATCCACTTGTGATATTTAGAGTTTCTTCAAATTGTTGTATAACCCATTCCTTTTCAAAAACCGAATTCTGAACCCAAATAGTAAATCTGGTTAATTCCCTACGAAAATCTTTTATATCTCCATTCTTTGCTACTTTAATTCTATAACTCCATAAATCTTTTAATCTTTTAAGAATATTTTCAAAATCTTTATTTTTTTCAAAGTTTTTAAGATGTTGACCAACATAATGTATCGCAATGCTTTTAAATTCATTAGGGACATTTGTGAAAAATTTAACTACAATGGAATTTTCATCAATGATATCTTCAACTCCATGAATATAAAGTAGCATTATATGTTTTGACAATTCTACAACTGAAAAAGATACAAGTTTTGTTTTCAATCCTTCTTTAGATATTAGATCTATGGCTTTCATATATTGTTCTTTTAATATCTTATATGTGTTCTTGTAAATTGTATTAAATTGTATATAAGAAGCCCACGACGCTTCCCAATATTCTATTTTATCTTTATCTTGAGGAAAAATATCATTTAAATGTCCAGTGACCCAATCTTTGTCTAAATATAATAATCTGTTTAAATTTTCTCCATAAAGTGACCTAATTGTTAAAGTAGGCTCGTTCTCATAAATCAGATAATCGCTAAGAACTTCTTTTACTTCTATTGCTAATTTAATTTTTATATTTTGAGTTGGTGCTTTATTTTTAACTAATAGTTCTGAATACCAAATTCCATATTGTATTATGGAATTAAATGCTTTTCCTCGGATTGAGTTAATTGCTAAATCCCATAAACTTCCGTTTTGTGTTAACCACTTTAATTCCTTTTCCTCTGTTAGGTCCTCATCTTTGACAAGAATTTTTAGTATTGACCAAACTTTATCCTTCAATGAAAAAGGGATCGAGTTTTCATCTTTAATCAATCCTTCTCTTATTAAGGAAATGATACTAATTTTAATATCTCTTATAAGATCTCCTTCGTATACTAGATGATCTTCTTTAATAACTACGCTTTTTAAAACAATAGATTCACACATCTCAATAATCGGGTCCCAATCGACGCTTATTTTCTTCTTTTTTGCGTTTTTTATACCATCTAAGAAGAAAGATATAAATCTATGTAGAGATTCGGTTTCTATAAATATTGCAGAATGGTCTGAAAATTCTTTTGTCCTTCCTTCCACTACTCTTCTTAGAGTTCTGCCAAGACCGATTGTACCATCTAAAAAATCAGACTTCGCTTCAAATGATGATAGATAGGAAATAATCTCATCGATAGACATCACAGTCATTTCATCAACACTAATTGGGCTTGAAGGACCAAATACTATACCTGAAGAGCTTTCTCGAAATAAATCGTATTTTTCAATTTCTTCTATCGTCAAATTATAGCTTTCAATTATATCATGAGAAAGAAACTCTCTTATCGGAGAAAGTCTTTGTACTTGCCATTGTCGAATAGTTAACTCAATTAACTCTCTATCTGGTTTTTCTTTATAAGTTTTCTTATATGTTTTCTTAAATTTTCTAATTTTCGGTCCTGATTTTACTCGTTTCAAATATATAGCTTGGATTTCCTTTGGTGAATTAGAGAATTCTTTTTTTAAAAGAAGATAATATTCCATAAAGTACCGAAATTCTTCAAAATATCTCACATTTAAAACAGCTTCTTTTATGGATTCTCGAAATATCTCAGGAAATTTACGTAGTATGTAAAGTTCTAGACGTCTGAAGATACTATATTCTTTTTGTTGTAATATTTGTAATAAATTATGAAGAAGACCCTTACGATTTTCCCCAATAAATATTACTAAATCTCGAATTGCATTTACTAATATGTTCTTTATATCTTTATTATATGTGAAATAATCATGCTCATCTATTAATTTTCGCCAATAGTAAGAGAGATCATCGGTAGATTTTAATTCTTTTTCTTCTTTTTTAAAAATGTTTATAGCAACATTTAGCAAATCAACATACATTCTGAAAGAATCGATAGGAGCTTTTTCTTTAAGGATTGGATTTAATTTTTCAATATATCTTTTATAGAAAAAAGAATCTTTGTTAGCACTTACATCAGGTGAAAAGAATATTTTAGCTTTTTCAAGATTTTCTTCTTCTTCATATTCTTCGTGCTTTATATAAAGAATAGCCCTAGATAATTCTAATCCCAAAACAGATTCATTATATTCAAATAATTTTATTATTAATTTAATAACTTCTTCATATAAAGCTAATGTTGCAATTTGTGAATTGATCATCCATTTCTTTATATATTTTTTTAGAGTTTTAGCTATTTCGACTGGCATTTTTAGAATTGCACGCATAAATTCAACTTGTGCGCCTTCATGATTTGTGTCAGATAGTGTTTTAATCGTCTCAGCAACTTCTTGAGGTAATTCCTCGGCAATTTTTGTAAAGTATTTTGATTCTTCATAATATTCACCTTTTTTAGGTATGCATTTAAAGACTCCCTTATTTTTGAGCAACAGAAACCATTTAGGGTTGCTTAAATTCCTAATAAAATTACGGTAATGAGCCTCTTTCTTTATTAGAGAAAAAATTAATTCGAGATCTTCTTCAGAGGGATTCTCGATCTGTACTAATTTATTTATTTCTTCGATAGACTCATAAGCTGGACAAAATAATGCTGTAAGAATATAATCTAGTTTCAATATCTGGTTTTTATAGTCTTCATCATATTCTATATATATACGATGATGACATACATTTACAAAATAATTGTGAAGATTAAACCATTGTTTATCAATGTATTCTCTTGTTGGTCCAGATAATACATCTTCTTGGCTTATCAATATCCTCATCTTCTCTCTATGTACTTTATCTTCTTTAGAGATTACTTCTATATCATCTGTTAAATAAGATACTAGTTCTCTTAATGAATGAGCACTTTGGGAATATTTTTCTGGATTGTATTTATTTATAAGTACTTTTAATCCTCCTATATACATATCGGCGAGATTCCTTTTTCCTATAGAACGCTCTCTTAACGCTTCAATTATTATTTTTTGTCTTTGATTCAATTGAAATTCATCTTTGGATATCCTTATATTGCTTGTCAATTTATTTCACACATCTTATTTTTCTGTAAACTCCTAAATAATAGTAGTTCATAAGGAGTTTTATATGAATATGTTTTTTAGATAATGTAGATTGATTTTATCTTCAAGTTAAAAAATAAAAAATGAGGATCTAGTTTTGGATACTATTGGAGTTATAGAGTCTTTCAAGATGTTCAATTTCTCTTAGCAAGGCATTCTTTTCCTCTTCAAACATAGGAACGGGTATATTATCATATCTACTTGAAAGAACGATTACATCCATAAGCTTTTCCTCAAGCTCTATCGTTCTCATCTTAAGTATTAACTTGGTTTGTTTCTCTTCCATTTTCCTTTAGCTTTTACTTATATAAAAAAAAATTAATTTATATTAGGAAATTTAATTTCTACTGGTTCGTGCTTTCCCTTGCTGGTGATAAAAGCTTGTCCTATTGGAATTTTTTTCAATCGCTCCAAATCTTCCTTGTTGCTAAAGTATTCCTTAATATAATTGATTCCACTGCCCTGCGTCTGAAAGAAAACTTTTGTATTGCATAAATCGATGATTTCTTTTTTCACATCAGCAACACTCTGAGTGGCAAATATAACACCATAATCTCTTTTTCTCCCTCGGTGTACTACCTCATCTAGGAATTTAATAATACGTTTTTGATATTCTGAATCTGAAGATGATTTCGATTTCGGTATGAGTCGTTGAATCTCATCCAAGAAAAAAACCACATTAATTTTCTCTTTACCTTTCAAGGCTCTTTTATGCAGCATTGCCAAAAAATAGAGACCCACAATTCTCTGATGAGAATCGCGTAAGTTATACGTATTAATCACAGTGACTTTTCCAGAAACTAATACAGAATTGAAATCGATTGGTTTTACACCCGGTACATCGAAGATTCTAAGAGAAATTGAAGTCATTGCTCTCATAATTGCTTTTTTTGTACCATCAGTAGCCCCATACTTTTTGTTTTCCATATATTTAATGATTAATTTTATTAATTCCGGTAAAGTAAATTCTTGTTCCGTTTTATCTTCAATTATATCATAGATAATTGTTTGCAATGTGTCATGGGATATTGCTGTTAACTCGTGTAAAAAGTAGGGTAAATCCACAGGATCGATTGCTTTTAAAGTTAGGCAATAGCCCCCGTTTGTGTCTATATTTATCAAACGAAATTGTCCCGACTCAAGTCTTTTAATTCCATGCCTTCTTAAAACATCTTCAGCTTTCTTATTAGAAGGAATACTTATCAAATTTCCATATTCACCCTCATTATCAAGTATAATTTGTGCTGGTGAATTCTTAACTTGGGCGATTTGAAGTACCAATGACTTTAGGGAAGTTGTTTTTCCAGTACCTTGTTGACCACTTATGAAGACGCTTTGATATATAGTTCTAATATCAAGTGGATAAGGGATTCCAGTGTTCAAACCTTGAATATTTCCGATTCCTATTCCATTTTGTGGTATCTTCTTAAATTCACAGAATTCTTCATTTGTTGGAATCTTAATTTTGCCGCCAATGATCGTTTGCGGCAATAAATCTTGATATCCTTCAGGTGTGAATTGTCCAACTGGAATTAATGTGATCTTATAATTTTCTTCTTTATGGCTCGAAGTCTCCCCCGGAAAGCAATCTTCAGAACACTCAATTCTTTTAACAATACACATAATTCTAACACCATCATCTTCTTTCTCTACAATGACGCAATATCCTATTTTTATTCGGTGTGCTTTATTGGGATATAAAAAACCCTCCAGTTTATTATCTTGTCCCATAATAAGCTGTAGTGGTTTTCCTTTAATTGTGTTTATCCAACCTAGACTATCTTCATCATAGGTATTACCAGACTCTTTACTTCCATTGGGAAAAAAAATAATTAAAACTAAAAAGCGAAAAATAACTCTGAAACAAGGTGTAAATCTCGACAAGGATACTTCAAGGGATATGATGTCGAAATCTGGTTATGTGACAATAGATTAGAAATGCACACATTAGAGGATCTCATTACTCTTTATACAAATAGAATGGATAATGATAAAGGTTATGATTTGAGGAAAAATAATCTCTTCAATCCTATTGTTGGGTCTCTACTTGAGAGTTTAGCAATGATAGAAGCTTATAATCTGCAAAAATTAGAATCCCTCGTTTTGAAGAGTTTTGACCGCGTATTACCTAGAGAAATGGTTTATAACAGATTCTTAAAAGAAGGAATTAGAATAAGTGAATCAACTTTTGACTCATATTGCGAGAAATTAACAGGAGAAACGTATTATCAGGCAATGAATAGACGTATTCTCAAAACGGCTGTTATCCCCTCACCTTTGGATGCGAAAACAAGAACATGGTTAAGTAACAAATTTAGCGCAGAAAAACTCGATACTTTATTGTGGACCTCAGAAGGTCCTGATGGAGACATCAATCCACTCTTTTTAGGCTATCATTTAGATAGCAAAGCGGGGAATGGATTTATTCATTCATAAACTATAGACGAATTTTCTTAAGTTGGTATATAAGTGAGAATAATAAACACCCCCGAGTAACATGTAAGATGGTTTCTGACCTTATATATAATACAATAAAAAACATTGATTTTAGTAGAATAAGTGAAAATCGGTTTAAATACAGTTTATTTTATAATTCAAGAATAATATCATTTATTCTAGAATTTAATAGTAATACAGGTGAAATAGAAAAAATTGAACCAAATAGATGAACATCATGAGGTTATTCATTAAGAAGGTGAGAATGAATACTTATAATCCAGATACAAATGAGAGTTTTGATTTTTGGATTAATGGAGTACTTCAAAGCAAGAAGGAGATAGAAATTTTAGACAACCTTCCATACGATTTAAGAAATAAAGAAAATAAGGAGATTGAATGTCTGCTTTTTATGGTGATAAATCCTCTCCCCATTGAAGATACTGCAGAGGAAGAACTCACAACTCTAATTTTTGATGGTTTATATCTTGGGGAATATAATTTACCAGAAAAATGGGTAATTCCTAATCTGTTTAAAATTAAGTATGATGACACAGATATATTTCATGCTGTTCAAGTCGACAATGATATTTTTATTATTGCTCCACGGAATCTTGAGTATTATTCTGTTAAAAAGGGAGAAAAATTCACATTCGAAGCTATACTGTTTGAATTGTGGGCTTGGGAGCAAATCTAATAAATATGCAATGATGCGATAAAAATGGGAACAGATGGTCCGGGTATATTACAAGGGAGTTTGCAGATGGACTTGCAATCAGTAATTACTCACATATGTAATGTTGATTTCGATGCTTTTTTCGAGAATAAATTCGATCCTTCTAAAAATATCTTGACAAGAAAAATGTTTGAAAAACACCTTGATGAAATCCTAGATTATATTAAAATTTATGAAGGGTCCCTAATATGGGGGGAAAAAAGAGTAGCTTATCAAGTTCTAGGCCATTTTGTTTTACTTACTGGTGCTAAAATTAGTTCCAGTATGAAGGAAAAATTATTAAAAGCTACTGATTTTGACCATGAAAGGTATCTTTGGCCTGATTTTTGGACAGAAGATAGGAAGTTAATTTTAAATGAATTTAGAGATAAGATTATTAATCATAAACCTGGTAAAGTACAATATTTCGAATAAAAAACTAAAATTGGATTTATAAATCCAGAGATTTTATATATTTTTATTTTCTATTTAACATTTTCTCCCTCCCCCGTGGTGCCCCCTCCTAAAGAATTGGTGTAGAAGGATTTCAACGGTATAAAATGTCGTTATTCTTTCTAATTCAAAAAACAAATTCCAAGACAAAGAGATTTTAAATTATCTCTATTCTCTATCATTTAATTCTGAAAACCTCCCCGAGAGACCTAACAAAGCGTATTCTAAACTTGTTTTTAATCTTAGTTTACTCGCTGAAGCAAGAGAGTTCTTAAAATCAACGAGTTATAACGATTTAGATATTATCGTTAACGATATAATTAATCCCGAAGTTCTACAAAAATTAGGAGATAAATTCAACCTTGGTATAGAATTCTCCAAGTTAGAACGAATAATCGCTGACTTTTTTGTATTAAGTGGCGACGGTTCTAAATACGTTGATCCAAGCATAAATAACGAAAATTCGTATGGAACGGTAAATTCAGAGTCTCATTCCAATGAAAATTTAGTGAAAAATGTTAAGTTTAGATTGGTAGGTGTTCCTCCTGATGTAGCTGGTCAATTGGTTGATATAGATTTTGATCAAGATATTGAAAGTGCCAAGAGTGAAGTTAAAAGAATTTATGAACTCAATCCAATTTTGGATGTTCAGTTCATTTTTAAAGGCAAGGTAATTACAGAATTGTCTCAACTGAAAAAACGTGGATTTAATCCTAAGAAAGACATGATAACTATAATGGCGACTCAATCTGCTGGTGCCTATAATATTCGAAATAGAGACCTATTGAACCATATTATTAGTGAGGGGTATGATCAAAAGGGAAGAAAAACTTTCCTTCTTGCTTTTAGAGGTATAGAATTAAATTCTCCATTAGAAATACTCAAAAAGTTTGGTATTGAAGAAATACAGAATTATGAACTTGCAACACTTTTAAGAGGAATTGATCCCACTCTTCAGTTTTCTTTAAGTATAGCAGATCACTATTCAAAATTGTCTAAGTCCAAAACACCTGATGGGAGAGTTTTATTAGAACAAAACCTCATAAATGATTTTAAAGCTGACCTTCTCGAAAATATTGAATCATTAACAAAGAAGAGTCCTCAAGAATTACAATCTATTTCCCCCCAAGCATTTAATGGTATTAAAAATTACTTTGAGAATAGTATTTATAAAAAAAATAAGGATTTTGCTGAAAAATATTTAAAAGGTGGCTTCTTTAATATGCTTCTAACTTACTATCTTAAGTATGAACTTCCAACTCAAATTTGGGCTTCTTTTGTAGAGAGTGATCCCTCTATTAAGAATAAATTTAGAGACAAATACTTCCAAACATGGGATACAGATGCTAAAAAGTTACAAAAAATAATCTGGGGAGTACTATTAGACTTCAGAAATCCTTACGATGGAGAAAGAATACAAGATAAAGATGGAAATCCAGACTTTAGAACATGGATGTCAGGTAAAATTGAATTGCATCATTGGTTGACTGCAGAAGGAGTAGAAAACAAATATAAATGTTTCTTTTTAGCATCACTCCCGCTACCTAAACGTAAAATAAGTGATTCAAGTTTTTTTCATAATAAGGTAACGAAATCTATTAGTTTATTAAAAGGTGATGCTAAAATTAGAGAAGGAAAATTTTGGCAAGATGAATTTGCAGTAAGACTTTCGGATCTTTTGACTGGTATATTTCCTTCTGATTGGAATCAAAATTTTAAAGATGATTTCGATGATTATCGTATAAATCCTCAGAATATAGATGCAAGAGAGTTAATTTCATGGTTCTTTTTGAGTTCTCAAAAGGATTTAATGAGAAAAGCTGGTATTAATATACAACTTTTTTAAATCAAGATATTCTTAAAAATATTAATAACTATCTATAGTTATAGGGTTTGACAAATTGAATGCTGAAAAATATAATAAATTAGAAAAACAAGGGATTAGGTTAGAAGAGATTGAAG
>Ga0209345_10006015_pt1 | contig 11097 bp, 8 predicted proteins | sample Cruoilmetagenom7_FD_187294 | JGI IMG/M metagenome (GOLD analysis project Ga0209345, IMG submission 187294) | Oil polluted marine microbial communities from Coal Oil Point, Santa Barbara, California, USA - Sample 7 (SPAdes) (version 2) | ecosystem: Environmental > Aquatic > Marine > Oil seeps ...
CCCCTGTTCCAACAACTCCTGACCGGAAAATGGATCAGGGATCGCCGAAACCTGATAATCACCGGCCCTTGTGGTGTCGGTAAAACATGGCTGGCCTGCGCCCTGGGCCATCAGGCTTGCAGGGACAATGCCACCGTCCTCTATAAACGGGCAACCAAGCTATTCAGCGAACTGGAACTGGCACATGCCGATGGTCGTTACCCCCGGCTGTTCCGCTCTATGACCAAAGCCGATGTACTGATCATCGACGATTGGGGACCGGATCGACTGACGGCATCCCAACGCCGCGATCTGATGGAATTCGTCGAGGATCGCTATGGCGTATCCGTCCGGTCTGACTGCCCTGCCTGCGTGATGGAGTGGGTGATAGTGTCCACCATCGATAGTGGACATCTTGAGGTTGGTTATGGCGGGGAAGAAGGGCTTGAAGAAGCGTGTCTGGTTTGATGACGAGAAGCGCTCGATTTGTGATCAGACGCTGACGCCAGGTGTTTCGGTTGCACAGGTTGCGCGGCGCTATTCAATGAACGCGAACCTGATCTTCAAGTGGCTAAAAGATCCCCGATTTGCGCCTGTGGAGAGCGGCCCATCTGTCGTTGATGCTTCCCTTGAAAGTGTTTTCCTCCCCATCGAGATTGATGCGCCGTCGCTGGAAAGTGTCGATCCTGCGCCTGCGTGTGGCGCGGGGGATCACCCTTGTTGCGTCGTCAACGCGCAGCGCGTGGACATCACCTTATCCGATGGGCGGCGCATTTTGGTGGAAGGTACAATGACATTATCATCGGTCGTGGGCCTGATCCACGGGCTGACCGCATGATCCCGGTGCCGAGCAATACGCGCGTTTGGCTTGCCGCTGGCGTGACGGATATGCGGCGCGGGTTCAACCCTTGCCCGGCAGGGCATGCTTGCATGCCCGAGAGGAGCGCTCGCAGCGCAAACGGAGAAGGAACTCGCTGAGGATCCATATTCAGGGCATCTATTCGTGTTCCGTGGCCGTCGCGGGGATCTGTTGAAGATTATTTGGTGGGATACCCAAGGTGCTTGTCTGTTCATGAAGCGCCTTGAGAAGGGGCGGTTTGTCTGGCCCGCCGCCAAGGACGGAAAAGTGCACCTGACGGCGGCACAGCTTTCGATGCTGCTGGAAGGAATTGACTGGCGGGCACCGCAACGGACCTGGCGACCAACGCAGGCAGGATAACCCAACAAAACATGGGATTTCGCACGCTTTCTGTCCCGTTTGGCGGGCCGAACGGATATAAATTTCCCATGCGCGAGACCTTCAAATCCCTGCCTGAAGACCCGGTTGAACTGCGGGCGGTCAGCGAGCTTTTGGCCGCTGAGGTGAAGTCTCAAGCCTATCAGATCGAGAAGCTGAAGAAGGAGCTGGCGGGACATCCATTGCCCGGCAGGCGATTTGCAAAGCAAATCTGCCGAGAGGGGCAAGGCGCGTTTCGGCAGCAAATCTGAGGCCATGGATCAGCTGGCTTTCGATCTGCAGGAAGACCTTGAGATCGCCGCCGCCGCTCAAAAGACGGCCCAGGCAGATGACGGGGATGAGACCACTCTGGCCAAGCGCACCCACAATCGCGCGCCGTTGCCCGACCACCTTGAGCGACAAGACGAGATCCTCTCACCCGGTGACACCTGCTTTGAGTGTGGCGGTGCGCTCAAGCAACTCGGCGAAGATATTACCCAAGAGCTGGAATACGTCCCCGGCCACTTTGTCGTAAAGCGCATCGTGCGGCCCCGCATGACCTGCACCTGTTGCGAAGCCTTTGTTCAGGCCGAACTTCCCTCGCGCCCGATCACGCGCGGACGCCCGGGGCCAGGTTTGTTGGCGCATGTGCTGGTCGGCAAGTATTGTGATCACCTGCCGTTATATCGCCAGTCTGAGATCTATGCGCGTGAAAAGGTCAATCTGCATCGCTCCACGCTGACGGGCTGGGTCGGACAGTCCACAGCTCTGATGGAACCTCTAGCCGCCCACATCGGCAAATTGGTGCGGGCCGGACCCGCGTTGTTCGCGGACGACACCCCCGTCAAAATGCAGGCCAAAGGCCGCGCGCAAACCGCCCGGTTGTGGAGCTACGTTCGAGATGAGCGGCCATGGTCCGGACGAGCCCCACCTTGTGCGTGGTATCAGTTCAGCGTGGACCGGAAGGGCGAGCACCCCTCATCCCACCTCAAGGGGTATAAGGGCGTGATCCATGCTGATGGCTACACTGGATTTAACGATCTTTTCGGAGACGGCAAAGCCAGCGAGCAGGCCTGCATGGTGCATGTGCGCCGCAAATTTGTCGATGTCTACGAAAGCGAAGGCTCCGCCATCGCTGAAGAGGCAATCAAGCGGGTCGCGAGCCTTTATGCTGTGGAAAAAGAGGCCCGCTACAAACCGGCTGAAGACCGCGCGGCCCTGCGACAGTTAAAGGCAAAACCGATCTTCGACGAGCTTGAGATCTGGCTTACGCTGCAACTGCCCAAAATCTCGGGAAAATCGACGCTGGCAGGGGCCATCCGCTACGCGCTCGGTCGCATGCCGAAAGCGCGGGCATATCTCGAAGACGGGCAGCTCGAGCTGGACAACAATATCTGTGAGCGATCAATCAGGCCGGTGACTCTGGGCCGTAAAAATTACCTGTTCATGGGCTCAAAAGGCGGCGGTGAAGCAGCAGCAATCGCCTACACGCTCATTGAAACCTGTCGCATGAACAAGGTCGATCCTGAAGCGTGGCTAACTTGGGTCCTCGCCGGTGTCGCAGACCACAAAATGACCCAACTCGACGACCTCATGCCATGGAACTGGACGCCGGAATAAGTCAACACCAGTCAGACCGGACGGATACGCTATGGCAGAGGATCCACGCTGATCACAAGCCAGCTCCCGGTCGATGCCTGGCATGAGATCATCGGCGATCCGACCTTCGCCGATGCCATCCTCGATCGCATCGTCCACAACTCTTATCGCCTGGTTCTCGACGGACAATCGATGCGCAAAACTCAAGCCGAAAGCATTGACGAAAACCGCATCACCTGACACCTATGAACCACTGCTCAGCACAGACCCTCAATGGGTGGCCACATGCTCCGGAATCGGTGGCCAGATGTTGTCGGAATGGGCGGCCACATGTTCCGGAATACGCAGGATATAGAAACAGAGGAAGCCATTCGGTCTGCACCGCTTGGTTTAGATTGGAAACACCCTAACGCAAACTGATGCGCGCAGAATTTGGCGGCCATTCAATAGTAGTCGTATTCATATCCGTGTGCCTTGGAGGGATAACGGCACTTGTTCAGTATGACCCCCATCACATTGGTCAATTCTGCCACATGGCGTTCGGCGACATCAATCTGAGACATGGGCGTCTTTTCGGCGGCGACGATTATCAAGGCGCAATCCACGTTCTGCAGAAAGCCAAAGTTGTCGTCGCTTGCCATAAGCGGCGGCATGTCAAACAAGATGATATCCGGTTCATAGGCGGCGCTGATCTCGGCCAGCACCTCACTGGTTTGGGGGCTTTGCAGGATTTCTGAAGGGTTCTTCACTTTGGATCCGCTGTTAAGCCCAAAAGCGACGTTCGGGCCATAGCGCTTGGCCGCATCGGGAAAGTCAGCCTTTCGGTTCACAACGTCATCCATGCCAAAGGGGCTGTGCTGCCCCAACAATCTTGTGAGACCGGCACGGCGCAAGTCAAAATCTAAAACTATGCTGTAGAGGTCGCGTTGCCGCGCCAGGCTGAAGCCGATATTGGCCGACATCGTCGACTTGCCGCAACCGCTGTGTGGCGAGACGATGGCAATCCGTTTCCACCCATTTTGCTTGGCCTGTTGCAGCATCCGCGTGCGCAGCATGTCAAAAGGGGCGCTCTCTTGTCCGCCTTCAAACGCCAGAATGCGGTTGCGGTGCAACTTCTCTCTTTTGAAATCTGCCTCTGGCAGGCTCTCCCACATAGTTAAGTTTTTTGGGGGGGCAGAAGAAGACTTTTGCGATGTGTTGCGGGTCTTGTGCGACGCTGGCTCTCCGCGCTGCATCCGTGCTTTCTCGATCGCGGCTTGTAGGCGTTCCACTCAGAGCATCTCCAATTTTGGGGTCAAGGGTACTTTCCCGCTTACCATCTTACACCGACCTTGTTCATGACCTTATCAGCCAACAGGTCGAGAGGCATATAATGGGTGTGAACAGCATAAACAGCAGCGGGGATACCAACGAGTATAGCCAATATGACAAGCAACTTCCTAGCCCGTCTTCTGAACCGTTCCCCGCGTGTTTCGATATAAGGAATGGTTGTCAGCGGGGTGACCCCGAGTTTGTTGATGATGTCTTCGGGGCGGCGGGCTGACGTGTTCAGGATTTCTATCAGGAAGAGAAGGCCAAAACCCGTCAGGATTCCGAAGGCAACCCCGGCCCCGGCAATCCGGAGCCGGTTGGGTTTGGTGGGTTCGCTCGGCACTGCAGGCTGTTCAATAACAGAGAGCTTCTGACCGCGGGACCGGGTTTCAATCCGATCTCCGATCTGGGCCTTGGAAAGGCGGCTTTCGGCAAGATTATACTGGCTTTCAATCGCCTCGTACCTGCGGTTCATTTCTTCCAGATTGATCGCTACTTCAGGTGTTTTTGCGATGTTTTCGTCAAGTTTCTGGATGTGCACCTCGACGGATGATTTTTGCTCTTCCAGAGAGGATATCCGGTTATCTATCTCCTCAAGCTGAATAACCATGACCGGGGGAAATTCGTCGACGGGCTCAAGGGGTGGGCTTTCTGGTTCCGGTGTGTCTGGCGCGGCGCCCTGGATCTTTGCCTTGAGTTTTTCGATCCGTGTTTTCAGTATTTTGACCCGGGGGTTTTCAAGGGAATAGACCGCGAGAGCTTCGGCAAGCTGGTTATTCAGAACTTCCAATTGCGTCTCGTCTGCTGAGCGCGGCAGCTCTCGTGCAGTTTGGACATCGCCGGTCAGTTCATAAAGTTGGAGCAGGCGGGACCGCTGGCTTCGCAGATCAGCGATCTCACGCTCGGCCTGTATCAGCCGGTCCTGGAAGACGGATAGCTGATCCAGCCGGAACGCCAGGCTTTCGGGAAGCGCCTCTGAATTGGCTTGTTTTAGCTCTAGTATACGGGCGCTTTGTGCATCAAGGTCCTGCCCAAGTCGCGCAACCTCCTGGGTGAAGAACGCCAGCGTTTCGCTTGACCGGCCTTTGCGAAAATTTGCATCCTGCTGCTGGATAAGAAGAAGATATTCATTGAGCACCTCAGCTGCGGTCCGGGCGAGGGGGGCCTCGAACGTGATCGTCATCAGGGGGGCCCCTTGCCTGAACGTATTGCTGATTTTGATTACCGTTCTCGCCCGCATGGCGCTTACGATTTCGTCCGGATTCAGGTTGTTCAAATTCGGCAGCACATCGAATTTGCGCGCAATCTGAAGTAAATTTTTCCGGGTCAGCAGGCGTTGCTCGATGACCTGCAGTTGTTCAAATACCGGAGTCTGAACGGTCGATGACGCCAGTTCTTCGGGAATCTGCGGGGATTCAACCAACAGAACCATCCGACTCTCATAGGCCGGAGGCAGGGTAAAGGCTACGGTGACGGAAAGCGCCGACAGTGCTGTCACCACAATAAGGAAATAGGGGAGCCGCCGTCTGAAAATGGAAAAGTAGTAGTTCAGGTTGTCCATTTAGGCAGGGTCTCCTTCGACGTTGGTCGGGCTGCGTAAGCATACTCCGTCGTCCACAACTTGCTGAATGTGGTCTGCAGTCACAACCTCGTTCTCCTCGCTCCAGGCATAGAGCATCGCGAAATCGCAGAGCTGGTTGACGAGCCGGGGTGTCCCACCTGTTTCCTGGAATATGCGCGCACATGCTTCTGGCGTGAATTCCTGACCGGTCCCACCGGCGGTACGCAACCGATGCATGATGTATTGTTGTACGGTTTCAGCATTCATCCGGGGCAGGTGGAAATTTGCGGCGATCCGTTGAGTCAATTGTTGCATGCCAGGCTGCTGGATCATATCGCGGAGCTCTGGTTGGCCGACGAGGACCAACTGGACCAAGACATCCTTGTTGGCGTTGATATTGGTCAGCATCCGCAGTTCTTCCAGCCCTTCCAGCGACAGGTTCTGTGCTTCATCAAAAATCAGAATGACCCGCCGGGTCTCTGCATATTCGGCAAGTAGAAAATCCTGCAGGGTCTGGAACATTTGTACGTAGCTTGCGGCAGGATCAATGCTCACATTGAGAGCATTCAGAATCCATTGAATAAGCTCGCCCCGCCCCCCTTGGGCGTTGGAAATCAGCCCGACAGTAACATCGTCCTCGACTTTTGACAGAAGCTCTTGGACCAGCGTGGTTTTTCCAGCCCCGATTTCGCCAGTAATCAGCGTAATGGGCGCCCTCGACATGATGCCGTATTCCAGAATGGAAAAGGCGCGTTTGTGAGCCCCCGACCAGTACAGAAAATTCGGGTCCGGAACGAGCGAGAAGGGGCGTTCCGACAGGCCAAAAAAAGTGGCGTAGAGCTGATCAGAGCGCATATGGTTCACAGATGTCCTTTTGCAGCCATTGAGGTCACACGAATGTTCCCTGGATCGCAAGCCGGTGATGCCTAATATGTGTGCCCGGCGGGGTTGCTGCCTATATAGAGGCCTCTGTCGGGAGGTTCATCCAGTTTATCCACATTCACCCTGGATCTGCATCGATTTCCGAGCCCATGAACCGAAAATATCCAGTTATTTTCCTATATATCAATGCCTTCAACTGGTTGCCGTCAGATTCGGCGCTATACGCGGCAGGTCTGCGTCTTTTTATCCCAGTCTTCTACAGAATGCGAAAAATCAAGCCATTGTCTTTCAAACGACAACGGCCTCAAAATTTTCATGGCAGGCGAAAAAAAAAGAATATTTTCATTTTATTTGTTAAAAACATGGGCTTGGTTGGTGATTCGGGGTTCGTATGTGGATATGGTTAACCGCCGGTGTACGCAAAAGAGTTCTCTTCGTGCTTCCTTTGAAAGAGATTGTGGTTCTTGTACGGCAAATGTGGATTATCTAAGGAAAAAGTGTGAAGATGCACCGATACCTTTATTCCAATTTATTTTGTCGGATTCGGTTGGCCGTAAGGCTGTGTGAGATTTTTAAAGAGCGTGGTTCTGGGATATGACGGTTCACTTTCATAAGACGACTTCGGATGAAAACCGGTACCATCAGTATAAAAGGTACCGACCTGTTCGCAGTAGGGCATCGACTATGAACGGGTTTTACAGGACCCGGGGGAAGGCCTTTCTAGACTATTTCCTTGTTTTGTTGGCCATCCCTGTTGTTTTGCCCTTGATTGGCATCGTTGCGCTGCTTGTTGCGTTGGGGGGCGGGTCTCCTTTTTATACACAGCGGCGCCTGGGCCGGAACGGCGTCATATTTAATATGCTGAAGATCAGAACCATGATTCCAGAAGCCGACGAGGTGCTTGCGGCTTATCTGGCTTCCAATCCTGAGGCTCGCCGAGAGTGGAACGAGAAGCAGAAGCTTTGCAATGATCCGCGGGTCACACGGCTTGGAGGGATCCTGCGCAAGACATCTCTTGATGAGTTGCCACAACTCTGGAACGTGTTGCGGGGCGATATGTCACTTGTTGGCCCGCGGCCCATGACGGTAGCCCAGAAGGCGCTGTATCCAGGGCGGGCCTATTTTGAGATGCGCCCGGGCATTACAGGCAACTGGCAGGTATCCGACCGGAACGAATCCAGCTTCGTGGAACGGGCAACCTTTGATGAGAAATATTATTGGAGTGTCTCCCTCAAAACGGATATTGCCCTTCTGTATAGCACGATCTGGGTTGTTATTCGGGGTACGGGCTATTGAATATAACGGGTGTTCGGTTAAGGTCCTAAGCAACTAAAATTGCCGGAAATGTTCGAAAGATTAGGTAATATCAATATGTTAAGACGCATTACGTCCTGGTTCGCCATCGTGGCGGTCACAGTGTTCCTATCAGGGTGTGACACCGCTGAGGAGCGTGCGCAAAAGCATTTCGAAAAAGGTTCCAGCCTTCTGGCAGAAGGAGATTTTGATCGGGCCATTATCGAATTTCGTAATGTTTTCAAGCTCGATGAGACGCATAAAGAGGCGCGTCTGGCCTTTGCTCAGATTCTTGAGGGGCGGGGCGATACTCAGGGGGCCTATGGCCAGTATCTTGTACTGGTCGAGCAATACCCCGAGAACCTGGACGGACGCCGCGCCTTGGGGCGCCTGGCGGCTGATCTGAACAATTGGGAAGAAGCCGAGCGCCATATCACCATAGCCGAGAGCCTGGCACCGGAAGATCCGGTTGTCCAATCTGTTCGCGCCGGTCTCGATTATCGGAACGCGCTGCGGGACAAAAATCCGGAGACGGCCGCGCTTGTGGTGAAGGTTGCCGAGAACCTGTTGCAGGATAATCCGAACCTTCGCGCGGCGCGTCGAGTGGTGATCGACGACCTGTTGCGCCGAGAGGATTGGGACAATGCATTGGCAGCCCTTGATGCGGGGCTTGCGGTATCCGAAGATCGGGGCCTTTACATGTTGCGCCTTGGCGTTCTTGAAAAGATGGGTCTGGACGCGGAAATCATTAAGCAGATTAAGGAAATGGCGATCCGCTTTCCCGACGAAGGACTGCACCGGACGCTTGTCAGCCAGTATATCACCAGAGGCCAGCTAAGCGAAGCCGAGGCCTATCTCCGGGAACGTGCCGCCCAAGTTGAGGAGGGCAATCCCGACCGGCAACTGGAGTTGATCGCCTTTCTGGCTCAGCGAGTCAGCCCCGCCGCTGCAATTGCCGAGATCGACCTGATTCTTGCGGAGCCGACCGACAACCAGGCTTTGTACCGATCCCTCAAGGCCGGACTGGATTTTGATGCCGGCAATCGTGACGCTGCCATCGTGGAAATGGAAGATATTCTGGAAGGCTTAGAGCCGTCCGAGGAAGCCGACCGGATCAAGGTGGCCTTGGCACAGATGTTGATCAGCACCGGCAATTCGGTTGGGGCGCGGGCCCGGGTTGAAGAGGTGCTGGAGCACGATTCCAGTCAGGTTACCGCACTCAAGCTGAAGGCGGGGTGGTTGATCGAGGATGACAAACCCGGTGACGCACTGGTCGATCTGCGCTCGGCGCTTGATCAGGCACCGCGGGACTCTACAATAATGACGGCAATGGCCCAGGCGCATGAACGCGCCGGAAACCGTGATCTTATGGGTGAGATGTTGGCGCTGGCGGTGGAAGCGTCTGGAAGTGCACCAACTGAAACCTTGCGCTATGCGCAGTTCCTCATTCAGGATGCAAAGTTCTTGCCAGCCGAAGATATCTTGCTGGCTGCCCTGCGGCTGAAGAATAGCAACCCAGCACTGCTGTCCGGGCTCGGCAATCTTTACATCCGCATGGAAGACTGGCCTCGTGCCCAACATGTGATTGACAGCTTGCAGCGTTTTGAGACCGAACAGGGGCGGGCGATCGCCAATGAACTGACAGCAAGAATGCTGGCGGCTCGGAACCAGTCGCAGGAGCTTGAAACCTTCCTGTCAGGCCTGGCAGAGGGATCGTCTGGGCTACAGGCGGCGGCGTCGATCATCAGACTGCGTCTGGCGCAGGGTGATGCTGAGGGCGCGCTGGCATATGCCGACGAGCTGATCGAAAAGAACCCCGACGATCCGACCTTGCAATTCATTCGGGCCGGAGCCCTGATTGCGAGCGGCCAGCTGGATGAACCCATTACAATCCTGAAGAAAATCCTGGCCGAGAAACCCAAGGCGGAGCAGGCTTGGCTGACGCTTTACAGGGTATATCGCAGTCAAGGCGCGCTGGCAGAGGCAACCCAGGTTCTGGCCGATGCCCGCGCAGTTCTTCCCGACAGCGCAAACCTGAAATGGGCCGCCGCCGGAGAGGCCGAGAGCAGGGGGGACATAGACGGTGCGATTGCCATCTATGAAGATCTCTATGCGACCAACAACCGCTCTCTGGTCATAGCGAATAATCTGGCCAGCCTTATGTCGAGCTACCGTGAAGACGAAGAAGGCCTGCAGCGTGCCTTTAATATTGCACGCCGTTTGCGCGGCACCACGGTTCCGGCGTTCCAGGATACCTATGGGTGGATTGCGCACAGGTTGGGTAATCATAAGGAGGCGCTGGAATATCTTGAGCCAGCCGCCAAGGGGCTGCCGAGCGACCCGTCGGTGAAGTATCATCTGGCAGAGGTCTACGTGGCCCTTGGGCAGGATGCCGAGGCGCTTGAACAGTACACGAAAGTAGTGGAAATAGCCGCCGACACGCAACCACGCCCGCCTTTCATGGACAAGGTTGTGGCCGAGGTTGAGCGGTTGTCGCAGGAGAAGGAGTGATCCATGGCCCCCGACTTTTGGTTGGGCGGGATTTACATCGTTCTGGAGGAGATTCAGGGGATCAGGTGATGCAGCATCGACGCGAGGGGCACAAAGCAGCCTTCGCGCCATGTTCCAACGGAGTGGTGCAATGACTGATTGTTCTGGAGCGGGTAACGGGAATTGAACCCGTAACTAAAGCTTGGGAAGCTGCCGTGATACCTTTTCACCATACCCGCCGCTGTAGAGGTAGATAGCCGCTGGCGCGTGTCAGCGCAACTGTCCGTCGGCAGAGTTTTGGGTCCAAAGGCGGCCTAAACGTAAGCAGCCGGTAAGGACCGCGCTTCAGGCCGCGACGGCTGTCTGATTGCGTTTCGCCACCCAGTTCCAGGGCAGCAGTTCGTCGATCCGGTTGATTTTGTGATCCTGGATTCGGGCGAAGACGTCGGTGAGGTAAGCTTCGGGATTGAGGCCACTGAACTTGACGGTTTCAATGATGGTCATGGCATCGGCCAGCGTTTCGCCACCGGCATCCGAACCCGCGAACATGAAGTTTTTACGTCCGATCACAACCGGCTTGATTGCGCGTTCTGCTGCGTTGTTGTCGATGGCCACGCGCCCATCGTCGAGGAACAGCGTGAAGGACGACCAGCGTTTGAGGCCGTACCGGAACGCTTTGGCCAGATCACCCTTGCCGGGGATGCGCCCAAGCTGAACCTCTGCCCAGGTCTTGAAGGCCTCAACCTTGGGCCTGGACAGTTTCTGG
>Ga0209345_10006016_pt1 | contig 11095 bp, 10 predicted proteins | sample Cruoilmetagenom7_FD_187294 | JGI IMG/M metagenome (GOLD analysis project Ga0209345, IMG submission 187294) | Oil polluted marine microbial communities from Coal Oil Point, Santa Barbara, California, USA - Sample 7 (SPAdes) (version 2) | ecosystem: Environmental > Aquatic > Marine > Oil seeps ...
AATAAGCAGCAAGAAAATTTCATTTAAGTATTCCTTACACTACTTAATTCGAAAATCAGTTAACGTGTGATGCTTATTCATCTTCTTCGTTCATTTTCGCTTTAATTGTTTCCAGTGTTTTTTTCAGAACGACATCTACACCTGTGCCTGTATAGCCGGAGATTGGATATATTTTTTGACCTGTCAGTTTACTGAGGATTTTCATCTGTTCTTCCAGCTCTTTCTCGGTGATACTATCGGTTTTATTAAGACATATAATTTCAGCTTTATCTTTAAGGAGTGGTGAGTAGGACTCCAGTTCTTCTCTAATGGTCAGGTAATCCTGCTTAATATCTTCATGGCTTGCATCTATCAAATGTATAAGAACGCCGCAACGTTCAATATGCTTTAGGAAGCGATCACCAAGGCCACTACCCTGATGTGCGCCTTCAATTAGCCCTGGAATATCGGCTAGCACAAATTCCTCTTCGCTTACATAAACAACTCCAAGCCCTGGCTTTAAGGTTGTAAAATGATAGTCAGCAATTTTGGGCTTTGCAGATGTAGTTCTTGCAAGAAAAGTAGATTTACCAACATTAGGCAGGCCGACAAGCCCGGCATCTGAGAGTAATTTTAATTTTAAACAGACTTCCATTTCTTCACCGACTCCGCCATCAATTCGCTTGCGTGGTGCTTGATTGGTTGAAGATTTGAAGTGGCTGTTACCCAGGCCACCTTTACCACCTTTGATGAGTTCCAGTTCTTCCTGATCTTTGGTGAAGTCGTAAATTAGCAGCAATCCATCTTCAGAAAAAATTTGCGTACCCACCGGCACTTCAAGGATTAAAGGTTCGCGGGATTTACCTGTTTTATTATAGCCTTTGCCTTGCTCGCCGTTATCTGCTTTAAAATGCCTTTTATAACGAAATTGTAGTAATGTGTTTAAATGGGAGTTGCTACGGAATATAATACTGCCGCCATCACCACCATCACCACCGTCTGGCCCTCCGCGCTCTATGAATTTCTCACGGCGAAAGCTTACTGCGCCATGACCGCCATTTCCGGCCTTTATATAAATCTTTGCTTCGTCAATAAATTGCATGTTACAGAAAATATGTTTACTGGAAGTGGAACTATAGCAAAAAAAGATGCAATTGTCATGTAAAGAAATAATAGAAACTGTTTGGTAGATAAGAGTTTTTTTTATTTAGAATAATAAAAATAACGATTGAAAAAAGGGACATTATGAATTTAGAGGAATTACGAGCCGCAGCAGATGAACCGTTGAAATGCGCAGCTTTCAGTGGTGGCGGTGCTAAGGGAGCTATATAGCAAAAGAAATATTGCAGCGTAAAAAGGCAAAAACCATGACGGAGCGAATAGACCAGGAACCTAAGGATTTACCACAACATAAGAAAGGGTAGAGAATCTAAATCTCTCCATTTTCTTTATCAGGCAGGAATCCGCCAGCCTGCATTTTCCACAATTTTTTGTAGCGGCTGTTCTGCCCAATCAGCTGGTCGTGCGTGCCATCTTCGATAATATGTCCCTTATCAAAAACCAGAATTCTATCCATAGCTGAGAGGGTCGACAGTCTGTGGGCGATAATAATGGTTGTTTTTCCCTGCATGAGAGTTTGCAAACTTTCCTGTATGTATTTCTCAGTGAGCGAGTCCAGAGCTGAAGTTGCTTCATCAAGAATCAGGATTGGAGCTTTTTTAAGTAATGCCCGTGCAATTGCAATACGTTGGCGCTGACCGCCTGATAGTTTGATGCCCCGCTCTCCTACTAAGGATTCATAGCCTTCTGGAAGTGGTGCGATAAATTCATGGCAATGGGCATTCTTTGACGCTTCATATACTTCATCATCTGACGCCTCGATGTTTCCGTAGCGGATATTCTCAAATAAGCTGCGATGGAATAGGCTGGTATCTTGAGGTATTACGGTAATATTTTGTCTTAACGAATCCTGAGTTACTTCAGCGATGGATTGATCATCAATTTTAATTGTTCCTGCGCTAATATCAAAAAATCTAAGAATTAAATTCACAAAAGTAGTTTTGCCGCTACCGGAAAAACCTACCAGTCCAACCTTTTGTCCAGCCTCGATAATAATACTCTCATTAGTAAAAATATTATCATTTTTCTTATAGTTAAATGTTACGTTCTGAAATTCGATCTTACCTTTTGGCACTACAAGTTTATATGCATTTTCTTTATCACAAATATCATGGGGGGCGTGGATAATGCTTAAAGCCTGTTTTGCAATGCCTATTTCCTTGAACAAATCTGCAGTTGCATGACCCAAATGCCATAAATTATTCATAATGCTGAAAGAAATATTGAATATAAAGACGAAATCTCCAGAGCTGATATTACCATCGCGCCAGTTGGCAACCAGGAAATATAAGGTAAAAGCCAGCATCAACATCGCCGGTATTTCCATCATTAACCTGAAGATATTCAGCATGATGATCAGGTGCTTATTGCTTTCACATTCTTTATCCTGAGATTTGGCAATATATGATAATTCATACGTTTTACGGGCAAATAATTTTACGGAAGTAATGTTACTTATTGTGTCGACTATTTTTCCGTTCAATGTGCTTCGGTCTTTCGCGTTATTTCTTGAGGCCTCATTAATAGAAGGTGAAAAATAGTAGGAGATAATGCAGTGAACAATTATCCAGACCAGTAAGATAAATGCAAAAACCGGTTTTATGTAATAAATAATTACAAGAGACGCAAGGGCTACAGAGCCTGTGTGATAATATACCAGCAGAGAGTCATACGAATGGATTCCAGAGACCTTGGCAAATCATTGATTTTAGCAGCAAGCTCGCCGGATAATTTATCAGAAAAATATTGATGCGAATGATTGGCCAGGTAACTCATCACAGACATTCTGATGTCGGATTCAAATCGGGGTATAATGTACCCCTGCCACCAGTTTTGCAGTCTTGTAGAAGCAACCAGAGTACACCATGCGATGCCAATTAGCCATAGAGCTGGAGTGATTATCTCAAAGATAGCTGCTCTGTTATCAATATTTTGTTCAGTAGCATCAATAATCAGTTTTAGAGAATACGGTATTACCGTTACTTCCAGTATTTGCACGCAGGGTGCTGTAAAAAATACTGCAAAAGCTACAGGCTGCTTTTTAATGAAATGCCAGAAGAAAGGCAGAAGATTATGGGGTAGTGATTGCATCAGGTGAATTACTTCAATGATTAGCAAATTATAGCGACGGATATTTAAGTTTTATTAGGGATAAGAAGATGTATGAAACAAAAAGGTCTAACTTATTTATCCGTTTCTTTTTTCAGAAGTTTTTCCAGCTTATTTTTTGAATAAGTTTTTTTGCTTAGTATAATTTCTTTCTCAAAGATTTCTTTAACAGCTTTTTCTTCCAGGATTGGTCCTTTTAGTGATTCAAGTGCACCACGATCTTTTTGATAGAACTCTATTACTTCCCTTTCCTGTCCAGGATAATTTTTTGCGGTTGCAATTATTGCCTGACGAATGTCGTCTTCCTGAATTTGCAGATTGTGTTTTTTGATGTATTCTGCGAGCATCAGGCCAATTCTTACCCTCCTGCTTGCAAGCTTGTCAAAATAAGCTTCTTTTTCTTTATCTGATTTGCCTTTGATGGAAGGGTCTTCATATCCTGCCTGCGCAGTTTGTTTTTTCAGTGTGTCTTTTTCTCGTTCAAGTAGTGATTTTGGCACGTCGAATTTTAGCATATTCTCCAGCTTGTCAAACAGCTTCATTTTCATCATAACGTGTATAGGTTCGTCGTAGCTGGATTCAATATTTTTCGAGATTTGCTCCCTTAGTTTAGCTACAGTGTCGCACTTGAATTTTTTTGCAAGCGTATCATCAATTTCAACAGCTTTTTCTTTGTGAATAGCTGTTATTTTTACTTTAAACTCAGAAGATTTGCCGGCTAAATTTTCAGCTTGGTAATCTTTCGGGAAGGTAACTTTGACAGTGACATCATCGCCTGTTTTGTGCCCTATAAGTTGATCTTCAAAACCGGGAATAAAAGATTTACTACCCAAAACGAGCTTGTGCGCGTCCAGCTTGCCGCCATCAAATGCTTCGCCGTCAACAAAACCGACAGCATCGATAGTAACCTGATCACCTTCTTTAGCTTTTGCTTTAGATTCTTCGTCATAAGTTTTTGAGAAATCGGCAAGTTTTTCAAGCTGATCATCAATGTCCTTTTTAGAGATATCAAGCTTCGATTTTTCGATAGAAATTCTTTTAAATTCAGGTAAGGATATTTCTGGAAGCAGTTCAAATTTTAAGGTGAATTCCAGATCTTTGCCTTCTTCATTTGTTAAATTTTCAACGGCAGGGTCAGTTGCGATGTTCAAATTATTTTTCTTAATTGTATCATCGATTGCAATATTGACTTTATTTCTCGTAATATCGGCTCTTATGGAAGATGCATATTTTTTTTTCAGAATTCCTGCAGGAACTTTGCCGACTCTAAAACCATCCATTTTTGCTGTTTTAGCAATTTTAGTTAATTCATTGTCAATCAGTGTGGTAACATCTTTTTCAGAAATTATTACTTTTGCATGATATTCGGTTTTATCGCTTTGTAGCTCTGCTATTTTCATAATCTTGAACCTGCCCCTGTAAGTCACTTTGTCTATTAAATTTGCTAGCACCAATCTGTAAGAGTTAGATTGGTACGGATGGAGGGACTTGAACCCCCACGCCTTGCGGCACTAGAACCTAAATCTAGCGCGTCTACCAGTTCCGCCACACCCGCAATTTACACTAAGTTCAAATGTATATACTACTCTAAGAACTTAACTAAGCAGTTATAATACACATTATGTAGTGCTTGTAAATCACTAATTGTGGTATGTTCATTGATTTTATGAGCGGGTTCGCAATTTAAACCAAATTCTACGACTTTAGTATAGGAATGAATGAATCTTGCATCTGAAGTGCCGCCGCCGGTTTCGATATCCGGGGTGATTTCGCATAGTTCCTGCACTATTTTTGCAAATTCCTGCATACGGGGTGAATATTTTTGGATAAATGCAGCAGATGAGCTGGAATATTTCAAATCATAATCTTCAGCATGGCGAGAAATAATTTGAATCACTTCAGAGCTTAAGTCATTTGCCGTATATTTGTCATTGAATCTGATATTAAATTTTGCACTTACTGATTCAGGTATGACGTTGCTTAACGGATTTCCGGTGTCGATAGAAGTGATTTCAAGGTTGGATTTTTGGAAATATTTCGATCCTGAATCAAATTTTTTATCGGAAAGGTCTTTGAGCATGCGCATCATTATAGGTATAGGGTTGACTGATTTTTCCGGATAGGCGACATGTCCCTGTATGCCACTAACTTTTAGGGTAAAATTTATGCTACCACGCCTACCGATTTTAATAGTGTCGCCAATTCTATGCTTCGTCGTTGGTTCTCCTAAAATACAGAAGTCGATTTTTGGAGTGTAATTTTTTATATGTTCAAGCATTTCTTTTGTCCCGTGTTTGGCTTCGCCTTCTTCGTCGGTGGTTAGTAAAAAGCTGATTGAGCCTTTGGGTTTTCTGTTTTCTTTCAGAAAAGCCGCAACAGCGGATAAATAGCACGCAATAGCTCCTTTCATATCTACTGCGCCTCGTCCATAGACGATCTCATCCTGAATTGTCATTTTAAAAGGATCACTACTCCACAAATCTTCATTCATAGGCAGGACAACATCCAAATGGCCGGCAAAACAGATATTTGGCGTGGTATCGCCAAGTATGGCATATAAATTTGTTACTACTTCTTCTCCAGCACCAAAGCTTTTAGTCTCGCATGTAAAGCCGAGTTCTGATAAAAATTGCGCTACATATTCAATTGCGTCTGCGCCTTTTGGGGTAACAGACCTGAAGCTGATAAGTTTTTTCAGTATGGGTAAAATATTTTGATTCACTGCACTATTTTTTGTTTATTTCAACATATCTAATTTGTAATTTATTTACTACATTTTTTATGCAAAGTAATGTATAATCTAACCAAATTTAGCATAATTTTGTATTTTAGAGGGTGTGATAAATGTTTAAAAATTCAATACAACTTTATAGTGTCGCAGTATGTTTTATAGCCACTATTGTGATGATGATAACAACAGGTTTGATGCTAGGCTATGTTACTAATTTAACATTAACAGAATATAAACATAAGCGCCATTTGAACAATTTTGCTACTAATGAAAAATATGTCAGCTATAAACAATCTGCTAATGAACAAAATGAAAACTGGCAGACTCTTGGTTCAGAAATCATAGAAAATAAAAGATTGGCTGATAGGAAAGATTATATTGAAACTGAAAAAAGCGATGCAACAAGCAGTTTAATTACTTGTAGTAGCTGGTTGTTAACAGGTTTTTTATTTTTTATTATTCACTGGCGGCTTTATAAGCATTCATCGAAGAATGATTAGGTTTAAAATGAAGAAAATTCCTTTCGTAAAAATGCATGGCTTGGGTAATGATTTTGTCATTATCTCAGAAGAGCAATTGCCTGCAGGGTGTGACATGCAGGATTTTGCATCCATGATTTCGGATCGCAGGCAGGGGGTTGGCTGTGATCAGTTCATCACTTATAATGATAGCCATGCAGATCGTGTGCGTATGAGTATTTATAATCAGGACGGGTCTCGGGCTTTGGCTTGTGGTAATGCATCCAGATGCCTGTCACGGTTGATATTTGATAAGGATGCAACTGGAAATATTACGCTCGATATTGATGGCAGGGTAGTTTTGTGTGAATATCTGAGTGAAAATCAAATTAAAGTTGATATGGGACCGGCAGGATTTGATGCAGCCTGGATGCCCACTTCGGCAGAATTATGGGACTTGGCTGCGCGTCATTTGATTGAGCCAAAAGAGATGCTGTGCGTGGATGTTGCTAATCGGCATTTGGTGATTTTTTCAAAATTGTCAGATCAGGATCGCAAGATCATTGGCAGGAATTTCCAGAATATAGATTTATTTCCGGATGGTATAAACGTAAATTTTGCCACAATTGAAGATGATAAAATACACCTGAAGGTTTGGGAAAGAGGTGCCGGGTTTACTTATGCTTGCGGCAGTGGAGCAGTCGCTACGTTTGCCGCTGCAAACAGGCTGGGATTTGCCGGCAATAAAGCTGAGGTGGTTTTTGCTCTAGGGTCGTTGAGTATGCACAAAACTGGTGAAAATATTAGTATGTGCGGCTCGGTAGCTTACGTTTTTGCCGGAGATTTTATTTATGAGTAAAAATCAGGAAGTAATTACTTTTGGATGTCGCTTGAACATTTATGAGAGTGAAATCATCAAGAAGAATCTGGCCAAATCAGGTGTTGATAATGTAGCTGTATTTAATAGCTGTGCTGTTACCAGACAAGCAGAAAAACAGGTGCAGCAGGCTATTCGTAAATTAAAAAGGCAAGACCCTCTGAAGAAAATTATTGTCACAGGTTGCGCAGCGCAAAATAATCCATCGATGTTTGCTGCGATGCCTGAAGTTGATAAGGTGATCGGTAATGAGGAAAAACTTTCAGATAAATATTACCATTTAGGTTCAGAGCGCATTGCTGTTAACGATATTATGTCGGTCAAGGAAACTGCCAATCACATGATCAGTAGTTTTGAAGGTAGAGCCAGGGCATTTATTCAGGTGCAAAATGGTTGCGATCATAGATGCACATTTTGTATGATCCCTTTTGGCCGAGGCAATAGCAGGTCAGTGCCGATCGGCGTTATTGTAGAGCAGGTTCGCACTCTTGTTGCCGGAGGGTATAAGGAAGTGGTGCTTACCGGTGTTGATGTAACTGCCTATGGTGCTGATTTACCCGGCAGTCCGACTTTTGCGCAGATGATCCGGCGGCTTCTGTCTTTAGTGCCAGACCTTGCAAGGCTACGTCTGTCGTCAATAGATGTTGCTGAAATCGATGATGATTTGTTTCAGCTGATGGCTCATAATAAGACCCTTATGCCGCATTTTCATATTAGTCTACAAGCTGGTGATGACATGATTTTAAAACGTATGAAGCGTCGTCATAATAGAGATCAGGTAATTGAATTTTGCAGGACTTTGCGCAAAATTCGTCCATCTGTATCCTTTGGCGCTGATATTATTGCCGGTTTTCCAACAGAGACAGATGCAATGTTTGAAAATACCAGACGCTTGATTTCCGAAGCCGGTATTCAATATCTGCACGTATTTCCTTATTCTGAAAGAGAAGGCACGCCTGCTGCCCGTATGCCACAGGTGCAGATGCATATCAGGAAGGAAAGGGCGGCGATTTTAAGAGAAGAAGGACACAGAGAGTTAAATAAATTCTTTAAGCAGAATATTGGACGCAAGGTTGCCCTTTTAGTTGAGAAGAATAATATCGCACATTCCGAGAGTTTTATTCCAGTCAAACTTGAAGGCAATTTTCTGTCCGGCCAGCTTCTGAATGCAGAGCTGATTGCTTCTGATGCTGAATATATGAGGGCTAAAGTAGCTTAAAAACTGGTGATGCGTATGTTAGAAAATTTTGCAGTTATTGGCGGCGGCAGTTGGGGAACGGCGCTTGGCTGTCTGATGGCAAGGACTTTTGGCGGTGTGTTTCTATACATGCTTGAGGAGAAAATTGTTAATGAAATAAATAATAAACATCAAAATAGTAAGTATCTGGGGGATGTAATCTTGCCTTCAGGAGTTAGAGCAACTGCGCGTATAAAGGATATTACGGCATCTGACGTCATTATTCTAGCTGTCCCCTCACATGCTTTTGCGGCTGTTCTATTGCAATTAAAGCAAGCGGGGCTAGCTGAGAATACTATTCTGTTAGTGGCTACAAAGGGGTTATGCGAAAATCCGGTGCAATTTTTTTCCAGCAAAATTGAGAGCGAGTTTGATAATCCGTATGCATTTATTTCCGGGCCTAATTTTGCAAAAGAAGTAGCAGAAGACAAATTTACCGCAGTAACCATATCTTCAAAGGATGCAAGTCTTGCTAAAGTGCTTGCAGCCAGGCTTGCCTCAGCGCAGCTTGCTACAACATTTTCGACCGATATAATAACTATTCAGATTGCCGGTATCGTGAAAAATATAGCTGCCATTAAAAGTGGGATCATGCAGGCAGAGGGTGCCGGAGAAAATGCTAGAGCTTGGCTGCTCAGCAGAGCCTTGGAAGATATTGCCGTTATTTCAAAAGCACTTGGCGGTAATGCTGAAACTCTGACTTTGCCTGCGGTAATTGGCGACTTGATCTTGACCTGTTATTCGACTACTTCTCGCAACACCAAGTTTGGTTATGAGTTTTACCGGAGTAATTACTCCAGGGAGTTCCTTGATAATTACCCGACATTAGTTGAAGGCGTATCATCTGCAAGATTGCTTAAGAGATTTCTTAAAGAGCATAATCTTGAACTCGAACTGCCGATAGTATCATCGATAGCAGATATCGTATAGCTAGAGGGTTGCCAAAGGTACAAACGTAGCAAAAACGTCACCTGCGAGGCCCTTTGGGTATGGTAACTCCGGGAGACTTAACGATTCCGTCACCCGCGAACCCCTTTAGGGGTGCGGCAATCCATAAAAAACGTCACCTGCGAAGGAACGATAGCGACTGCGGTAATCTATTCAACAGAAAGTTCTACCTCTTCGTCACCTGCGAACCCCTTTAGGGGTGAGGCAATCCAATTTAATCCTTAGAAAATACTAAAGCCTTGAAATTAGAAGCTTTAGACTAAAAGCATGAACCCTATATAGATGTGTTCAGCATCAAAACGTCCAATGGATTGCCACGGCCTCAAGAGGCCTCGCAATGACGGTTTTTTTGGAAGAGTCATTTTCATTGTCCCTTGCATAGTATATTGACATGGTTATAAAACAGCTCAGTATAAATGGCTTCGTCACCTATGAACCTTGAGGCCATGGCAATCCATAAAAAACGTCACCCGCGAAGGAGCCATCGGCGACTGCGGTAATCCATTTATCCTCACAAAATACTAAAGTTTTGAAATTAGAAATTTTAGAGCAAAAGCATGAATTCTACTGGAATGTTCAGTACCAAAACAACAGGTGGATTGCCGCGCTTTGCTCGCAATGACAAGTTTTTTTTGAGGCTCTTTCGTTACCTATAAGCACGGCATGGTAATTGCAAGTTTCAAAAACCGTCACCTACAAAGCCCTACATGGCTGTAGTAAACCCAAAGACTCAGCGATTTTGCCACCCGCAAAGGAGCGACAGCAATGTGGTTAGTCTATTAGACAGAAGGTTCCACCTCCCCGTCACCAGCGAGTGCGAGCGAAGCAATCCATTATATTATAGTTTTATATAAATCTTCCCATTTTGGGTTCATCGCTTCAATCAACCGTATTTTCTTTTTGCGTGATCCTGCTTTAATTTGTTTCTCTCTAGTTATAGCAGAATCCATAGTTTCATGCATTTCATAAAATACAAGCAATTTACAACCATATTTCGCAGTAAATCCTTGAGTTAAACTGTTTTTATGTTCATAAATCCGTTTTGCAATGTCTGACGTTACGCCACTATACAAAGTGCCATGCTTTTTATTCGTCACCATATAAACAATCGGCGCTTTCATAAATATCACTCCACTTAAGTACGCTCGCCAAAATTCCGTCATTGCGAACCCCTTTAGGGGTGCGGCAATCCATTCAGCCTTTCAACACTATACTTTTTCACAAGATCAGGGGTAGGGCAGTTTTTAAAACATACCTTTTAATTGGCCTTCTCAACCCTCACTGCCAAGGCTTTTCTTTTTCAGCATACGATTAATCAGCATCTCTAAATCTTTTAATTGGTTCAGATTGTGCAGCGTTAAGTCATTTTGCCCGGAATCTTCTTTTGCCACTAGCGTGACATTGCCTAAACCAAATTTCTTTTGTAGCATTCCTTTTTTAACAACAACTTCCTTGATATCCCGGTATTCCATTTCTGACCTGAGCATACTTGGAAACCTTTTTAAATAAGTTATTTTATTCTTGTCAAAAATATATGAAATTTTTCTTGAGCTGATCTTCCTGAGCGGTAGCACGATGCCGGCTAAAACCAGTATCAGAAGAAAGGTATATATGTAAAAGTTGGTTTGCAGATAGCC